>Ga0335081_10002440_pt1 | contig 29265 bp, 25 predicted proteins | sample Lox_Sample_35_FD_206713 | JGI IMG/M metagenome (GOLD analysis project Ga0335081, IMG submission 206713) | Soil microbial communities from Loxahatchee National Wildlife Refuge, Florida, United States - Lox_Sample_3.5 | ecosystem: Environmental > Terrestrial > Soil > Wetlands | place: USA...
TCTGCCTAAGTTGCTCTTGGGTGCAGCAAAGACAGCCTGCTGCGCATTTGAGGAAGAATACCGTGACACGCCCCTTAAATTGTTCTGCAGGAGGTTACTTGTTTCATGAAACCTAGTCGCCCATCACGATCAGTTGTCGCCTCCGCTATGCTGAATGGCTCGCCGCCCAAAGCCAGAGCCCAAGATGAAACCGGGGCACCACCATACCGAAATCCCAGTCTACCCGTCGAACAGCGTGTCGAGGACCTGCTTGCGCGGATGAGTCTCGAAGAGAAAGTAGACCTCTTGAGTGGAACCGGTTACGACTCGAAGCCGAATGCTCGTTTGGGAATTCCCGCTCTTCGGATGGCGGACGGACCTCAAGGAGTGCGGCTTGATGACTCGGACACAGACCATCCATCCAAGCGCGCACCGAAAAAGTCAGCCATCGCGGCGACAGCCTTCCCCTGTGGCGTGTCCTTGGCTGCGACCTGGAATCCTCAATTGGTTCAGCAAGTCGGTCGCGCCATTGCGCGAGAGGCGCGGATGCTTAACAAGGACATGTTGCTGGCCCCCTGCGTGAACATCGTGCGCGTACCCCACGGCGGTCGTAATTTCGAGAGTTTTGGAGAAGACCCATTTCTCGCTTCGCAGATGGCGGTGACCTACATCCACGGGGTACAAAGCCAAGGCGTGATCGCCACGGTCAAACATTTCGCAGCGAACAACCAGGAGTTTGAGCGGCGCACGATCAATGCGAAAATCGATGAACGCGTCCTTCACGAAATCTACTTTCCTGCGTTTCGGGCGGCCGTCCAAGAGGCGGGTGTTTGGTCCGTCATGTCCGCCTACAATAAGGTGAATGGCGCCTGGTGTTCAGAGAATCCGTATCTGCTCACAGACGTTTTGAAACGCCAGTGGGGTTTTCAGGGTTTTGTGGTCTCGGATTGGGGTGCTGTCCATTCCACGGTCGCGACTGCGAAGGCAGGATTGGACATCGAGATGCCGACAGGAAAGTTTCTCAATGGCCAATTGCTGCTGCCTCCCATCTCCGACGGCCAGGTAAGTCAGGCGATCATCGATGACAAAGTTCGCCGAATATTGCGCGCCATGTTCAGCGTCGGGCTTTTCGACCAGCCGGAGTCTCAAGCTCTCCCATTCGATATTTCCGAACATCGCTCCGTCGCGCGGACTGCGGCTGCCGAGGGAATTGTGTTGCTGAAGAACGTGGGGGGCTTGTTGCCTTTGTTGCCAAAGAGAGTCCGTTCGATGGCAGTTCTCGGTCCCAATGCTGCTGAGGCGTATGTCGGCGGCGGTGGGAGTGCAATGGTGACACCCGTCGGCGCTGTGAGTCCACTGGACGGAATTCGTTCGCGTGCCGGCTCATCGTTTGACGTCGTATATGCTCCCGGATGCGCCATGGCCGACGAGAAAGAAAACACCGGGATCGCGAGTTCGCGTGCCGATCTGCTTAACGAAGCCGTGGCGGTGGCGGCCAAGGTCGATGTGGTCGTGGTGTTTGTCGGAGACTCCGCCCACCATGAGTCTGAAGGGTACGATCGCCAATCGCTCGAATTGCCAGCGGGACAGGATGAGTTAATCGAAGCCGTCGCAAAGACCAATCCGAATACGATCGTGGTGCTTGGAGTTGGCGCGCCTGTATTGATGGGACACTGGATTGATCGCGTGCCCGCGGTATTGAACGCCTGGCTTGGCGGACAGGAAGTCGGGAATGCAATCGCCGCTGTTCTGTTCGGTGATGTCAATCCATCCGGCAAGTTACCGGTGACGTTTCTCAAGGACTGGAAAGATTCGCCAGCTTATGGGCGTTACCCGGGAGCGAAGGGGATGGTCGATTATGAGGAAGGTCTGTATGTGGGTTACCGGCATTTCGACAAGGAGAACATCGAACCGCTGTTTGCGTTCGGTCACGGCCTTTCCTACACGACGTTTGAGTATAGCGACTTGAAGGTGAGCCCCGAAAAAGTCGCGCCGAATCAAACGGTACAAATCTGCCTGAACGTGCGCAATACCGGTTCGCGTGAGGGCGCCGAGGCTGTGCAAGTTTACGTGCGCGATGTGAAAAGCAGCGTCGAGCGTCCCGTGAAGGAATTAAAGGCCTTTCGCAAAATAACGTTGAAACCGGGTGAAACGCGACCGGTCTCGTTCACTCTCGACAAGAGTGCGATGGCGTTCTACGACGTTGCCAAACAGGATTGGATTGCAGAGCCGGGGACGTTTGAGGTTGCGGTGGGCGCGTCCTCACGCGACATCCGCTTGAAGGCAAAGTTTGAATTGACAAAGTGAGAGGAGGCGAACTGATCCCCTTGTTTTCGAAAACGTTCAGAGCGCTGACGTTCCTTACGGCAGTCGCGGGACTACTGCTCAGCCCATGCCAAGCCGCTGATGGATCGAAAACAAACGCCCCCGCCACCCCTGCTACCAAAACGCCCGTTGAGGTCTCGGAGCAATTGAAAATGTTGCGGAAGCGGGTCGATGAAGTCGACAGCGCGTATGCAGCATACGTGAAGGGAATCGACAGCGATCAGAGAAGCAAACTCTGGGAGGTTTACACTCGAGAGAATGACGCTCTCATTCCCAGAATCCTTGAAGTTGTGCGCCGAGCGCCGAATTCCCCTGCGGCTTTCGAATTGATCCAGTGGGTCGTGACAAATGGGCGGATCTCTGCAAGGTCGCTCCGTCCTTACGGTCTCCAAGCTGTGGAGATCTTGCGGAATGGGTACACCAACTATCCAAATCTCGGTCGTGTTTGCCGAGCGCTGGCGTTCGCCGGGGATCCATCCAACCAACCGACGATGGAATTTCTGCAAATCGTATCAACAGGCAACCCCAATCGTGCCGCACGCGGGTCCGCCACTTTTGCGCTTGCGCGACTGACGAAAACAAAGGCTGAAGGGCTCGCTTTTCTTGAGTCATTCCCTCCTAACATTTATACGAATCTATATCCCAATGTGACTGAAGCCAGCGCCGATTACGAGCAAGCGTCTAAGAACGGTGGTTCAAAGGCGGTTTTTCAACGAGCGGAGCAGTTGTTTGAAACGATTCAAAAGAAGTATGCCGACTGTTCTAATTTTGAATCAGGTCCCGGACTCCGGCAGCCGAAACCCACCCTTGGCGAGCAAGCGGGTGTTGAACTGTATGAATGTCAGCATCTGGTCCCCGGCAAGATTGCTCCCGAGCTTGAGGGTGAGGATCTTGATGGGCACAAATTCAAACTGAGTGATTATCGTGGCAAGGTCGTCATACTGAGTTTTTGGGCGTCATGGTGCGGGCCCTGTATGCAAATGTTGCCGCACGAGTGTGCCATGGCGCAGCGGCTGGAAGGAAAGCCCTTCGCCATTGTCGGCGTGAACGGCGATGCAACTCAACAGGATGCAAAAAGCGCCGCCGAGAAAAATCACATAACATGGCGGTCATTTTGGAACGGTACAGGAGGACCGTGGAGCGGAACTGCCGCCGCTTGGAACGTGAACGGTTGGCCAACGGTATTGATCCTCGATGCAAAAGGCATGATCCGTCTCAAGCTTACGGGATACGGTGGCAAACGGATGGACTCTCTGCTGGACCAATTAGTGGATCACTTGTTGAATGAGCTTGGAAGCCAGCAACGTTGAACGCTTAAGGAGGTACCAATGACATGATCCAATCGCCGCCAACGCGCACGCTCGGTAAATCGGGCATCAAAGTCTCGGTGATCGGCACGGGATTATGGGCCGTCGGCGGAGGCTGGGGTCCGGTCGACGACAAGAAAGGGTTGGCCGGCATCGACGCGTCGTTGGAGGCAGGCGTGAATTTCTTCGATACCGCAGACGTTTACGGCGACGGGCACAGCGAAGAGTTGTTGGGCAAGGCCATGCGTGGACGACGGGAGCGATTCGTGGTTGCCACCAAGATCGGCTGGGTTGGTTACGACGGAAAGAACAATCGATCGCAATACGACAGCGTCGAGAAATTGATTGTCGGTGTCGAGCAGAGCCTGCGGCGGTTGCAGACAGATCACATCGACCTCATTCAGAACCACATCTTTTACCGCGAGCCGAACACGAACGTTTTCCTCGAAGGTTTCCAGAAGCTCCAACGCGATGGAAAGGCGCGTGCCTATGGTGTGAGCACCAGCGACTTCACTTTCCTTCAGGAGTTCAACTCCAATGGCCAATGCGCCACTCTGCAAACTGACTACAGCATTCTCAACAGGTCCGCGGAGCAGGAGATTTTTCCGTACTGCCAGAAGAATGATATCGGCGTGATCGTGCGCGGCGCCTTGGCGATGGGCATTCTCACCGGAAAATTCAGCCCCGAGACACGATTTCCCGATGGCGATTTCCGCCAGAACTGGCACGAGAAGCCCGACGAACGCCGTGTCTTTATTGAAGATCTCGACAAGGTTGAGCATCTTCGAGTTTTTACGGATGGCCGCACTCTCCCTCAACTCGCATTGCGCTTCGTGATCGATCATCCAGCTGTGACGACAGTTATTCCGGGGGCACGTTCCGCAGAGCAGGCACGTGAGAATGTGAAGGCGGGCCTGTTGTCTCCGCTCACGCTGGCGGAACGAAGAAAGATCGACTTGATCACGCCACCTGGCGGGGGACGCAAGATCTGGCCCGCCTGAACGGGAGTGCCGTGGGATCAGTCGTGGACGTCGAAGCCTTACAATTTAATAACTGATCATGCCGAAGTCTGTGTCAGTTTTACTCTTGTTCCTGACCGCTGTATCGTCCCCTGCAGCTTCGTACTACACTAACCGCCTCGACGACCCGAAGGCCGTTTATTTGACGCCCGACGCTTTCCCGGTACACGCGGATGGAGTTGCTGATGACTCCCAAGCGTTGCAGCAGGCGATCAACAAGGTGCAAGAGACGGTTCACCAGGGCATCGTGTTTATCCCCGCAGGGCAATACCGGCTCGGCAAAACCGTGTACGTTTGGAGCGGGATTCGCCTGATCGGCTACGGCCAACATCGTCCAGTGTTCATCCTTGGCGAAAGCACTCCCGGTTTTCGGGAGGGTCCCGGAAAATACATGATTCACTTTTGTGGCGACCGTCCGCCGCCCGGCCAACCGATTCGCGATGCCAATCCCGGAACGTTTTACAGTGCAATGAGCAATATCGATATCGAGATCCGCGATGGCAACGCGGCTGCCGTAGGCGTCCGTTCCCACTTTGCTCAGCATTGTTTTCTCGCCCATATGAACTTTCGCATCGGTTCGGCTCGGGCGGGCGTCGAGGAAGTCGGCAACGAGTCCGAGGACGTGCATTTCTTTGGTGGCGAATTTGGGATCACAATGCACAAGCCTTCGCCCAGTTGGCCTTTCCTGTTGATCGATTCTTCATTTGAAGGCCAGCGCAAGGCTGCGATCGAGACCGAGGAAGGCGGACTGACAATCATTCGCAATCAATTCCGGCATGTTCCCACTGCAATTGCCATTCGCGAAAACCGCGCCGAGGAGTTGTGGATCAAGGATTCGCGCTTCGAGGACATCTCCGGTCCGTCTTTGATCATCAGTGATGAAAGGAACGCAAGAACGCAGATCAATTTGGAGAACGTCGTCTGTCAACGGGTGCCGTTGATTGCCGAGTTTCGGGAGACCAGCAAGACAATTTCCGGCCGGTACCCCTTCTACAAAATCAACGCGTTTACGCATGGGTTGCAGATCGCTGATTTCGGAGCATCACCGCAGGTCAGCACGGATTACCAAGTTTCCCAACTGGGATCGGTGCCTGAATTGGTCAAATCCGATATCCCGCCGCTCCCGCCGGTCCAAACCTGGGCCAATATCCGGTCTCTCGGCGCCAAAGGAGACGGTGTCTCAGATGACACAACGGTTCTCAAAAAGGCCATCGCCACGCATCGTGCGATCTACCTGCCTTCCGGTCGCTATCGCGTGACCGACACGATCACGCTCCGTCCCGATGCCATCTTGATCGGACTCCACCCGTACGCCACGCAAATTGTATTGCCGGACTCAATGCCGGCTTTTGCCGGCGTCGGTCCGCCCAAGCCATTGCTTGAAACGCCGCGCGGCGGCGCCAACATTGTCACGGGTATCGGCTTGGACACTGGCATGAATCCCCGCGCTGCCGCGGTCAAATGGATGGCGGGCAAAGATTCGCTGATGAATGATGTCCGCTTTCTCGGCGGACACGGAATGTACAACCCCGACGGTTCGCGAAGGAAGGTTTACAACGACAACCGCACGGGCGACCCGGATCCGAAGCGTCGCTGGGATTCACAGTATTGGAGCCTGTGGATCACCGATGGAGGCGGCGGTACGTTCAAGGACATCTGGACACCCAATACTTTCGCTCAAGCCGGCCTGTACGTTTCTGACACCGCCACGGAAGGACGTATTTACGCGATGTCCAGCGAGCACCACGTCCGTAATGAGGTGAGGCTACGCCACGTCTCGAACTGGCAAATCTATGCGCTGCAAACCGAGGAGGAGCGTGGCGAAGGGCCAAATTGCCTGCCGGTGGACATTGACCACTGCACCAACATCACGTTGGCCAATCTCTTCCTCTACCGGGTGATGAGCACCTATTCGCCCTTTCCCTATGCGGTGAACATCGCGTCATCGCGCGATCTTCGGTTCCGTAACCTACACGTGTACAGCCCGAGCAAATTCGCGTTCGACAACACGGTTTTCCATCAGCCGCACAACGCGGAAATTCGCTGTCGTGAAATTGCGGCGCTGAATGTTTCCGGAACCCCGTCCGTCACGGCGCACGCGATGAAAGTCGAGAGGCTCATCGGCGGGTTCAACAACATTGACGGCATGGCTGTTGATGCCGAGGGAAACGTGTATTTCGTAGATGCCCGCTGGGGACGCATCTATCGATGGTCACCGGAAAATCGCGACCTCCAGGTCGCACGCCAGTTTCCTTTCGAGCCCGTCGGGCTGGCGTTCGACAGGTCCGGGAACCTCCTTGTGGTCACCCGTAACCGCGCGGTGGTCGCCTTTCATCCCGAGAGCCAAGAAGATGAAATGACGGTTCTCCGTCCTGTGAGGGCAACTCTACGGCCAGGGTTGACGGCCGTTCTCCCGGTCAGTCGCTGGCGGGATGCGCACGACTTCATCGAAGTCAACACACGGCCGCCGTCGCTGCAATATCTCTCACCGGATGGCACAACCTTTATTCCAGTGCCCGACGAATTCGAGACCGCCCGTTCCAAGAGACCCTTCTTCCCGACGATCGATTTGCTCAGAGCTTACGCGTTTGCACCAGCGGCGACGAATCTCCCTTTCTATGTTGCCGACGAATTCGGCCAGAAGACCTGGTCTTTCAGCATCAACCCCGACGGCTCGCTGTCGAATCCGAAGCTTTTTGCCGAGGAGGGCGAGGCCGGGGTCACAACGGATGCGGCAGGCAACGTATATATAGCAGCAGGCAACATTTACGTTTATGATCGTTCGGGAAAGCCAATTGGATTCATCGAAGTACCGGAGCGTCCGACAAGTCTTGTTTTTGGAGGCAAGGACCACCACACCCTCTTCATCGCCGCGCGCCGCTCGCTTTATGGAATCCATATGGGACCCAAGGACGTTAAATCCTGTTTTTTTGATGCGAAACATTGAATAAGCTTGCTTTCTGCGCGAAAATGTCGATACAATCGCTTGCATAGCGCGAAATGGGCGCATTTACAGTCATGTCTACTCGGGTATTGCAAACGTTCTCATCCATCACTATCAGCGCACTGCTGGCGTTGAGCCTAATCATTTCATCTCGTGCGGCTTACGGCGACTGGACCAATGTGTGGAGCGACGAATTTGATGGCACGAGCATAGATACGTCGAAATGGACGTTTGATACTGGCACCGGCTGTCCGAGCCTTTGCGGCTGGGGTAACAGCGAACTCGAGTATTACACGAGCCGCACCAACAATGTGTATGTCGCCGACGGCATGCTCCATATCATTGCTCGCCAAGAAAGCTATATGGGATCCTCATACACCTCGGCACGGCTAAAGACACAGGGCCTATTCGCCAAGAAATATGGTCGGTTCGAGTTCCGCGCCAGACTCCCCCATGGCCAAGGATACTGGCCCGCTCTCTGGATGATGCCTCGCGATTCCGTTTACGGTGGCTGGGCTGCTTCCGGCGAAATCGACATCATGGAAAACAAAGGCAGTAGTTATAACATTATCGGAGGCACGGACATTTTCGGTGGGCAGTACCCAGACCAGCAGTATGATTCTACGAGTTACACGGTGCCGACTGCGGTCACTAATTTCCATGTTTACGCTTTCGAATGGACCACAAACTCTTTGAAATGGTACGTGGACGATTTTCTGTATAAGACCGCCACCAATTGGTGGAGCTCAGGCGGCAGTTATCCCGCACCTTTCGATCAGTATTTTTACATCCTCATGAATCTTGCGGTTGGTGGAAATTACGGCGGTGATCCGGACGGTACTACCGTTTTCCCCGGCGAGATGGATGTCGATTACGTTCGTGTCTATGATTACGTAGAGGCCACAAACCCGCCCTCAACTCCCACGGGACTGACGGCAACAGTTGGCGGAACGCAGATCACGCTCAATTGGAGCAACTCGACCACTGCAACGAGTTACAATGTTAAGCGCGCGACGGTCAGTGGCGGGCCGTACACCACTATCGCCAATCCCAGCGCGAACAGTTACACCGATACCAATGTCCTCAACTGCACGACCTATTACTACGTCGTCTCGGCCACGAACTCGCTCGGTGAAAGTACGAATTCTGTCGAAGTATCTGCCGCGCTCGGCGGGTACTCCCTGGCAGTCAACTCCGGCGGCAGTGCCGCCAGTCCTTTTGTGGCCGATGCGTACGTATCGGGCGGAACTGTGGCTGCGCCGACAGGATCGGCTATTGACACCACTGGTGTGACCAATCCCGCACCTCAAGCCGTCTATCAAACCGAGCGTTACGGCACTTTTACGTACGCTTTCGGCGGCCTGACGACCGGCACCGCTTACAAAGTGCGGCTGCATGAGGCCGAGTTTTACTGGAACGCGGCCAATAAACGTACATTCAATGTCACGATCAATGGCACCCAGGTCCTGACAAACTACGATATCTTCGTGGCAGCCGGCGGACAGTACAAGGCGATCGTTCCGGAGTTCATGACAACGCCTAATAGTAGTGGTCAGATCGTCGTTCAGTTTACTGTGGGCAGCGTAGACGAGCCAAAATCCAGCGGCATCGAAATCATCCTGCCCACTCCCTCGGCACCGACCGGACTGACAGCGAGTGGTGGAGTTGAGCAAGTGGCCTTGGCTTGGAACGCAGTGCCGGGTGCCAACGGCTACGGCATCTACCGATCAATGGTCAGTGGCGGCCCCTACGTGACAGTGACGAACGGCGCGACCGGTACCACTTATACCGATACCGGCTTGGCAGACGGAACGCTGTATTATTACGTGGTGACGACCACCCAAGGTTCTTGCCAAAGCACGAATTCCGTCGAGGTCAGCGCAACAACGACGGCGCAACTGACGCCGTTCCAGCAATGGCAAATGAATTATTTCAACTGTACCAACTGCCCACAAGCTGACGCCAATGCGGATCCGGACGGCGATGGTCAGAATAACATGCTGGAGTTTCTTGCCGGCACCGATCCGACCGACAGCACCTCTTCGTTGCGTATCGTCTCGATTGAACCCGAAGGCAACGATATCCGCGTTACCTGGACGATGGGCAGCGGCAGGACCAATGCGTTGCAGGCAGCGGCGGGCGACGGAGGCGGGGATTACGTTACAAACTTCACGGACATCTTTACCGTTACCAACACGGTCGGCACGGTGACCAATTATCTCGACACCAACGCAGCCACCAATGCACCGGCCCGCTACTACCGCGTGCGCATTGTGCCGTGACGATGTTGGTTGCACGGCGCAAGACAACTTCGTCCATTTGTCGTCGGAATTTGCGGCTCGGTGTAACTGCCAGTCAGAACTCCCGGTCAAAACGTTCGTTCGGTTTTGCGGGCTGCCAATAGATGACGGCGCTCGGGTCTCTTTTGAGTTTGAGTAGGTCCACCCCAATGAGCCGCATGATTAACGCAAGTGGCGTCAAGACGCAGTGAAAAAACAACCCCAGCAGAACCACACTCACGACATGGCCGACTCCGGAACTCGGGCCATCCCCGCGCGGTAGAAGCACCGGAACCACCGTGGACGGATCAGGCAAGCGAGCAGTAACAAGCCCAACACGATAAGCACTAGGATTAACAGCGGCGGTGAGATGATTTGCCGCTTCCAAAGCGCGGCGGTGGCTGCAGCCAAGAGCACTGCCACTGACGCTGTGAATTTCTGCCACTCCCGAGGATTTTCCTTCAGTTTCAGTCGCCTGTCTTGGTCCGGAGTCAGCGGAGCGTTCCGTTCGAGTTTCTTCAATGGCCGGACCGTACGCTCCAGGATGAAATTGCCAATGACCAGGTAGTCCATCCCGGTGTTGACGAAGCAGCGATAGGCGTCGTCTGGCGTGCAAACCACAGGCGCGCCATGCACATTGAAGGAGGTGTTCACCAGCACGCCACAGCCGTGTAGCGGGTCTCAACTGCGCCGTCCGGTTGCCGGGGTGGGCCGCCAAAAAAGCCGATGGAATCTTGCGTTGGTCATCCGTACCCCGCGCAGGAAATCAAAACAATCCAGATCCAACCCAAACGAGCCATCGGGTTTCAAATCCATGAGGTGCTCGTAGATCGTCTGCACATATTTCGGCTCGCCATATGGCGCGAGGCCCATCAGCTTGTACTCGCCGGAATTGACGCGGAACCCACAGTACGCAGTGAACGCCGAATAGAGCAGGCCGAGAGAGTGCGGGAAGCGCAACTCCTTGAGCGTTTCCAGACGATGGCCGACCCCTGGCCGATGGTTGTCGTGGCGTACTCCTCTACTCCATCCACCGTCACAATGGCCGCTTCGTCGAACGGCGATGGATAAAAGGCACTGGCGGCATGAGCCTAATGATGTTGCGTGAAGAGCATCTCGCAGCGGTTGCTCAGGCCGGGGAGTCCTTCACGGATCGTTTTGCGCAGATTCAGTTTCTCATTCAACCATGCGGACATCGCCTGGAGGAACGTTTGGAAACCCAAGGGTGCAACTGTAAGACAGGTATTCGAGGAACTCGCCTGGTCTCCGTTAAAGACGGACCACGAAGTCGTGTCCGTTCAAATCCAACGTCACCTGATCGCGGTCGATTTTCTTTACAGTCGCGCCGTCGACATAGTTCTTCTCGACTACGACCTTGCCGTTGATCACCGCGAGTAAATCACCGTCGGGCAGGTTCATAATGCCGGTCAGCTTGAACGGCTGATCGCTCGGGCTTGACGCACCAGAAGAAGTGCTAATCATGAAGTCGATGACTTTTGGGCTTACACCGCTTTCTTTCATGTCGATGATTTCAACGGCTGTCAAGTGATACACCACATGGGAATTGCGGATTTGGTCAATGATGACTTTATCACTCAGCCCAACCTTGGCCAGCGCCTTCACTTCCGCTACTCCCAACGATTGACTTTGGGGGCTATACTGTGTCGTAAACTGTTGTTGACGCATTGACGCTGCTTGAGGAATATCGTGATCCGCTGCCACCGCCGGAACCGAATGATCAACAGCCACCAACTGTGAGTTTTGCGCCTCTGGAGCGGGCAATGGTGAAGCGTAGATTACCGCCGGCGGTGAACTGTAGACGGTGGGTGAACTGTAGACGACAGTGGGTGTATCGTACACGGGCGGCGGTGGATAGTCGCAGTAATCGTAGCTTGGTGGAAGCGAGTACACGTAAGCGAAGGAGAAGTCCGAACGATACCAACGGCCAAATCGCCCGTACTGATGGTAGTTCCTTGCGAAATATCCGCTCCGGAATCCATTCAAGAACCTACCAGAATATCCACCGCGGTATCCGCCAGCACGTCCGCCCAACGAGAAAACTGCTCCTGATCCACGGGCGTTATGGGCCAACGCTGTTAAGCCCGAGAAGCTGACGACAATAGCGAGGGCAACCGCACTGAGAAGGTTGGCGGGACGTTTCATGGCACACTCCAATCTGCTGCCAAAAACAGACTACGCCTAACAGCGAATAATGCAAGCCGATGTCAGCCACTCCTATCATGAATCGCATTTTGGCGAGCGCAATATTCCGACTCCAGAACTCAGGACAAGAGCCGAGTGCCAATGCTACCTGCTCGGAATTGTGCGGGGGGAACGTGGACAACTCCGGTCTTCACCGCGAGCACTTTCTCTTGACTGTAATCTTTTCCCGGACTCGCCGGATTCATTTCGCGCAGCCGGACTTGCGGACCTTGGCTTTGTATGGCAGGGACTTCTCGGCCGCGAATGTCGTATCGCCGATGAGCACCATGACCGGCAGTGCGACCTTCTCGCCGCCCTTGGCAGTCGCGGTGTTCCTCAGACCGTAGGCCGCCCACGGCGGCGCCCAAGAACCCGCGCTTCGAATTGCATGTGGTTCTGATAGTTGACGGTTGGAGGCGCGAGCTGAATCCGAGGCCGAGATGGTTTTGCTCTTGCTTTCCGGCAAGTGTGAATCTGTAATCAGCACGTTACTTGTACGGAGGCTTCATCATGAAACACATGTTCACGGGTCTTGCGATTCTGCTGGCGGCGTTGTTCTTGGGATCAGGCTGCGCCACGTCTACCCCTGGCGCCGGTAAAGAAAAGGCGACAGTCTCACCTCCGGGCGAGGTTGTTTCGCCAGCGGTTGCCGCTCCTCGGTAGAAGATTCAACCCTGTCGTCAATTGAATAATACGAATCTGGTTTGTGATACTGATGCGAATGCCGCGGGCAATATTCCTATCGGAGTTGATCGGCACGGCATTGTTGGTTGGCATCGGATTGTCGTTTGTGATCTTGGATTTCGGCGCGGGTAGCCCGGTCCCGCAGTGGCTGCCGAACGCGGGGTTCCGCCGCGTGTTGACCGGGTTTCTATTTGGAATGACCGGCGCCATGATCACAATCTCGCCGGTCGGCAAACATAGCGGAGCGCACCTCAATCCCGTCGTGACGCTAGCATTCTGGTTAATCAAAAAACTACCGGACGGCTGCGCCACTGGCTATGTGGCCGCGCAGTTGATCGGGGCCGTCATCGGAGCCGTGCCACTGCTCGCGTGGGGGGCGATGGGACGGAGCGTGGAGTTTGGCGCGACCGTCCCGACCGGGTTAGTGATGGGCCTTGCCGGTGAAATGCTGGCGACGTTCGCGATGGTGGGGTTGCTGTTTTATTTTCTGCGGCGGCCGCGGTTGCGAGCGTTCACGCCGGCGTTGTTCCCACTGTTGTACGCGGTCATGGTCTGGGCGGAGGGACCGATCTCGGGGACGAGCACCAACCCCGCCCGCAGTTTCGGACCATCGTTGGTCGCCGGTAACTGGCACGGTTGGTGGATTTACTGGGTTGGTCCTGTGCTCGGTGCCGTGCTGGCAGTAACCTTGTACCAGCAGACGTGGTTGAAGGGTTTGGAGATCGAAGTCGCGAAACTGTACCACTTCGAACAGGACCCGCACGGCGTGTTCCGAATGGGACGCCCCAAGCACGGACACCGGCCGACTCCTCCTGGAGGCCGCCCATGAACGTGCGAGCGTTATTTTCTCCCGCAAACTGAACGGCGAGAAGCTGTATTCGCAGGGTGGCAACAATGCCAAGCCGCGGGCAATAAATTCGCTGCTGTGACGAATCCCAAGCCGCCGCGTACGGGCGCCGACCCATGGTTCTCTAAGCCTTTCTCCTAAAGGTTTCTAGGAATGCCACCGATTGCGCGCCGCCGCGCAATATGGTACCAGCTCACGTTCCCGGGTATCGGTGCTGGTTTGAAGAATCCGCTCGTCGGAATTTATGGGTCGAATGGATGCTGCGGCCTTCCTCGGAGGCTGAGCGCAATCCGCGTATCTGACGGCAATCGGTTATGAGCATCCCAATACACGTTTTGTTTGTGGAGGATTCAGAGGATGACACGGAGTTGGCATTGTGCCAACTACGCCGGGCCGGATTTGACCCAATTCACGAGCGGGTCGATATGCCCACCGATTTGAAGGCTGCGCTTGACCGGGAGGCGTGGGACGTGGTGATTTCCGATTACGCGATGCCGGGTTTCAACGGATTCGACGCACTAAAGATCGTCCGTAACGAGGACATTGATTTGCCGTTCATCTTGATTTCCGGAACTATCGGCGAGGAAATCGCGGTGGCCGCGATGAAAGCCGGCGCCCACGACTACCTGATGAAAGGGAATCTCGCCCGGCTGGCGCCGGCGATTGAGCGGGAACTAAGGGAAGCGAAGACGCGGCGGGAACGGAAGAAAACGGAGCGCGTGTTGCAGGCCATCGTCAATTCCTCCAACGACCCCATCTTCAGCCATTCGTTGGAAGGAATCGTGAACAGTTGGAATCCGTCCGCCGAGCGACTGTTTGGTTACTCGGCGGCCGAAATTATCGGCCAGCCCGTTTGGAGCACCATTGTCCCACAGGAGAAAGTGCCGGAAGAACAAGCGGCACTAGTCCAACTCCGGGCGGGTCGACACAGCGAACATTATGAATCCGTGAGGACGACCAAAGACGGCCGCCGGCTCCCGGTTTCCATTACGATTTCGCCGATCAAGAACGGCACGGGCAACATTGTAGGCGTATCGAAAATCGTTCGCGACATCACCGAGCGTAAAAGGGCTGAGGCGGAACTGGAAGCATGGCGGCACGAACTGGAACAGCGCGTGCAAGATCGCACCGCCGAGTTGACGCTCGCCCACCGGCAACTCCAGGCGGCGGTCGAGGAACATCGGCGTTTGGAAGCCGAGGTGGCGCGCGCGATCGAACGCGAACAGCTTCGTATCGGCCACGAATTACATGACGGGCTCGGACAGGAATTGACCGGCATTAATTACATGCTGGTGGCGCTGCAAACGAAACTGGAGAAAAAGGTTCCGCTGCTGGCTCGCGAGGCAAAACAGTTGGAACCGTTGCTCCAGCATTGCATCGAGCAAACCCGGCATCTGGCGAAGGGTTTTTACCCGGTGGAACTGGAGCGACTCGGGCTGTTGGTGGCGCTGGAGGAAATCATCCGCAAGCCCGGTTACCCCGAAAACATCTCCTATGTTGTGGAGTCAGATGAGAGCGCGAAGTACGCGGACTTCAAAGGCCCGGTGGCTATTCAGCTCTTCCGTATCGCCCAGGAAGCCGTCCACAATGCCATCAAACATTCTCAAGCCGGGCGGATCGTGGTTCGTCTCGAGACCCGCGATGGGTCCGTCATTCTCACGGTGAGAGACGATGGCGTGGGACTTCCACCCGATTCCGAGCTAAAGGGCATGGGGCTGAGAATCATGCAGTACCGCGCTGAAACCGTGGGCGGAACGGTCAGCGTAGAAAATCAGCCGAGCAAAGGTGTGATCGTAACCTGCTCCGTGCCGATCGAGCGAGTTTCCGCGTTGTTACCAACGGCCCCGGGGCAGAATCTTCGGTCCCTTGGTAAACGCCTTCGGCACCAAGTCCGCGTTTGACGGGGCGCACGCATCCGGCGGACACAAGCTCGCTGTCGGAATGGGAAGTCGTGAGGCAACTTTAATGAACTCCAACGCAGCCATCAGAACCGAAGGTGAGGCTCGGAAATCCGTCCGGTTCGGGTCTCGACGCGATCCACGCACATCGTTAATCCTGATCGTGTTGTTGACGCTTGCCGTTCCAACTTACGCGGAGACCAACGAAAACTATCAAGCCAGCGAACTGAAGAAGCTCAGCCTGGAACAATTGTTCGAGATGCAGGTCACGACCGTTTCCAAGAAACCCGAAAAGCTCTCGGAGACTGCGTCGGCGATCCAGGTCATTACCGCCGAAGATATCGAGCGGTCGGGTGCCAGCAGCCTTCCCGAGGCGTTACGGCTCGCGCCGAATTTGCAGGTTGCCCAAGTCAACTCCCACGATTGGGCCATCACCGCTCGGGGATTCAACGCTGCCCCGCTTTCCAACAACAGTCTCGCCGATAAGCTGCTCGTCATGATCGACGGGCGTTCGGTATACACTCCGCTCTTCGGGGGAGTGTTTTGGGATGTGCAGAACGTACTCTTGGAAGATATCGACCACATCGAGGTGATCAGCGGGCCGGGGGCGACGCTGTGGGGAGATAACGCCATCAACGGTGTGATCAATGTCGTCACAAAAAGCGCGCGGGATACACAGGGCCTGTATGTCGCCGGCGCCGGTGGCTCCTTCTTGCAGGATTTCGGTGGACTGCGCTATGGCGGCAGCGTCAACTCCAATTTTTTCTTTCGGTTGTACGGCCAACGTTTCGACCGTGAGCACACAGACCTGCCAAACGGCGATAGCGCGGAGGACGCTTGGGACATGACGCAGGGAGGTTTTCGCGCCGATTACTATCCGTCGGACGATAACACGATGACGTTGCAGGGCGATTTTTATGGAGGCGATGAAGGCACGCCGACCGTCACTCTGGTGGATGGCCAGAATGTATTGGGCCGCTGGACGCATGTGTTTTCCTATGAGTCCGATTTGAGCGTGCAAGCGTATTACGACCGCACCTGGAGGAATCTGCCCGGGGCTTCATTCAGCGACAATTTGAAAACGTACGACATCGATCTTCAGCACCGCTTTCCCCTGGGGGAACGGCAAAGCATTGTTTGGGGCGCGGGCTACCGTCTGATGCGGGATGAAGTGAACAATACTGCGGCGTTGTCGTTTGCGCCGGAGAATCGAAACCTGCAGCTTTTCAACATATTCCTGCAGGACGAGATCACCGTGATTGACGAGCGCTTGAAATTGACCCTGGGATCGAAACTTGAACACAATGATTATTCCGGGTTTGAAGTGCAGCCCAGCGCGCGTCTGGCCTGGACGCCCACCACGAGGCAGACCGTTTGGGCCGCAGTTTCACGAGCCGTTCGATCGCCGGCGCGATTTGATGCGGACGAGGTGACTCCGTTCATCACCACGCCTCAGCACGAATTCGATTCCGAAAAGGTGATTGCCTACGAACTGGGTTACCGGGCGCGGCCTTTTGATAAACTGACTTTCTCGCTGGCGGGGTATTTCAATCACTACTACGACCTGCGGAGCGTCGATCTGAATGCTGCGCCCCCTCCCGCCCTGGTCTTCGCCAATGACCAGAAAGCCAACACTTGGGGTGTGGAAGTCTCTGGCAATTTTCAGGCGACGTCCTGGTGGCGTTGGCGGGGCGGGTACGACTATTTGCACGAAGACATCTCAGCTACGAGTGCTGCGGTGGTCCCGGGCAGCGATACGTTCGAGGCCATCGATCCTCGTCATCAGTTCCTGATTCAATCCATGATGGATTTGCCGGCGCATTTTCAATTCGATCTGGTGGGCCGGTATGCGGAGGCCTTGCAGGCCACCGCTCTCACCCCCCGCGTCCCCTCGTACTTCACGTTTGATGCCCGGTTGGCGTGGCAATTCAAGAATTGGGAGCTGGCTGTCGTCGGCCAGAACCTTTACGACAATCAGCATCCGGAGTTTGGGGCGCTCCAAATTCCGCGTAGCGTGTACGGAAAAGTCACATGCCGCTTTTAGGAGCAGCTTTCGTGGGGCAAGTACGATTCGCGGCCTGTGGTGCCGCCGGCCTCTTGGCTTTGGCGCTGGCTGGCTCGAGCGCCTCCGAGTTCCAGAACCGGACCGCGCGGGAGAATGATTTGAAAGCTGTCTTTCTGTTCAACTTCACTCAATTCGTTCAATGGCCGGCTGATGCCTTCGCTGATGTGTCGGATCCGTTCGTCATTGGAATCCTGGGCGACGATCCCTTTGGGTCGACCTTGAAAGAAGTGGTAGCGAAGGAAACGGTCGGCAAACACAAGATTGTCGTGCGGCACTATCAGGATGTGCGCGACATCGCGAACTGCCAGATGCTGTTCATCAGTCCGTCGGAATCATTGCGACTGAATCATATTTTCGAACATCTCCGCGGCAGGAGCATTCTCAGCGTCGGCGAAACGGAAAGTTTTCTGGCGCACGGAGGCATGATTCGTTTCCTCCTCGTGGGGAACAAGCTGCACCTGCAAATCAATCTGGAAACTGCCAAAGCCGCCCACTTGACGATCAGTTCCCAACTATTGCGACAGGCTGAGGTATTGGGCCCCGCCCCGAGGAAACAATGACAATCCGGTTCCCCTCCATCAAAACGAAGCTGATGATCGCCATCGTCGGCACGAGCCTCATCGTGTTGGTGGCCGCCTGCACGGTCTTCATCACGTTCGAGGTCGTTACGTTCCGTCGCAATCTGGCGCGTTCCTTGGCGACGCGGGCGGATTTGGTGGCCGCCAACTCGACCGCCGCGCTCGCGTTCCAGAATCAACAGGACGCCTCCCGCATCCTGTCCGCGTTCCGCAGCGACCCACGGATGGAGGCCGCTTGTTTGTACGATGCGCAGGGGAAGGTTTTTGCCACCTATCCGCCCCACGCGCCAGCCGGTACGTTTCCCCAGCATGTCGAAATCGGCCATCGATTTAAAAACGGCGCGTTCGTTATTTTCACGCCGGTTGTTGAAGATGGTCGTCGGCTGGGGACGGTGTTTCTCAAGTTCAATCTTTCTGCGCTCACGGATCGCTACCGCGCCTATACGCTTTTGGTCGTACTGATCGTAATCGGCTCGATTTTGGTCGCCTTCGGACTCTCTGAGTGGATGCAAAAGCGCATTGCGGAGCCGCTCCTCAAGCTGGCCGAGACCGCCCGTACGATTTCCAGGAGCAACGACTATTCGCTGCGCGCTCAAGCCCTCAGCGAAGACGAGATCGGCTTGCTGACGGATTCTTTTAATACCATGCTCGACGAAATTCAGCAGCGCGATGCTTCTCTGCGCCAGAGCGAAGCACGCACGCGGGCAATTCTCGAATCGGCGTTGGATAGCATCATCACCATCGATCATGAAGGGCGGATTTTGGAATATAATCCGGCGGCGGAACGCACCTTCGGTTATCACCGAAGCGACGTGGTTGGCAAGGACATGGTCGAGTTGCTGATCCCGCGCCGCTTGCGCGAGAAGTACCAACAGGAATTGCAGAAGTATTTCAGGGCAAATCAGGCGCCTCTGCTGGGGAAACGGATTGAATTGATCGCCTTGCGCGCGGATGGCGCGGAGTTTCCGGTCGAAGCGAGCATTACGCGCATCGGCACGGGAGAACGACAGATTTTCACCGGTTTTATCCGGGACATTACCGAGCGCAAACAGGCCGAACGTACGACCGCCCTTTTGGCCGCTGTCGTGCAATCCTCCGATGATGCCATTATCACGAAGGATCTGAACAGTGTCATTTTGAGTTGGAACAAGGGCGCCGAACAGATCTTTGGCTATACCGCAACAGAAGCAGTGGGACATTCGATACTTTTTTTGACCCCAGACGAGCGCCAGCAGGAGGAAACCGAGATGATCGAGAAAATTCTCCGGGGCGAATCCGTGGAGCACTTCGACACTGTTCGCCTGCGCAAGGATGGCACGATGCTCGACGTCTCGGTCACGGTATCCCCGATCCGCGACGCCAGCGGTCGGATCATCGCAGCGTCCAACATCAGTCGCGATATCACGGCACGGGTCCGGGCGGAGCAGGAAATCCGAAAGCTCAACGCCGAGTTGGAGCAGCGCGTTTTGCAGCGGACAGCCGAATTGGAAGTTTCCAACAAGGAACTGGAAGCCTTTTCCTATTCGGTTTCCCACGACCTGCGCGCGCCGTTGCGGGCCATCGATGGCTTCAGCCAGTCGTTGCTGGAGGAATACGGTAACAAGCTGGAGACGGAAGCCCGACATCAATTGGAGCGGGTTCGGGTCGGCGCCAAACGCATGGGCACATTGATCGATGATCTGCTGAAATTGTCCCGGATTACCTGTGCGGAGATGCGCCGGGAACAGGTCAACCTCTCCTCGATTGCCCGGCAAGTCGCCGCTGAGTTGAAACTATCGGAGCCTGAGCGTAAGGTGACCTTTGTTATTGAAGAAGGCATGAAAGTGCAGGGTGACGCACAATTGCTGTACGTGGTGATGGACAACCTCCTTCGCAATTCGTGGAAGTACACTTCCAAGCATCCGACGGCGAGAATTGAATTTGGCAGCCTGAAACAGAATGGAGCACGCGTGTATTTTGTACGGGACGATGGAGCCGGTTTTGACATGTCGCACGGGGATTTGTTGTTTGCTCCGTTCCAGCGGCTGCATCGACAAACTGAATTTGAGGGCACGGGCATTGGTCTGGCTACTGTCCAGCGGATCGTTCGCCGGCATGGCGGACGCACCTGGGCGGAAGGAGCGGTCGAAAAAGGCGCCACGTTTTATTTCACATTGTAGTCGCAGGCTCTACACCTGTGGACCATGAGACAGGAAAAACATATGAGTGAGAAAATCATATTACTGGTGGAAGACGATCCGGACGACGAAGAGTTGACGTTACGGGCCTTGCGGAAGCGCAGGGTGAGCAATGAGGTCGTGGTCGTCCGCGATGGCCAGGAAGCGCTGGATTATCTATTTGGGACAGGGAGCCACGCGGGACGCGATGTCAACGTCCAACCCGAGGTCGTGCTGCTCGACATCAAACTTCCGAAAATCAACGGCATCGACGTGCTGAAGCGCATCCGTTCGGATGAACGAACCAAACTGCTTCCCGTGGTGATCCTCACTTCGTCGGCAGAGGAACAAGATTTGTGCGCAGCGTATGTGAATCATGTGAATAGCTACGTTAGGAAACCGGTCGATTTCGAGAAATTCGTCGAAGCCGTCGAGCAACTGCAGATCTATTGGCTGGTGTTGAATCGTCCGCCACCGGCCTGCATAGTCTCGGGTATGGGTCGATAGGCGGCCTGTAGTTCCTTTTTGTGATGCGACATCTCGTCGCCGCACAGGCGCAGAGAGCGCCGAATAAGCTGGACGGGCAGGCGTTCGGCTGCCTTTTCCAAGCCGCCATGACGCCAAAGTTTCCTGCGCTTCAGATTGAACCTTCTTTATGGCAGAATTGTCGAACAAGTTACTTTTCGGATGTAAACCCCAATCGAGGAAGGAATTATGGATCAAGGCATTGCCGCAATTAACGAGCAAGTCAAACGTGAGAGCGAATTCGTCCGGGCATTGGTGGCCGAGATCGGCCGGGTCATTGTCGGCCAGAAGTATCTTATCGAACGATTGCTAATTGGATTGCTCGCCGATGGGCACGTGTTGCTCGAGGGCGTGCCGGGTTTGGCCAAGACGTTGTCGGTGAAAACCCTGTCCGCTGCCATCCAGACTGCGTTCCATCGGATTCAGTTCACGCCCGATCTGTTGCCGGCGGACGTGATCGGCACGCTGATTTACAATCCGAAAGACGGCGAGTTTCGCATCAAGAAAGGGCCGGTGTTCGCGAACCTGATTTTGGCCGACGAAATCAACCGTGCTCCGGCCAAGGTGCAGAGCGCATTGCTCGAAGCGATGCAGGAACGGCAGGTGACGATTGGCGAACAGACCTTCAAGCTGCCTGAGCCATTTCTCGTGCTGGCGACGCAGAACCCGATCGAACAGGAGGGCACGTATCCATTGCCGGAAGCGCAGGTCGACCGGTTCATGCTGAAGTTGTCCATCGGTTACCCGAGCAAACAGGAGGAACGCGAAATCATGGAGCGTATGGCGGAGACCGGCAAACAGATCGTAACGCAGGCGGTGGTAACGCCCGACCAGATTCTCAAGGCGCGGAAGGTGGTGGATTCGGTCTACATGGACGACAAGATCAAGAATTACATTGTTGATCTCGTTTTTGCTACACGCGACCCAAAGTCTTACAAGATCGAAATGGGCGACCTGATTCAGTACGGCGCGTCCCCGCGCGCGACGATTTACCTGGCCATTGCCGCGAAAGCGTACGCGTTCCTGCAAGGGCGCGGTTATGTCACGCCGCAAGATGTGAAGACCATCGGCATGGATGTGTTGCGCCATCGCGTCATCGTCAGCTACGAAGCCGAAGCCGAGGACATGACCAGCGAAGATGTAATCAAGAAGATCTTTGATGAGGTTCCCGTTCCGTAGGAGCGAATTGCATTCGCAACCGGCCGTTTATGTTACCCCGCGACATTCTCAAAAAAGTTCGCCAGATTGAAATTCGCACGAACCGTGAAGTTACGGATGTGCTGGGTGGACAATACCATTCCGTCTTTAAAGGCCGCGGCATGGAGTTCGAGGAGGTCCGCGAATACCTGCCGGGCGACGAAGTGCGTTCCATCGATTGGAACGTCACCGCGCGGTTCGGCCATCCATATGTGAAGAAGTTCAAGGAAGAGCGCGAGTTAACCGTGATGCTCGTGGTGGACGTCAGCGCCTCGGGCCAGTTCGGCAGCATCCGGCAAACCAAGAACGAACTCGCTGCCGAGTTGGCTGCGGTGCTCGCCTTTTCGGCGATCCGCAACAACGACAAGGTCGGCCTCATCATGTTCACCGACGCGATCGAGAAGTTCGTGCCGCCGAACAAGGGTCGCCGGCATGTATTGCGCGTCATTCGTGAAATCCTGGCGTTCGAGCCAAAAGGGACCGGCACGGACTTGAATCTGGCGCTCGACTATTTGCGTCAGGTGACCCGGCGTCGGGCTGTGACGTTTCTGTTGTCGGATTTTCAAGACGAAGATTTTCGCAAAAAGCTGCAGATCGCGGGCAAACGTCATGACCTTGTCGCCCTGAGCATCCGCGACCCGCGCGAACAGGAATTGCCCGCGGTCGGTTTGGTGGAATTGCGCGACGCCGAGACGGGCGAACACGCTTTGGTGGATACGTCCGACCGCAATGTGCGCGAGACGTACGCACAGAAAGCCAGGGAACGGCTCGATGGCTTGCGCCAGTTGTTCCGCTCCACCGGAGTGGATCAGGTCGAGATCCGCTGCGACGAGGATTACATGCGGCCCTTGATTCGATTTTTCCGAATGAGAGAGAGACGCATCTGAAGCGCCAATCATGACGAATGCCCGGACAGATATTCGCGACATCAAAGGACTGGTGCCGGTGCCGCATGACTGGTGGTGGCTGTGGCTGGTGCTGGCGGTCGTGGCGATCGCGGCGCTGGCGCTCTGGTGGTGGCGTCGCAGACGCTTGATGCCGGCTGCAGGTGAGGCGCCTGTGCCGCTGTCACCTTATGAATTGGCGAGGCGTGCTCTGCGGCAATTGCGCGAGGAGAATCCGGTTGTCGAAGAGTTTTACACGAAACTTTCGGACATCGTGCGGCATTATCTCGAGAACCAAATGGGCTTGCGGGCCCCCGAGCGCACCACTGAAGAATTCCTTCACGAAGTATCCCACGATCATGCGCTCTTGGCAGAGCACAAGGAATTGCTCGGCGCGTTTCTCGAAGAATCCGACCTGGTAAAGTTTGCGCGCTTCCGGCCCGGCGAAGAAGACAAAGAACGTGCGTTTGCCGCCGCGGAAAAATTCGTGGAGGAATCTTCCGCGGGGGCGACCTCCCTGTCGCCAGGGCAAGAACCGGTTGCGGCCGGGAAGCCGCTCCCACAGAAGGAAGAGCCATGAAATTCGCCAGTCCATGGCTGCTGTTGCTGTTGTTGCTTCTGCCGTTGTGGCTTTGGTGGGAACGCCGTTCGGCGCGGCGCGGTGGACTGAAGTTCTCGTCGATTGCAGTAGCGAAGCCGCTATCGTCTTTTTGGACGGCATTGGGTGGGCCGCTACTGCTCACGTTGCGGGGCGGGACGCTGGTCTTCTTCGTTCTGGCCCTGGCACGACCGCAACTGGGACGCAGCGAAAGCAAGATCCGGACGGAAGGGATTGACATCGTTCTGGTAGTCGACATCTCTGGCAGCATGCAGGCGATGGACTACGAAAAAGCCGGCCAGCGCGAATCCCGAATCGACGCGGTCAAAGACGTGGTCCGCGAGTTCATTCACGACCGGCCCAACGATCGCATCGGCATGGTCGTGTTTGGCACGCACGCTTATGTGGCCAGTCCACTGACGCTCGATCATGATTGGCTGGAGCGGAATTTGGACCGGGTGAAGATTGGGTTGGTGGAAGGCAACACCGCAATTGGCGCCGGCCTCGGCACGGGAGTCAATCGGTTGCGGGACACGAAGGCCAAGAGCAAAGTGATCGTGCTCCTGACCGATGGCGGCGAGAACGTGCATAATCCGCCCGCGCTCGACGCCGCCAATGCGGCGAAGGAGTTTCACGTGCGCGTGTATACGGTGGGCGCGGGTTCGCAGGGCCTGGCGCCGATGCCCGTTTACGATCAAGCCGGCAATCTCGTGGGTTATCAGCCCATCCGGGCCGACCTCGATGAGAATCTGTTGAAGCAAATCGCCACCATCACCGGAGGACAATATTTCCGAGCGGCGGACACGGAGTCGCTGAAGAAGACTTACGCACAAATCGATGCCATGGAAAAAGAGAAGGTCGAGACCAACGCGTACGAAGAGTGGCAGGAATTATTCCCGTGGTTTCTCGTGCCGGGACTCGGATGCCTGTTATTGTCGGTGACCTTGGAAAACACGCGATTGCGGAGGCTGCCGTAATGCAATTCGGCAATCCCAACGCGTTCTGGTTGCTGGTGCTCGTACCGATTTTGATCCTGTTTGTGGTCTGGGCGTTTCGGGCGCGGCGCCGAGCGTTGGAACGGTTCGCCTCACAGCCGTTGGCGCAACGGCTCGCCGCCGCGGTCCGTCCGGTCGCGCGACGTTGGAAAGCCGCGCTGATCATCCTGACGGTATTTCTGACTGCGTTGGCGTTGACGCAGCCGCGTTGGGGCTTCCAATGGCACGAAGTGAAACGCCGGGGCGTGGATATTTTTGTGTTGCTTGATGTGTCGAAGAGCATGTTGACGGAGGACGTGCGGCCGAATCGGTTGGCACAGGCCAAGTACGCTGTGCAGGACTTGCTGGAAAAGCTGCGCGGGGACCGGATTGGTTTGGTGGCGTTTGCCGGCACGGCATTTGTGCAGTGTCCATTGACGATTGATTATGAAGCCTTTCGTTTGACGTTGAAGGATGCGGATCCGCAAATCATTCCGCGAGGCGGCACCGCGATTGGCGCCGCGATTCGCACGGCGCTGAAAGGGTTTGAAGCGGGCGAAGGACGCGACCGGGCGATTGTACTGATTACCGACGGTGAAGAAACAGAAGGCGACGCGCTGGCGGCGGCCGGCGAAGCGGCGAGGGCGGGCGTGAAAATTTACGCGATTGGTGTCGGCACAGCGGAGGGCGAATTGATTCCCATTCGTGAACCGGGCAAGCCGATGGAGTTTCTGAAAGACCAGGACGGTAAGGTCGTGAAATCGCGGCTCGATGAAGAAACGCTGAAGCAACTGGCGTTGAAGACCGGGGGAATTTACGTGCGGAGCGCGGCCGGTGATTTTGGGCTGGATACGATTTACGACAAAGGCATTGGGCAGCTCAAGCGCAAAGAGTACGAAGCACGACTGCAGAAGCGTTATTTTGAGCGGTTTCAATGGCCGCTGGGGATTGCGTTTGCACTGCTGATCACGGAAACGTTCGTGACGGACCGAAAGAAGATATGAATCACCGAGCCGCAACGTTCGCGAAGAGGCGCGCCGCCAGAGTCACCTTGACTCTGTGTTCTCTGTGTCTCGGTGGTTCAATGGCGTTAGCCGCAAAACCCGAATGGCCGCAACGTTATAATGCCGGCGTGACCGCCTATGAAAGCAACGATTTCGCGCAGGCAGCAACCTCGTTCGAGACCGCCACCGCTTCCGCTGACCGCTCGCTACAGCAACGCGCGCTCTATAATCTTGGCAACACCAGCTACCGGCTCGGTCAGGAACAACCGGCCCAGGCGCAACAATTGTGGGAACATGCGCTCAAAGATTATGAGGGAGCGCTCGCATTGAATCCGCAGGATGCTGACGCAAAGTTCAATCGCGATTTCGTTAAAAGGAAGCTGGAAGAACTGAAGAAACAGCAGCAGCAGCAACAACAAAACCAAAAGAATCAGCAGGACAAACAGAAGGAGCAAGAAAAGCAACAGGGGCAACAGAAGGACCAGAACCAGCAACAGCCGAACGCCAAGAATCAGCAATCAGAACAACAAAAGCAGCAACAAGCTCAGGAGCAGCAAAAGCAACAAGAAGAACAAGCGAAGCAACAGGCGGCCACAAAGCCGCAACAGAATCCCCCGGAAAAGGGCGGTCAGCCGGAGAATTACGAAAAGATGCAGGCGACAGCGCTCCTCAACGATCTTCGGGAGAACGAACGGAACTGGAACTTTTTCCCCGAAGCCCAAATGAAGGACTTGAAAGATTCAGGCAAGCCGGCCAAAGATTGGTAAGCAAAGACGACGTGAACTCTCAACATTCAACGCTGAACATTCGACGCCCAACGGCATTGGTCGGGTGTCTGTTAGCGTTGATATGTTTTTGCAGCGCGGTCGCCCGCGCCGGGATTTCCGTCACCGCCTCGGTGGATCGAAGTCACATCGCCTTTGGCGAGTCGGTGAGCTTGACGATCAAGGTGGAGGGAACTCAAAGAGGTGCCCAAGCCTCGATTCCATCAGTTGACGGATTGAGTTTCAATGGGCCATCAACGCAGAGTCTCTCCTTTGACTTCAACGGCCAAAAGTCTGAGCAATTCATCATGGTTTGGCAAGTGACGCCGAACAGAACCGGCCAGTTCAAAATTCCTGCGGCTGAAGTTGAGGTTGACGGTAAGAAGTACTCGACGGAGCCGATTGAGATCACAGTTGAAAACGTCACTGCGCAACCCGAACTGCAGGAGCGGCTCTATGCCCGCGTCCAGTTTGATCGGCAGCCGGTTTTTCTCGGTCAAACCGCGCCGCTGAATGTCGTGTTGTTCGCTCGTGCAGATTTCCCATTGTACGGACTGAGCGGGTTTCAGGTGGAGGCAGAGGGCCTTGGTTACAGACATCTCAACAAGGTGCGGTCAGAATCGCGGGGCATCAACGGGGTTTCGTTTAACGTCGTTACCATTGAAGGAGTTGTAACTCCCACACGCACCGGCAAGCTTGCCTTCGGGCCGGCGGCGATCAAATGCCAGAAGCGAGTTGGCGAGGACTGGTTCGGTCGAGTCCAAACCGAGGACATCACTGTCCCGGTGGATCCTTTGGACATCGAAGTGCTGCCGTTGCCAGAGGAAGGCCGGCCCGCAGATTTTGCCGGGGCAATTGGACAATGGAACCTCGCAGTGACGGCCAAGCCGACGGAACTCGCCGTTGGCGACCCCATTACCTTCACGATCAAGATTAGCGGCACCGGCAACATCGACACCGTGCCGGCGCCGAAGCTTGGCTCCCTGGAAGGTTTTAAGACCTACGATCCGACGACGAAAACAACCAAGGACGACCTGAATACGTCTGGTCAGCGGGTCATTCAGCAGGTGCTCATTCCCAAAAGTACCGAAGTAAAAGAGTTACCCGATGTGCGACTCACGTATTTCGATCCGGTGGCAAAAGCTTACAAAGTGGCCATGCAACCACCGATCCAGCTCATGGTCAAAGCCAACAGTGGTGGACAAACCGAGATTGTCAGCGGCGGCAGCCGATTGCGACCGGAAGAGAAACTCGGACAGGACATCGTCTATCTCAAAGGGGATTTGGGGCCAACCGCGGCCACCATTCCGTTTTATGCAACGTCGACGTTTTGGATGCTGAATATTATACCAGTCCTCGGTTTGTTCGGGGGCATCGGCTGGAAATGGCGCCGGGACAAGTTGCGCGGTGACGTGGCTTATGCTCGCCGCAGCCGGGCGGCAAAGAGCGCGCGCAAACTTCTCGCTTCCGCCACAAGTTACGACGAAGTGCAACACGCACTGCAGAGCTATCTGGGCGACCGCCTGAATATTCCCAGTGGCGGTATTACCGCATCCATTGTGGACGAGCAACTTGTGCCGCGCGGCGTGAATGGCGAATTGGCGGCGGATACGAAGGCGTGTTTTGAAGTCTGTGACACGGTCCGTTTTGCCGGCGGCGATGCTGATAACGGCGTAACCGCGACACGGGAAAAAGTGGAACGTTTGATCGATGAGTTTGAGAAGAAACAACTTTAGCCAACAGAAGCCAGGAAGCAGAATCCCGAAGGCCGTCTGCTTCTGCCTGTTCTTGCTTTGTGCTCAGCTTTCATTCGCAGGAACCACCAGTGACTTCAGGGCCGCCAACAAGCTGTACGACGAGGGGAAGTTCCCCGAGGCGGCAGCGGCCTATGAGAAAATCACGCCCAAGACGGCGAACGTGTACTACAATCTCGGGAATGCATGGTTCCGCGAGGGCAAACTGGGATTGGCCATTCTCAATTACGAACGGGCGCGACGGTTGACCCCACGCGACCCCGACGTTCTGGCTAACCTCAGATTCGCAGAACAACGGTTGGGCGTGGAGGACGTGAACACCCCGCCGCGCGCAATCCAGAGATTTCTGCACAGCGTGGTGGTGAGCCATACGCCGACGGAATGGGGGGCGTTTGAACTCGTCGCGCTCTGGCTGACTTTGCTGGCCGTAGCAGGATGTATCTTTTTGCCGAGAGCGCGCACGGCATTTCTGGTTGTGGCCATTATTGGGTTTCTTGGATTCGGAGCTTCCGCTTTCGCCTTGGGTTACGAAGCAATCACCCGACACACGGCGCCCCAAGCCGTCGTCGTTATCGACGACAGCGAGGCGCGCTTTGCGCCGTTGCCGGAATCGACGGTTCATTTCAAGCTCGCCGAAGGCACCAAGATCGTCATCCGGGAAGATCGCGACCAATGGCTGTTGGTGGAACGCGCCGATGGCCAACAAGGATGGGTAAAGTCCGACGCCATCGTGCCCATCACGCCTCGCTAAAACTGCGCATTCATTTCTGTCAAACCATCAGGCGGCTTGAACCTGCCCGACGTGGAAAGCTTGAGCGCAGCCGAGGGACTTGTCCGCCCGAAGGCGGATTCACCGAGTCGTAACCGATGCTGCCGGTACCATTGGATAGAACCCCGCTGTTGGTGATTTGCAGCACGTCAGCAAACGTATTGCTCCCGACAACGTACGTCCCGTTGCCCACCCAGTTGCTGGTGACGGCGCTGATGGTGTTGGTTTGGAAGTTAGCGCTGAATTGTCCGTTGGCAGAGAACACGACCACGAGATTCAGCGCGAGAAGCGCGAGAAACTTAGATTTCATATTAGGTTTCGCCTTTCGAGGAAATTGGAGCGCAGCCGCGGGCTGTTCACCGAGTCGTGAACGCGGCTTGGTTCGTTATTTGTTTGCCGTTTGATCCTCCCGGCTGCGCTCCTGAATCTCATGGCGTTATCACCCGAATCCGGTAATACCGCGACGCGTTGGTGGCGCCGCCGGTGTCAACCATGTTCGTAATCACGCCGCCG
>Ga0335081_10002442_pt1 | contig 29259 bp, 37 predicted proteins | sample Lox_Sample_35_FD_206713 | JGI IMG/M metagenome (GOLD analysis project Ga0335081, IMG submission 206713) | Soil microbial communities from Loxahatchee National Wildlife Refuge, Florida, United States - Lox_Sample_3.5 | ecosystem: Environmental > Terrestrial > Soil > Wetlands | place: USA...
GCTGGCGGTCCGGCCCGGAGAGAATCGGACCTGTAACGGCTGTCATTCGCCGCGCCGGGGAACTCCCCAGCGGCTGGCGACCGATTCCATCGCGCTCAACCGGGCTCCCTCGACCCTGGTTCCGCCCGCGATTCCGGTGATCGCCTTCAATACGAACATCCAGCCGATCTTCACGGCCAAATGCGTTTCGTGTCATTCGATCTCGGATCAAAATTCTGACGGAGTCCTCGACAGCCCGGCGGGCGGGCTTGACCTGAGCTCGGATCAGGCCGGCACCGGGTTCCCGATCTCCTACTCGAGCCTTCTCGAAGACAATATGAACGGCTCGGACCTGGTCTTTCCCGGGGAATCGCAGCAGAGTTATCTCATCGAACGGGTTTTCGGCCAGGAAATCCGGGCCGTCCGTTCCCTGCCGGCCTCGGATCCGAACAATCACGCCCAGATGCTGACGCCGGATGAAAAACAGACCCTGGTCGAATGGATCGATCTGGGGGCGCAGTTCAGCAACGAAGATGTCATCAGCAATCCGGGCCGTAAGCGGCTCGACACGACGGTCTTTACGTCCGCCATCCAGCCGATTCTTCTCAACCGCTGCGGCCAATGCCATGTGGCCGGCGGCGACAGCAACTTTGTATTGACCGGGGACACCGAGGAGGGCGATTTCAACGCGACGGCGGCCCGTGTGAACGTGACCGATCCGGCTCAAAGCATCCTGCTTTTGAAAGCGACGGGAACGATCCCGATGCTCGTGAACGGAACGGCGGTCGCGCCTCCGCCGCTTTCCCCTTCGGATCCGGACTATACGACGATACTCAACTGGATCACGGCGGCGCAGTGACGCGGTGGCTCTTAACACAAATCGTCACGGTCTTGATGACGGGAATTTTCTTGTGGTCGGGCGGCGGATGCGGCTCGGTCGATCCCGGCGTGGACCCGACCATCGGAAGCCTGGACTACGACGCGTTCAAGGCCAACGTCCAGCCCGTCCTGGATCGGCGGGGCTGCTCGAACTCGAGATGCCACTACCGGAACAAGGCCAATCCCAGCAACGGCGGTCCCGGCGGAAGTTTCCGAATCTATAATTGCGCCGCCGATCCCTGCTCGGAGGATCAATCCCGGGCCAACTACGATTCGGCTTCGGGCATGACCGATATTGCCAATCCGGCCGGCAGCAAGATTCTGCTCAAGCCGCTGGCGGTGTCCGCCGGCGGCATTCAGCACCTGGGAGGGGATATCTTCCCGAATACGAGTGATCCGGATTATCTCACGATCCTGAGTTGGATCCAGAGTCCGAATTGAGAACGATGGGTCGAGAAACCCGGTCTCGATTTTTATGGATCCTCCTCTGCCTGGAGTTTTTTCTGACGGCCGGAGCCGCCTCGGGAGAGGAGACGGTCCAGAAAGCGTCGGTGGTCGAACCGTTCCTCGAGATCCACACCGGACCGGGCCGGAGCTATCCGGTTTTTTACATCGCGGAACGGGGGGAGGAGATCCTCCTTCTGAAGCGCCAGACGGACTGGTACCGGGTCCGCCTGGCCAACGGAAAGGAAGGGTGGGTCCATCGGAACGAGATCGAGAAGACCCTGCTGGCCCAGGGACGGAAAAAGGGTTGGATGGACCGGATCTACGATGACCATATCGCCGGCCGGCTGGAGATGGGATGGGAGGCGGGGACGTTCGGAGGAGACGCGTCCCTCTTCCTCCGCATGAACTATCTTCTGACCGGCGCCCTGTCCATGGAGGGAGGCGCCGGTTTTGTCTCGAGCAACCTGGGCAGCACGGACCTCTTTCAGGCCGGGATGGTGATCACACCGTGGAGAACGCCCTGGTTCTCGCTGTCGGGGACCGTCGGTGGAGGGGTCGTCTATTCGACGCCGTCGAGTCTCCTCGTGGACGTCACCCGGAAGACGTTCCATGAAGCCCACGGCGGCATCGGGATTTCCATCCCTCTCGTCCGGAACCTGTTCGCCCGGGGCGATTTTCGAAATTACACCGTGTTCATGGGCCAGGCGCGGATCCGGGAGTTCCGGGAATACAGCGCGGGCCTCTCGTTTCGGTTTTAGGAAGGGTGAGGATGAAACGAATTTTATTCGCGGTCGGAACGCTCGGGTTTCTGCTCGGAGGAGCCCCGGCTTTGGCCCAGTCCGAAAATTTTCCGCGAAGCGACCAACCGGCCGTCACGCCGCCGTCGGAGGAACACCCGCTGAAAGAGGCCAAGATCGACACCGAGTCGCTGGAAATGGGCCCCTATTACGGCCTGTACGCCATGGAAGGGTTCGGGACCTCCGGCGTCCTGGGTTTCCGGCTGGCCTATCATCTGACGGAGGATGTCTTCTTTGAAGGGACGTACGGGGAAACCCGGATTGAGCAGGAGACCTTCCGGCGCCTGACGGGGCGTCTTTTGGTGGCCGACGACAAAGTCACGACCTGGAACGCCGGCGCGGCCTACAATCTTTTTCCGGGTCAGCTCTTCCTGACCCGAAAGAAGACGCTGAACTCGACGATCTATCTGATCGGAGGCCTCGGTCAAACGCGGATCGATCGGCAGGCCCACTTCACGTTCGACGCCGGCACCGGCTACAAAATCTTTATCGTGGATTGGTTCGACCTTCGGATGGAGATGCGGACCCACATCCTTCAAACGGACCTGACCGGAAAGAAACAGATCATGGACAACATCGAAGGGACCGCGGCCTTCGCGGTCTATTTCTAAGAGGTGCGTCATGAACAAAAGGGGAAAGATCGTTTCGTTTCTGTTGGCGTTGGTGTTTGTCGCCGCGGGTCCGGCCCTTGGGGCCGCGCCGGGGGACAGGGCGCCCGACTTCACGGGCAAAACCCTCGGGGGGGGAAACGTCAAGCTCAGCGAACTGAGGGGCCGCATCGTGCTGCTTAATTTTTGGGGGACGTGGTGCGCCCCTTGTAAAGAGGAACTTCCCTACTTCAACCGTCTTTACGTGAAATATAAGGGGGTCGGCCTCGAGATTCTGGCCGTGAACGTGGACAAGGTGACGGCGCAGGCCGTGGGGATGAGCGGGGCCTTGGGTCTGACGTTCCCGGTCGTCCCGGACCCCTCCGGCCATCTTTTCGATCTCTATCAAATCCGGAGCATGCCGACCACGTTCGTGGTCGGAAAGGACGGGATGATCCGCTTCGTCCACTGGGGGTTCGGGCCCGACGATCCGGCCCGGTATGATTCTCAGATCAAAAGCCTCTTGAAGGAGTGACGGAAATGAGACGGAGGATGTTGGTTTTCGTGTGCCTAGCGGCGGTCTGGGCCGGGATGACCGGGTGCGCCCCGGTTCAGCCGTGGCAGAGGGAATACCTGGCCGACGAGACGATGCAGTTCGATCCCGACCCGTTGAAGGCCGAATGGCAACAGCATGTGCGGGAGGTCTTCGAAGGGGGGCGGGGCGGGTTCAACGGGACCGGCGGGGGTTGCGGTTGCAGGTGACCCGCGCGAAGGGCGGGCGGGCCTGCGGCCCCGGACGACGATTCGGGTCCGTTCTCATCCTGGCGTTGGTCTCCATCGCCGTCGGGCCGTCCTGGGCGGTCGAGCCCGCCCAGGATGAAGTCGAGACCGGATATAATTATTACAATGGAGCCGGAGTCACCGTTCAGGGACCGGCCGTGATCGTGAAGAAAAATGTATTAGACGGAGCGTCGTTAAAAGCGGGTTACAGCGTCGATATGGTCAGCTCGGCCTCCATCGATGTGGTGACCCAGGCCAGCCCCTATAGAGAGACGCGACAGGAATACAGCCTCGGAACGGACATCCTGCGCGGCGACACCCTCATCGGGATGGATTACATCGACAGCCGGGAATCGGACTACACGTCCGATACGCTGTCGATCGGAGCGGCGCACGACCTCTTTGATAAAAATGTGACGTTCAATATGAAGGTGGCCCGCTCCTGGAATCTGGTCGGCCGGAACAACGATCCCTCGTTCGGCTGGAAGGATTTCAACCGGACGATGTATTCGACCGGGATCACGCAATCCTTGACGCCCCGCTGGCTGATCCAGTTCAATTACGAACTCACCGCCGACGCGGGCCTCATCAACAACCCGTATCGCAGCGCCATGACCTTGGACGGAGCGTTGGTGCCTGAAAATTACCCGGATGCCCGCACCGGACAGGCCTGGGCCATCCGGACCAGTTACGGGTTTCCCTCCGGCTCATCCGCGATCGGGCCGGGCGGCCTGGGGGGTTCCGTTCAAATGGATTACCGCTACTACCGGGATACCTTTAATGTTGTATCCAATACCGCCAAGGTCACGTTGCAACGCTACTTCGCTCCGGACTGGCTTGGGGGAATTTTCTACCAGTATTACCGTCAGGGGGCGGCCAGTTTTTACGGAGACCGCCTGCCCACCAATCAGTTATACAAGGCTCGGGACAGGGACCTCTCGGAATATCAGGATCACTGGATCGGGTTGACGCTCAAATTTAAACTCAAGCAGACGACCTGGGGCTTGATCAGCAATCCCTACGTCCAAATCGACAGCAGTTTGATGATCTATCATTATGACGACTTTACCGATCCGCGCACCGACGCGCTTTATTCCCAGAGGGCTTATGTCGGCCATACGAGTTTCGGTTTTAATTATTAGCGTTCTCGTCCTGGATGGGTTGCTTTGTGTCCCGCCGAGCCACGGCGAAGAGGCTCCGAGCTACCTGGTCAGCGAGAATCGGGCCCTCATGGGAACCGAGGTGATCATCAAGGCGGTGGGGGACGACCGTCCCGGAATGGAGCGGGCCGTCCAGGAGGCCTTCGACGAAATTTCACGGCTGGAACGGATGATGAGCAACTTTATCCCGACCAGCGAGCTCTCGCGCATCAATCAGCAGGCCGGGAAGGCGCCGGTTCCGGTCAGCCGGGAGCTTTTTTCGGTGATCCAAAAGTCGTTGCATTTCTCCGAACTCACCGGAGGGACGTTCGACATTTCGTTCGCCTCCGTCGGCAAACTTTGGGATTTCCGCGCGGGAATCCTGCCGTCGCCGGAGGCGATCGCGCGGCAACTTCCCTTCGTCGATTATCGGAAGATCCGGCTGAACGAAAAGGACTCGAGCGTGTTCCTTCCCTATCCCGAGATGGAGATCGGCCTGGGGGGCATCGGGAAGGGCTACGCCGTCGACCGGGCCATGGCGGTCCTGACGAAGCACGGAATCCGCGACGCGGTCGTCATGGCGGGGGGGGACATGATGGTCAAGGGGAAGAAAGGGAAGGATCTCTGGCGGGTCGGGCTTCGCGATCCGGACGACAAGAATAAGATCCTGGCGGTCCTGCCGTTGGAGGATCAGGCCGTCTCGACCTCGGGGGATTACGAGCGGTTCTTCATCAAGGACGGCGTCCGCTACCATCATATTATCGACACCCGGACGGGCTACCCGGCCAGGCTCTGCCGGAGCGTGACGCTTCTGGCCAAGGACGCGACCACCACCGACGGCCTCACCAAAGGGGTTTTCATCCTCGGTCCCGAGCGGGGGATGGCGCTCATCGAGCGGATCGGGGGGGTGGACGCGATCATCATCGACGCCCGGGGAAAGATGCACCTTTCTTCCGGGTTGACCTCTCTGAAATTGGAAGGAGCGAAAAACGGGGGATGAGCATGCGCAGCCGAATCGTAATCCTTATTCTTTTTGTCCTTTCTCTTTTTCCATGTCGTGCTTCCCGGGCCGAACCGGCGAATGCGCCTCAACAGCAAATGGAGAACCTGGACGGCCAGATTCAAGACCTCAAGGAAAAGATCCTGAACCTGAACACGCTCCTCTTCCGGCTCCAGGAGGATCTTCTTTTTCCCGAGGACTCCTCCGTCGTGGTCTTCCTGGCGGTGGAAGGAGGGAATTACTTCGCGCTGGATTCGGTCAAGCTGAACCTGGACAACACGATGGTCACAAGTTACCTTTACACGGACCGGGAAGTCGGCGCCCTGAGAAAGGGAGGGATTCAACGGCTCTACATGGGAAACGTGAAGTCCGGCGATCATCAACTGGTGGCCGTTTTCACGGGGAAAGGCCCGCAGGAAAAGGATTACAAACGGGCGGAAACGGTTCAATTCACCAAGAAGGACGGCGCCGCCTTTATCAAGATCATCATACGGGACAGTTCGGAGAAAGAGCAGCCTGAGTTTGCCTATGAAACATGGAACTGAAAAGGGCGGGAGGGCCATACGCCGGACCGGCCGGCTTTTGCTGATCATCCCGTGGGCTCTTCTGCTCGGTTTTTCCGCCCCGCCGGCGCGGGCGGCCGAGCCTTCGATCGACATCGAAAAAAGGGCGGAGACCCTGCAACGGGAGGCCTATTACGATTTCTTCCTGGGAGACTACCTCACGTCGGCGACCCGTCTGAAGCTGCTTGAACAGTCGGCCGAAAAAGATGGAAAGGTATTGAACGACACCCGTCTTCTCCTGGGGGGGCTTTACATCGCCTGGGGCATGTATCGTCCGGCCGCCGCTCTGTTCGACCGATGGGTCGAACAGTTTCCCCCGGGGAGCAGCCGGAACCAGCTCCTGCTCCTGATCGAACGGCTGCAGTATCAACGCGCGCTCTATCAGTCCGCGATCGACACCTTTAAACGGCTATCGCCGGACTCGGCCTTCGCGTTGATGGACCAGGCCTGTTACCTGGCCGGTATGAGCGATTACCTCCAGGGCTCTGTTCCGGAAGGGATCGGCGTTCTGGAGTCCGTTCCGCCATCCAGCGGATACTTTCCCTTCGCCCAGTTGGCCGTGGCCCAGTCCTATGTCCAACTGAAAGATTTCGAAAAGTCGATCGCGCTCCTGAAAAAACTCATCGCGACCGATCATCGCGGAGATCCCGTCCTCGGAGCCTTCGCCGAGAAAACCCGTCTGATCCTGGGGCTGCTCCTGATCGAGTTGGGAAGGTTTCAGGAGGCCCGTCCGGTCCTCGCGTCCATTCCGTCGGCGAGTCCGTTTTATCCCGACGCCCTTTTCGGGGCGGGATGGGCCGATTTCGATGCGGGACGTTATTCGGAGGCCCTTCCTTATTTTCAGGAATTGTCGGAAGCATATCCGGATCATGTCTACGCTTTGGAAGGACTGAATACGATCGGGGGGAGTTATCGGAAGCTGGGCGCGTTTGCGAAGGCCCTTCAAAGTTATGGAAAGGCCCTTGATGTTTATGAGCGGAAAGGGAAGGAGATCCATGAGATTAGGACGTTGATCCAGGACCGGGAACGGCTGGCCGATTGGCTCGGCCGACCGGAGGACCCTCAAGAAGACCGCTTGATCCCTTTTCTCGACGAAGACCTGCTTCGCTTCCGGATCGACCGGTACCGGGAGCTTTCTTCTCTCGCGGCCTATCTCGACCGGAAGGCGGCGGATATGGGCGTTTTTGAGATCATGGTCGATCACCGGGAAGAGGTCTTCCGGGGGCACCTCCCGACTCTCCGCGGTTTTCTGGACAACGATCCGGTCAAGGCGCTCCAGGAACAAGAACGGCTCCTTCAGGCCCGTCTTCAAGAGGCGACGCGAACGGAACGGGTGGAGGCCCTCGCAACGACCAAAGAGAGGGAGAAACTCGATCAATTGGCCCGGGCGCAATCGCAAGGGCGGGAGCTGCTGGAAGCGGTCGGGCGGATGGGGGCCGCTTCGCCGGATCTCCAGGAGCTGAAGGGACAGATCGAAGCGGCCAACCGTCGACTGGCCCTGTTTCGAGGCGAACTCCTCTGGAGGGTGGTCACCGAGGCCCCCGGTCGGATCGATGATCTTCAAAGAAGCGAGGCACAACTCCGGGAAGGTTTGGATGCGCTGTCCGGGCGGCGGGCGCGATTGACGGCTTCGGCCCCGACCCTGGAAAACGATCTCGAACGGTTTCGCGAAAGAATACGCACGGCCCGTCAATCCCTGCTGGAAGAAAAAGAAACGGCGCTCGATCTTCAAAGAAAACTCCTTCCCCCTCTGCAGGTTCTGCTATTGCAGGCCCTTGACAAACAACAGGGGCGGATCGAGCATCTGGCCGCCGTGGCGAAACTGAGCCGGATCCAGATCCTGGATCTAAAGAGTCGCCCATGAAACCGATCGCGATCGGGCTTTGCCTTTTATTGCTCGGCGGCTGCAGCCTGGGCCGGGATTCCCGACGCCCCGAAGCGCCCCCGTCGTTGACGACGAAGGAGATCGAAGCGCTTCGCCAAGAGCCGCTGGTCGCTCGGAAGGAAGCCGTGGTGAAGGCGTACGAGGATTTTCTAAAGCAGTATGATCGGGTCGACCCCTCTTTAACCTCACAAGCCCTGAAGCGCCTGGGGGATCTCTATCTCGAAACTTCGAATCAGCGCTTCCAAAAGGCGATGGAAGCCTATGAAGCGCATCCGGAGGGGCCGCCTCCGCTGGTGGATGATCGAAAGGCGATCGCGACCTACGAAGAGCTTCTTCGTTCCGATCCGGGATATCCGGAAAACGACGAGGTCCTCTACGCCCTTTCGCGCGCCTATGCCGAGACCGGAAACCGGGAGATGGCCGTCGGATCGCTCGAACGTCTTCTGAAGGACTATCCGCGGAACCGGCATCGACAGGAGGCCTCGTTTCGCTTGGGCGAGTATTATTTTGATCAACGTTTATACGAAAAAGCCGCGGAAGCCTATGAGCAGTCCCTGGCCTTGAAAGACCCCTTTTTCCTCGACAAGGCGCGGTACAAGCTCGGTTGGACGTACTTCAACATGAAACAATACCCGCGAGCGATTGATCATTTTCTCCGGTTGGTCAATCAGAAGGTGACGGCGGAAGGGGACATCCCCTTCGAGCAAGGCTCCTTGGTCTGGGAAGCGATGACCTATGTGGCGACCTCGTTTCGGATTCTCGGGGGAGCGGCTCCTCTCTCGGCGTACTTCCAAAAAAACGGATCTCTTCCCTATGAGAAAGATCTCTACCTGATGGTCGGAAACCAATCTCTGTCGGACGGAGATCCTCAGTCGGCGGTCGACACGTACCGGACGTTCATCCGTCAACATCCGCTGCATCCGATGGCGCCGATTTTTTTATCGTATATCATCGAGGTCTATGAGAAGGAAAAGGACCCGCCGTCGGCCGAAAAGGCCAGGGTCCAGTTGGTCGAAACGTATTCCTCGCAGAGCCCATGGTACCGGGCCAACGATGAAGCGGCCCGCTCCCGTTCCCGGCCGATCGTGCAGTCGGAGCTCTATCGCCTCGCCCTCTCGGCCCATGCCCGTGCGCAGGCCGGGAAAAACCAGGAAGATTACCGTGAGGCGGCGGGATGGTACCGGCAATTTCTCGCCGAGTTTCCCCACCAGAAGGAATCGCGGGATGTCCACCTCTTTCTGGCCGAGACCCTTTTCGCGTTGGGCGAGTTCGCCCAAGCCGGAGAGGAATATGAGACGGCCGCCTACGGCTATCCGGAGAAAGGCGCGAATTCGAAGGCCGCCTATGACGCGGTCGTGGCCTATCAGAAGGTCGATACAGAAAAGGGCAGCGACAAAGTGATCGATCTTTCCAAGCGCTTTGCCGCGATTTTTCCTCAGGACCCCAAGACCCCGGCGCTTTTGCTCAAAGCCGGAGAGATTCTCTTTGAGGCGAAGCGCTATGACGAAACCCTCGGCGTCCTTAAAGACTTTCCGGGCCGTTATCCCAAGGAGGAAGGGGCGACGACGGCGCAAAAACTCGTTGCGCACAGCCTGATGCAGCTGGGACGTTTTGAAGAGGCCCGTCAGGCCTACCGTCAGACGCTGGCCCTGCTTCCCCCGTCGGATACGAGGGGGCACCAGGAGATCGCCGATCTGTTGGCCGCGGCCGTTTATAAACAGGCTGAAAGTCGCCAGCGGGAAAACCGGCCGGAGGAAGCGGTCCGTCTCTATGAGGATGTGGCCGAGGAGGCTCCTCGGAGCGAACTGGCCCCCCAGGCCCTTTTTGAAGCCGGCCAGATCCGTGAGGGAATGAAGCAAATCAAAAACGCGATCGCAATGTATCAGAGGCTGATTCTCCTCTCTCCCGATTCCACGCTTTCGGGAAAAGCGCAGGTGCAGATCGGTTTGCTGTATGAACAAGAGGGGGAATGGGTCCCATCCGCGGATGCCTACGTCTCCGCCGCCGGAAATATCCGGGATGAGAGCCTTGTTTCCCATCTCCTTTTTACGGCCGGTCTCTATTACGAAAAGAGCGGCCGATGGGAAGAGTGTTATAACGCCTTCTCAAGGTTCACCGGGCGGTTTCCACAAAACCCGGACGCGGCGGAAGCGCTTTTCAAAATGGCCAACGCCCGACAAAAACAACAAAAGACCCGGGAAGCGCTGCAACTTTTTGAGAAAGTGGAGCAGCAATTCCCCGCAACGCCGTTTGCCGCGGAGGCTCTGTTTCAGATCGGCGAGGAGGCTTACCAGAATTTTAAAGCCGTACGGTTGCGGGAACCTTTGAACAAAAACCTGAAAAAAAAGGCCAAGGCCATGGAAAGGGCGGTCGCCCTCTATACCAAGGCGATCCAGACCCGGTATTCCGATGTGGTCACGGCTTCTTCTTACCGACTGGGGGAGATTTTTGAAAATTTCAAGTCGTCTCTTCTCGATGCGGAACCCCCTCGAAACCTGACCAAGGACGAGCAGGAGGAGTACCGCTTCCAACTGGAGGAGAAGGCTTTTCCTTTTGAGGAGAAGGCGGTGGAAGCCTATTTCAGCAACGTGCGCCGGATCCGGGACGAGAACAGTCCTTACAACGAATGGATCAAAAAAAGTTTCAACCGCCTGGCCGAGCTGAGGCCCGCGCTGTACCGCCGGCCGGAAAGGACGGAACGGATTGTCTCCGTCGTCGATCAACGTCAGTTATCGACTCAAACCCCTGAAGACTCCCGCGGGAGAATGGTGCAGGCCCGATGATGCGACGCTTCGGTCCGATCAAAGGATTTCTTTTTCTCGTCCTTTTGATGTCATCCGTCGGATGCATGCGGACTTCCGCGATCGTCGCTCGTCCGGAAGCTCCTGCACCGGCGGCTCCGGAAGCTCGGAATGATTTGTCCCGTCGCACCGAACCGGGCGGGCCCCTTCTCCAGTTCAAGCAAGGGGTGCAGCTTCTCGAGAACGGACAGAACGACGAAGCGCGGCATTTGTTTGAAAAACTCCGGGATACCTATCCAAAGATGAGTGTTATTTATAAAGATCTGGGTGTGACCTATAAACGTCTCGGACTCATTCCGGAGGCCGTGGCCTCCTATCAACGGGCCCTCGAAATTGAAAGAGGCGACGCGGAGGTTTATTACAATCTGGCCATCGCCCTGCGCGAGCAGGGGGAGTTCCGCAAAGCGGAGGAGGCCTACAAAACCGCTCTTGCGATCTCTCCGGATTTTATGGATGCTCATTACAACCTGGCCGTTCTTTATGACCTCTATCTCAACGAGCCGAACGAGGCCATCCGCCACTACCAACGGTTTCTGGAATTGGGAGGCGGGGATCCCAAAGAAATTCAGATTTGGATCGCGGCTCTTCAGAAAAGAACCGACGAATCGAAGAGGTCGCCATGAGACCGCTTCTATGGAGACGGGTTTGCGCTCTGATCGGAATTTTCCTGATCGGGGCCACGGTCTTCCCGGCCGATCTTCCCTCCAAAGAAGCTGCGGGATCTGAAAAAAAGACCCCGGGACAGTTTAAGGAGGAAGGATCAAAGGACGTCGAACAGTTGCTCATGCAGGGAACCGAAATCCAGGGGACGGTTGAAAAACCTCATGTGGTATATGTTATCCCTTGGAAGGACCTCCCGTCCGGGGTGGAAGAAGAGGTTCCACTGCACCGAAGCTTCAGGAACGAGATCCTGGAACCGGTGGACCGGGAGCAGTTTCAGCGTCAATGGGAAAGTTTCTCACGCAATCCCAAATAAGGACGATTGAAGGGATGTCTTATTTTCAAGATTCGAATGAGGCGCGTTTCAGAAAAATCCTGTTGCGGTGCGTCGTCTTTTATTTTTCATGCGCGGCGGCCATAACGCTGATCCCGTTCCCTCATGCGGAGAAGCCCGATTTCAAGAACCTGCCCAGCCGTGTGGCGAAGTTGATTCTGAAATCTCCCGCTCCGCCGCCCCCCAGCCCGGAAGTGGTTAAACCGAATGACAAAACGTCTCCCGAGAAATCAAACCCCGAAGAAGGCGGACCCAAACCGACAAGCAAGGCTCCTCCCATCAGAAGGCAAATTGTCATGAGAAGCGGTCTCTTGGGTTCTTTGAACAAGGGAGAAACCGGAAGGACATTGAGCGCGCTGGTCGAAGACCGGAAATTAGACCAAGCCCTCTCAGCCGCGAACCTGATTGCCGCTCCGACGGCACGGTCAAGGCGCTCTTCGATCAAGAACATCGTGACGACAAAGACGGACCTTGCCGATCAGAAGATCGCGCGTATCGGCGGACTTAAAGAAGAGGAACGGGTGAAGCTTAAGAAAGGGAACGAGGTTGCGATGCTTCCTTTGCAAGAAGGCCCCGGGGGCGGCGGCGGGTCGGGTCGTGGTGGAGACGGGTCCGGAAACGGGGTATCGATCCGTCTAACGGGCGGCGGCTCCGGGACGGGGAATGCCTCTGTTAATTATGACGCCATCGCGCGCGTGGTCGAACAGTACAAGGGCGGCCTCATCTATCTATATAACAAAGAGCTCCGACTCAACCCCACCTTGAAGGGGACGATTACGGTGGAGTTTTCCATTGACGGGAGCGGAAAAGTCATTGAAACCCGTGTCGTGACGAGTACCATGGATTATGCGCCTCTTGAGAATGCGCTGGCCGGTCGGATCAAGATGTGGAAGTTTCCCCACCTCTACGACGGGGTCATTGTCGTGACCTATCCTTTCGTTTTTTTCCCGGTGTAAGAAACCTTCGCTCATCGGGTCATCGATCATGGTGGTGGAAAAACCCTTCGCTGCGGCGGCTCTGTCCAACGGTATTTTGCCGACGGGTTTCGTGTAAATGTTTTTATTATCAGCCGCTTATGCTTATTGACAAGTTGAGATTTCGTGGTAATTTTACAAAGGAGATCCGATGGGATCTCTCACGCGTAGACCCCGCGTGACCCTTGCGTGCCCAACGTGAAGGCCCAGGTTCTCTTCGGAGAGCTTGGGCCTCTCGTTTTGATTGACACCGATACCCCCGGCTTCATACAATAGCACCGCGGGAGAGGAGAGAGGATGAAAAAGGTATTGGTTCCGTTGGCTCCGGGGTTTGAGGAGATCGAGGCCGTGACCGTGATCGACGTCCTTCGTCGCGCCGGAATTGAGGTGACGATCGCCGGAACGGTTGCGGGCGAGATTAAGGGCCGGAATGGAATCGGGGTGGCTTCGGATGTTCCGCTCGATGCCGTCACGGCCCATCCGTTCGATATGATCGTTCTGCCGGGAGGATCCGACGGCACTGAGAATTTAAAGAAGGATCCGAGGGTCAAAAAAATTCTTCAGGAAATGGAACGACGGGGCCGTTACATCACGGCCATCTGCGCGGCTCCGACGGTGCTCTCGGCCGCCGGTCTGCTCGACGGGAAAAACGTGACCAGTCACCCGTCCGTTGAAAAAGATCTGCCGGGGGTGAAGTACAGCGAGGATCGTGTCGTTGTGGACGGTCATCTTGTCACAAGCCGTTCTCCGGGAACCGCGATGGAATTTGCCATGAAACTGGTGGAGATTTTGGAGGGCCGTTCAAAAATGGAGGAAGTCAACCGGGGTGTCCTGGCCCGTTTATAAAGACATGTCCAGTCCCATTTATGCGAAGGCTATTTTTTTCGACGCGGTCGGAACGCTGTTCCAGGTGCGGGGAGGCGTGGGGCAGGTCTATTGGGAGATTGCAAGACCTTATGGGGTGCGGACAACGCCGGAGGCGATCGAAGACGCGTTTCAGGAAATCTTTTCGAACGCTCCTCCGCTGGCTTTTTCAAGACTTCAATCCGGTCTTCTCAGACGGTCGGAGAAGGAGTGGTGGTACGGCATCGTTTTCAAGGTTTTCCGTAAAGTCGGAATGATCCGAAACTTTGATCAGTATTTTGATGAGGTCTTTCGAGCCTTTGCCGGCATTCGGGGATGGGAACTCTATCCGGAAACCCGTGAGGCTCTTCATGATCTTAAGAAAGCCGGTTTTATTCTGGGAGTGATCTCAAACTTCGATTCACGAATCCTGACGGTCTGCACCGATCTGGGAATCTTTGAGTATCTGGATTCGATCCGCGTCTCGAGTCGGGAAGGTGCGGTTAAGCCGGATCCGCAGATCTTTCTGAAAGCGTTGCGTCACCATCACCTCCTGCCCCGTGAAGCGGTGCATATCGGCGATAGCTTGGAAGACGATGTCAAAGGAGCCGCCGCCGCGGGGCTCAAACCGATCTATCTCGGCCGAGGTCGTCATCCGGATCTTCCCGGCGGCGTTATTTCGATTGGGAACCTGACCGAGATTCTGTCTTTGGTTAAACCTCTGTAAGCGCCGATTCGAGCAAATTCACATAATCCTGTGCAAATCTTTTTCCATATAATTTTAAGTGAATCAAATAGTTGTCATGCGATCCCGGAAAATTTACACATCTTATGAACAAAATGTGCTTTTTTCTTGACTTTTCTTCTGAGCCGTATTATAAAGATAAGGGTGGCTCCTTGAGAATTTGATGAGTAGGGATGAGTAAGAGCAACAATAGCAAGGATGAGAAAGTTTTCTTCACCTCTCACGAGGCAGGCGAGATCATCGGTCTGACCCGGCGTCAGATCCAGCACTGGGATCAAAGCGATCTTATCAGACCGAGTTCGCGCACAGCCGGGGGACACTCCCGCTATACCTTCCAGGATCTCGTCGCTTTCAAAACAGCCAAAAAATTGTTGGACGCCGGCGTTTCGCTTCAGCGCATACGTCAAAGCATCGGTGAACTCCTAAAGCTTCTGCCGACCGTCAAACGGCCGCTGGCCGAACTGACGCTTGTCGCGACGGGCGATATGGTCGTCGTGTTTTATGAGGGGACCGTATTTGAAGCGATCTCCGGACAGCAGTGGATCGTCGAGGTGTCCGAAGTCCAATCGGCCGTTGACAAGTGGCAAAAACGCGTCCGGGAGCTTAGCCGGTACCGGAAGATTCACAAGGGTCATGGCTCGACACGACAGATTGATAAGGCGTCATAATACTTTTCTGCCGATCGGCGGTGGGAATCCGATCGCCGGTTGAGGTTCTGTTTCCATCGGAAGAGGTGTGTTCACCGATGTTGAAAGGAGGAGTATATGCGCACGATCTCAATCATTAATCAAAAAGGGGGATGCGGTAAAACAACAACGGCCATCAACCTGTCCGCCTCTCTTGCAAAACTGAATCGACGTGTGCTATTGATTGACCTGGACCCCCAGGGGCATGCTTCTCTCGGCCTGAACCTCAGACCGGAGGACCTGACAAAAGGGATGACCGAAGTCTTAACACAGGGAGCCTGCTTGGATGACGTCGTTTATGAATCGATCTGCCCCAATCTGGACGTGGCCCCCGCCAACATTACGCTCAGTTCGGCGGAACAGCTTTTGGCTTCGGCCGCACAGAAGGAACAGCGGTTGCTCTCCGCGATCGAGTCTTCCCGGCGGTCCTATCATTACGTCATCATCGATTCGCCGCCCAGTCTGGGCCTGTTGACCTTCAACTCGTTGCGTGCCAGCGACGAGGCGATTGTTCCGGTCGATATGGGCTTCTTTTCTCTTCACGGACTGGCGAAGTTGATCGAGATCGTCGATGTGGTGGCGCGACATACGGGCCACGAGGTCGCGGTGTGGGCCCTGGCGACCATGGTCAACCGTCACGCGCGATTTACCCAGGAGATATTGGACGAAGTGAAACGGCACTTTATGGAACGCACGTTTAAAACGATGATCCGCAACAATGTCAGGCTTCGCGAGGCGACCAGTCACGGTTTGCCGATCACCGAATACGATCCTCATGCGATCGGAGCCGCGGATTACATGTCCCTGGCTCAAGAGGTGATCCAGCCGGAGGCCGGTGTCTCCGTCGAGGCTGCGGCGACCGCGGCGGCGCCAAGAATTCCCGAGATCGAAGCGCAGAAATTTTTGGGACCGATCCTCATCGAAGAAATCCTTCCGGATCAGACCAAGCGATCCGTCTTGAAATCGGGGGCCAACGGATGAACTCCAAAAAAAGATTGGGAAAGGGTCTCGAGGATGTCTCGCATCTTTTTCTCTCGACTCCCGCGGCCGCTCCGGCGCTGAATCGGATGAACCTGCCGCCTCGAAAATTCGGGGAGGCCGTGAATTTAAAAACAAGGACATGGCTGGTTTTGAGTCTTGTTCCCCGCTTGCCGTCGGCCTTTTTTACGGCCAACCTGGCCGTGGAGTTGGCGCGTTGCGGCCGGCAAGTTTTGCTGATCGAAACCGCGCCGTTGCCCTCGCTGGACAAAGTCTTTGGAACCGTCCAGATTCAACCGTCCCTCAACGATCTGTTGGAGCAGCCGCAAAAACAGATCGTCGTGGACGGCCCGATGGGAATCAAGGTCTTAAGTTTTCGGTTGCGGCCGGACGAACTCCAAGGGTTTGCCGCGGAAGAGCAGGAAATTCTGGCCCAGATTTTACGGCGAGAGGAAGAGAAAGCCGAGCAGATTCTGATTCACGCCGTTTATGAAGAGAACCCTTCCTTTGAGAAGCTGGCGAGTCTCGGGCAAGGCGTCATTCTATCCGCGGAGCTCAACGCCGATACGATTCTTCAGACCTACCAGGCCTGTAAATATTTGTATCGGGTTGCCCCCGATCTACGAATCGGACTTCTTGCGTTTGGAAAAGAAGACCGGGAGACGTTGACGGTATGCATGGATAAGTTAAGCGACGCGTCGGAGCGCTTCTTGGGAAAAGCATTGGAATGGTACGGAATCATCCCGGAGGAACCGTTGATTGATCGTTCCCTCACGGCCAAGGTTCCCTTGGCCCTGCTTGATCGGACTTCCAAGGCCTCCGAAGGGTTTGCCATCGCCGTTCAAAATCTTCAACAGGAAAAGGGACCGATCTCCGATCCGCCCCTGGCTCCGTATTCCTTTGTGGATCGGCTTCAACGTCCCGCGGATATTGTGGAGGAACCATGAAACTGCAACGGATTGTCCTTCAGGACAGCGCGATTCTTCAGAAACTGATGCTGGCCCAGCTCGGCGATTTTCCGGGCCAGATCGAACTGCTGGAGGAAAACTTTAATTTCGAAACGGGTTCGATCTGCATCGGGATCGACAAGGCCCGGCGGTTTGTTTTGTTGGTGCCCTCCCTTGTTGAAAACGATGCGATTCTTTTGAAGGCCCTTGGACAATTGAGCTGGCTCGTCCGTCAGCATCCGCTGCTGGTTCGGATATTTTCCAGACCGGGGGCGGAGTTCGCGCCGTCGCCGCGCGCAATCCTTGTGGCTCCGTCCTTCTCGGCGACCTTGCGGGAGGCCCTCGCTTTCATCGGGATCGACATCGAGCTTTACGAGTATCGTGCGGTGGAACTGAATCAGGAGCAGGCCCTGCTCTTCGATTCCGTACCGATTCCCGATCGAAAGATAACCGCACCGATCGGTTCCGTTGCGCCGAGGCTTCAGGATCCCCATTCCCAGGTCCAGTTGACGGATACGGAACGGAAGTTTTTTGAAGGGTTTTTTCCAAAAAGCCTGCCTACTTAAATCCGGGTTGATTCCAAGCACCGTCGATTTTGGTCTTGTAATTTCAACGGACCCATATTAAAATTATCCCACACAGCGAGAAGGAGGTTCACCTCATGCCCATGTATGAATATCAGTGTGAACGCTGCGACCAGTCGTTCACCCTCTTGCAAAGCGTTCATGTCCGATCCGGCGAGACCATTTGTCCCCATTGCGGAACGAAAAAAATTCAGCGTCTCTTTTCAACGTTTGCCTCGAAAGTTGAAGGGAGCGGCGGTCCTGCGCCGGCCGGCGGTTCCCACGGGTGCGGATCGGGCGGTTGCGGTTGCGCCTGAGAAAGGATGGGTCCGCTTGAAGACGAAGTTTTTTACGGTGGCCAAAACAACCGAGATTGATTCCGGTCGTGCCCGCGTTATTTATGTCCACGGTGTTGAGATCGCCTTGTTTAACCTTGGAGGGGCTTTTTACGCCGTCGACAATCTCTGCCCTCATGAAGGGGGTCCGCTGGTGGCCGGAACCGTCCAGGGGATGGTTCTGACCTGTCCCTGGCACCGATGGCAATTTGATCTCAAGACGGGTTGTTCACCGATTAATCCCGCCATTCAAGTTAAAACCTATCCCGTGCAGATTGAAGGGGAGCAGGTCCGGATCGGCATGGTGATTGACTAGACTCGCGTGGGAGCGACGGAAGAATTTAAAAACAAGATCGTGGTGATTACCGGCGCCTCCGGCGGCATCGGTCGGGCCACATCCCTGGCTTTTGCGAGCCGAGGCGCCTGCCTGGCGCTCCTGGCCCGGAACCGGACCCGTTTGGGCGTCCTGGCCGCCGAAATTGAAGCCAGGTATAATCGGGCGAGCCTTATTCTGGAGGCCGATGTCTGTTCCCCTGTTGAAGTTCAGAAGGGGATTCAAAAGGCGACGGATCATTACGGTCGGATCGATTATTTGATCAACGGTGCGGGGATCATCTCCTTCAAGCCCTTTTTGGAGTTGAGCCCCGAGGAACTGCATGCGATGATGTCCGTAAATTATTTGGGGACCGCCGCCTGCATCCGGGCCGTTTTGCCGATGATGCTGGAACGGCGGAGCGGTCACATCGTGAACATCGCCTCGATCGCGGGACGAAGGGGATTCCCGATGGAGACCGGCTACTGCGCGTCCAAATTTGCGGTGGTGGGATTTTCAGAGGCGTTGCGTGTGGAATTGACCGGCACGGGTGTCGGTGTCTCCCTTCTTTGTCCGGGCATCGTGGACACGCCCATGTCGAGTGATTTTCTGAACCTTCCCGGAATCCGGAAGGAAGTCCGTCCGCTTTCGGCCGATCAAATTGCATCGCATCTGCTCCAAATGGTGACGGAAAAACGGGTCGAGTCGATTCTCCCGCTCTCGACCAAACTCGTCGTCCGGTTGAACAGCGTGGCGCCCCGATGGGCCGACTGGATCATCCGGAAACGCACCAACCGAATCGCCGAGTTAATTGCAAAATCCGTCCCGCAACCGTAAATGATCTCGCGCGATCATGGCTTTGGCCCGGGCTTGGGCGAAATCGTGTCTTCCCTTTCACGAATCGTGTTTGGGTTGTCGGTCGTCTTGTTGTTTTATCCGGCGATCAACGCGCATGCGGAGGACGGCCCACCAAAGTCCGTCGCGGCTGAGGATGGAGACTACCGTGTGGTCTTGGCGGGCGCGGGGGAACCCTGGTTTGATCCGAAGACGGGCGGCAGGGTTAAGTTCACCTTTACGGTCACCGATAAGGCCAACCACCAACAATACCCGGTGTATTTAGATAATGTGACGGCCGCGGTTTCCAATCTTTCCATCTTTCAAGGGAAACTGATTATCCTGGGCGAGGAAGAAAACCTCCACTCGCCCATTACAACCTTGATGGATCTGAAGAACCGCGGCGAGATCGATTCGTTCATCGGTTTTGGAAGCGCGCAATCCCAAACGGGCCGGTTTCTTTGTTATCGAAAATTCTATCCGCCGGAGACGGCCGAGCCTCCCGCCATGAGCGATCTGGTCCTGGTTTACGATCTGGCCGATTCCGCGGACGGGAATCGGGCGCGGGGGGAAGAGGCTTATCGCAACGATCCCATCGGGCGCTTGACCGAGGTCGGCCATCCCATCTATCCGGAAAACAATGCCGGCAAGAAGCACTATCGGGTTTGGGTGCCGGACGAAAACAAACGGCATGCCATTATTCCGAACGGGTTTTTTTGGTTTGATCAGGACCGGAAGATCGCGTTCGGCGACCGGGTCGGGGATGAGGATTACCTCGTGGTGGTCGATCTATCCGGGGGCCTGACTCGTCCCCTGATTCATAAGATGGAAATCGATCTGCAGTCTTTGTTGCGGGCGGAAGATCGCGGGAACGCCTCTCTTCTTCATGACCTGCAACCGATCAAGCTTGAGAGCGTTCAAGACTTAAAGAACGGGAAGATCGAAATGCGCCTCTCGTCCCCCATTCCCCTGCAAGAGAACAACGTGGAGTTTTCCTTCGCAGGAACGGCTCCGACCGACTCAAAGCCGATGCCCGAATCCTCCCCTCCGCCGGTCCGCGAGCTCCAAAGATAGGATCTAGACAAAGGATCGCGGGCGATTTCGAATGGCTGGAAACGGATAGGCTGCGTCGTTTGGCGTTCCTTACTGAGGAGCAACAGGCGGGACGGGGACGAACGAATGGAGCGGGTGAGCTTCCAGGGGGATCACCGTGCTTTTCTTGACATCGTCGACCAAGCGGCTCTGGACCATGATGCTGCTCGTGATGATTCCCTCCGACTTGCCCTGAATGACTTCACATTTTCCGTTGTGAAAAACGAGCAGGTTGTCCTCGTCCAGAAATTCATAATCGAGGCAGATATGACGGGCTTCCGGGTTGTTGTTTTTGACCTTCGCCGACCATGTGCATTCGGTTCGGTTGAAGTTTTCCCACGTGTACCCCTTTTTCCAGGAATAGTCGAGCACGTCCACTTTGATGGCGGGATTGCTGATCAGTTTTGGAGCCGCGGCGGCTTTTGACGTGTCGGCCGTACTTGGGGCATCCTCGGCGGCCAGAGCGATGGAAGACCGGACGACCGCCGCCAAAAAGAAGGCTAACATCAGGCGTTTCGTACACATGGGAAGCAAATTGTATGCAATTACAAAATAATTGTCAACAATAATTTTAGGCCGCGATGAAGTCCCATGAAGGGGTGATCGGGCGGGGCCTTGAGCGGTCTAATTGATTTATTTTGTTGCGGTTCTTGTCATCATTGGTTCTCCCGCTTCAAACGCGCGACGAAGTGATCCGCCCGTCGGGTCGGTTCCGGAATCCGGTAGCCTTGTGAGCAGGCCAGGACGTAATGGATGGCCGACGACAGATCGATCTTATGCCCCGCCGAGACGAATACGGGGTTTGTTTTGTCCTTGGTCCGCACCGCCGCCCCGATGACTTCCCCTTGATTGCCGGTCAGGGGAGTCCAGCTCCCTCGTTTTATCGAAGGCGCCTGATATGCTCCGAAAAGGCGTGACTTGGCGCATCCGATCGTCGGTTTATCAAGCCATAATCCGATGTGGCAAGCGATGCCGCAAGCCCGGGGGTGGGCCAAGCCCTGGCCGTCGATCATCACCAGGTCCGGTTCCTGCCGGATCCGAGCGAAGGCTTTCAAAAGGGCCGGGGCCTCGCGAAAGGCCAGCAAACCGGGAATATAGGGAAAGGTCAGGTCGGACACGCTCCCGCATTCCTCGACGACGTTCAGGTCCGGAAAACTCAAGACCACCACGCCCGCATATGCCCGCGGCGGGTTTTTAGTTAGCGCCATGTCCGCCCCGGCCACAAAGCGCACCGATTCGAGACGGTTTTGGGTAATCACCCGGGCCGCCAGTCGTTTTTGGATCTCGATCGCTTCTTTCGGAGAGAGGTTCCAGGAATGTAATGAACGGGTTTTCAACGAGGCTCTTGTAGGGGATACGGTCGTACGTCTCTACTTTTCTTTTAAAAAAAACCCATTTGTTCGGGCTGAGGCGTCGGCTGGACTCCTTTGGCCAGGAACGTTTTCAGATTCTGAAAATCTTCCGAAAGCGCCGGACGCAGATTCCCCTGGTGCAGCACGGCGGCGGGATGGAGAATGGGAAAAACCAGGAAGTTCTTGACTTGAAAATGCTGGCCGCGAATTTTGGTGATCGACACTTTTTTTTCCAGGAGGGCCTGGGCCGCAAAATTTCCAAGGGTGCAGACCACGCGGGGCTTGATCATCTCGATCTGCTTCCAAAGATACGGCAGACAGGCGTTGATCTCGTCCGTTTGAGGGTCGCGGTTCTCCGGCGGGCGGCATTTAATCACGTTGGCGATATAAACGTCCTCGCGCTTCAGGCCGATGCCGCCGAGGAGGTCCGTGAGGAGCTTTCCCGCCGCTCCCACAAAGGGCCGGTTCTGGAGGTCTTCGTTCTCGCCGGGCGCTTCCCCGACGAACATGATCTCGGCCTTGGGGTTGCCTTCGCCGAACACCACATGCGTCCGGGATTCGCATAACCGGCATTTACGGCAATCGTTAATCTCTTCGTTGAATTGTTGAAGGGGAGTCATCCGGCAATCCAAAATTTCGGGTAAGGATACTGCATCTTGAATCTAAAATCAACCCGGGCATCCACTGCGTCAATAATTTTGTCTTGACGGATATTTTTTATGGGCGTATAGGATGATCTGTGCGGGTAGTTCGGTTGTTTCTTTCGGGGCTTGCAGCCGATGCGGTTGAAAGGCCAAATTAAAAAAATCGAGGCCGGTCGCGGGTCCGGCTTAATCGAGGTCCCGGACGGCCGGGTTTTCTTTTTTCATCGCAGCCGTCTGGAAGGGCTGGATTTCGAAAAATTGCGTTCGGGCGATGAGGTGGAATTCGAATTCGACGAGTTTCGGGGGCCCACCACGCCCAAAGCCCCCGTCGCGACGATCGTCAGGCCGGCCGGCGGAGGAAAAAGGGATGGGTGACAATCCCGTCGCGGTTGCAGTAGAATATATCATCATGAGCGCGATGGGTGACAAGGCCGTAGAGATCGTCAAGGTCCTCCGGGAAGCGGGTTTTCGGTCCTACTGGGCCGGCGGGTCGGTCCGCGATCTGGTGATGGGGCATGAACCCCAGGATTACGACGTGGCGACCGACGCGCGGCCGGAGCAGGTGATGAAGCTCTTTCCCAAGACCGTCCCGGTCGGCGTCAGCTTCGGGGTGGTCAAGGTGATCGAAAACGGGTTCGAGTTCGAGGTGACCACCTTTCGTTCGGACGGCCGTTATCTCGACGGCCGGCACCCGGCGGCCGTGCATTACTCCGATGACCGGGAAGACGCCGCGCGACGGGACTTCACGATCAACGGAATGTTTTACGACCCGTTGAAAAAGGAGATCATCGATTACGTGGACGGCCGGAGGGATATCGCGGCCGGCGTGATCCGGGCCATCGGCGACCCGCGCGAACGCTTCGAGGAGGACAAGCTCCGCCTCCTGCGGGCCGTCCGGTTCGCGGCCCGTTTCGGGTACGCCATCGAGCCCGGGACCGAAGCGGCCATCCGCGACCTGGCCGGACAGATTCGGCAGATCAGCGCCGAGCGGATCCGGGACGAGATCAAAAAGATGCTGACCGGGCCGAACCCGTCCGGCGGTTTCTCGCTTCTTCACCGAACCGGCCTGCTGGACGCGATCCTTCCGGAGGCGGCGGCCATGGCGGGGGTGGAGCAGCCGAAGGAATTTCACCCGGAAGGGGATGTGTTGACGCACACGATGCTCCTGCTCAAAAACCTGGAACGGCCGTCGTTCGAGCTGGCGCTGGCGGCCCTGTTGCACGACGTCGGCAAGCCCCCGACCTTTACGGTCCGGGAGCGGATCCGCTTCGACAACCATTGCGAGGTCGGCGCGCGGATGACCGAGGCGATCTGCGGCCGGCTCCGTCTCTCGAACGAGCAGACCGAGCGGGTGGTCGACCTGGTCCGCGATCATCTCCGCTTCAAGGACGTTCAGCGGATGAAGCAGAGCACGCTCAAGCGTTTTCTCCGGCAGCCCTATTTTTCGGACCACCTGGAGCTTCATCGGCTGGACTGCCTGGCCAGCCACGGCGATCTGACGAACTGGGAATTTTGCAGAAAGCAATTGGCCGAGCTGGGTCCGGAAGAGATCCGGCCGGCGCGTCTGCTGACCGGAGACGATCTGATCCGGATCGGTTATCAACCCGGACCCCTTTTTACCAACATCCTCACGCTTTTGGAGGACGCGCAGCTGGAAGGATCGATTACGAGCCGCGACGACGCGTTGGGATGGTTGCGGCGGCGGTTTCCGTTAAAATCATCGCAGGGCGGGTGAGACGCATGGGTGCGGTTCAACCGGTGGAGATTGAAAGGCGGGCGGACGGATCGATCCGCGTGAGCTGGAGCGACGGCCATGAAGGGATCTATCCCGCGGCGTATTTGCGGGAGCAGTGCCACTGTGCGGCCTGCATCGAGGAATGGTCGGGAAGAAAGATGATCCGTCCGGACATGATCCCGCCGGACATCCGGCCGCTGCGGATCAGCGCGGTGGGGCAGTACGCCATTCATATCGAATGGAGCGACGGGCATTCCACGGGGATCTACGCGTTCGATCTCCTTCGCAGGATCTGCCCGTGTCCGGAATGCGCGGCCGAGCGCGCCGTCCGACCGTAATCCAATCCGCCGTGGAGTACTCAGCGAGGGGAAGAGGGGGGCTCCATCCGGCTTGATTGAAGGTACAAAGTCTCGCCGCACACACGATTCGGGGGTGTGCGGCGAGCAAGCTCGGATGGAGGGGGCGATACGCGCCCCTGCAATTTCAGCGTTAGTTATAGACCAGCAGGTTTCTGTTTCCGTGGCGGATCGGCTTGGGATTCTGTTGCCGGTTGGACAGGATCACCGGATCCAGGATCTCGCCGCAGGCGATGCAATGCCAGGCGTGGAAGAAGATCTGGCCGGTATCGTCGCGCAGATCCTCCAGCCGCTCTTCCACCATCAATCCTTCGCAACGCGGGCATGTCATGGGACACCTCCTTTTGAACACCCGGGATATCGGGTCAGGTAAGTTCCACTTTAAACGGCTTCCGTGGATTAAACAATCCGCCGGAAGCCCCGAATCGAGACTGCAGAAGACCTAGATGAACAGGGGCCATGGGCCATTGGGCCTATGCCGTGGAATACCTGAACGGGAATGGAGCGAGCGGGATGAAATTCGTCATTATCGGCACGGACGGACCGGAAGGCCGGGCCAAGCGCAAAAAGCTTCGACCGGCCCACCTCGAACGTTTAAAGCGGCTTGAATCGGAAGGAAAATTAGTTTTGGCCGGTCCTTTTGCGGACCAGAGCGGCAGCCTGATCATTATCGAGGCCGACTCGATCGAAGAGGCGCGGGCCTTTATTCAAAAAGATCCCTATGTGGAACAGGGGGTGTTCGAAAAAGTGGAGATCCGGCCGTTTACTTTGGTCTTGCCGGAAAGGGATGAAGGACCGTGAACGCGCGGCCGGCCAACACGCTGGTTTATGACCGTGAATGCGAGCTGTGCCGGTGGGCCCAGGGTCTTATCCTTCGGTGGGACCGACGCCGGCGAATCGGGTATCTGGCGTTTCAAGACCCCCGCTTTCCGGAATGGTTTCCGGAGCTTAACCGGGACGATTCGGCCGGTGTATGGCCGCACGGCGAAGCGCCCCGGGCCATGCTGTTTATCGATGACGGGGGACGACTCCGGATCGGACTGGACGCGTTCCGCGCGATGCTGCCCCGGCTGGCGGGCGGGCGGCTGTTGGCGTGGCTGTTTTACTTTCCGGGCGTGTCGTGGCTGGCCGGCCGGTTTTATGATTGGCTGGCCCGAAATCGCTACCGATTATTCGGACCGACTCCTTAAGCGGGCGATCGATGTATAGGGGGCTCGCGTCGCCGGCATCTCATGTGGGGGCCCGTGCGGTTCGCCGTTGCGAATCCTCCGATGTCCCCACACCCCGCGCTCGGACCGGCGAAGCCGGACCCTCGCTTGCTGCACCGGCCAAGCCGGATGGAGCGACTCGACCGAGCTCGCCGAAGTCTCGTCGAGGTCCTTCCCCTGCCTGCCGGCAGGCAGGTCGCGCGCTTTGCGCGCTGGTTACCTGCTGCTGGGGGTGCAACTACTTGACAGATGCGGGCTGCTGCCTATAGACTGCAGGCTGAAAAGGGAAAAGCAAGGCGCGAAGATGGAGGGGACGATGTCGGAGCTTGAGGATTGCAAACAAAAATTCATCGAAATGGTCAAGGCCGTCGATCCCCAGGTTGCCGTCGTCATCCCGACGTCGGCCAGCAACAGTCTGTTTTTAATCTCGCTGTCCAAAGGAAAGGCCCGCAAGTTCATCACGGTCTCCGAAGACGATTTGGTAGACCTCGTTTCGGACGATTTGATCCATGACGAGGTCGAGGACCGCGTGCGCGAGACCATCTCGGAACTCAAACCGTAACCGACGACCGAATCCTCCGTCTTCCGACGCCGTGCAGGGATGCTATGTCCTCTTCGACCTTAAACGAGGAAGGGAACCGGCTGTTTCAGCAGGGGCGGTACGGCGAGGCGCTTTCCTATTATCAGAGGGCGCTGGATCTGGACCGGCGGACCGGAAATCCCTGGAACCTGACCGCGACGCTGGGGAATTTGGCCAACGTCTACGCCAGCATCGGCAAAAATGAAGAGGCGCTGACCTGTTACCGGGAGGTGCTCGGAATTCAACGCAAGCTGGGGGACGCCCGGGTGGTCGGGATCACGCTGGCGAACATGGGCAATCTCCACGCCGATCGGCACGAGACCGAACAGGCCAAGGCCTATTATCTGGAAGCGATCGATCTGTTGGAGCCTTCCGGAGATGTCCGGGGGCTCGGGATGCTGTACGGAAACCTGGCTCTTGCGGTCCGTGACGAGGGCGATCTCTCTTCGGCGATCGGGCTTTTTGAAAAGGCCTTCCGTCGGCTCCGGCAGCTGGGAGACAGTCCGGAGCTGGCCCGAACCGTCAACAGTTTAGGGAAGACCTATTTCATGCAGGGTCGCTTGAACGAGGCCTTGCGGCAGTCCGAAGAGGCCCTGGGGATCAGCCGGCGGCTTGGAGACGAGCTCGGAATGGCCTCGGCCTGGTACCATCTGGTTTGGGTATACGAGCGCATGGGACGGGTCGAAGAGGCGATCGGGCTTCTGGAGCGGGTGGTGGAAATCGACGAAAAATACCGTCTCCCCAAGCTGAACGAAAACCGGATGCGCCTGGAACGGTTAAGACAATCGGGAAAGGATGGAAGCCGTGTCCGGTACTGAACAACGCCCGCTTCTGGACGGCGTTGAGGCGGCCTTTAAAAAATCGGGATGGTCCTACGAACGGCTCGACGGCCCGGGAGGCGGATCGTTGCTGTTGAACCTTCCGGAAGCGGACTGCCTGGTGGAGCTTTTCGGGGACGGGCGCTTGGCCTGCCAGTTCGGCGTCGACATGGAAGAGATGAGAAATCTCCTCACCGGCGATCAGACGGAGGACATGGCGGACGACGAGCTGGTCCGGGTCGCCCGCTACCACTTGAAACCGATCGTGGACCGATACCGGGCGGCGCTTCTTCGGGAGGGGTTGGAGGAGGGCGTCGATGCGACCTCGGATCACTACGCCATCGTCTTCCAGGCGGTCCTGGACCTGTCGTCGCCCCAACAGGTCGCGCATAAAGTGGCCCGGTGCCTTCTGGCGCTGGAGGAGCCGGCCCCTTAGCGCGGTCCGCCCGCCGCGCCGTCGATCTTCCGGGCCAGCGCGAAGTCTTTTGGGGTCAGTCCGCCGGCGGAATGGGTGGAGAGGACCATCGTTACTTTTCGGTAATGGATCGTGATATCGGGATGATGGTCGGCGGCCTCGGCGAGGTCCGCCACCCGGTTCACGAACCGGATCGCCGGCATGAAGGAATCAAAGACATACTGCTTTTTGATCGCGTTCCCGGCCAGTTCCCAAAGATCCAGCTCCTTCAGTTTTTTTTGGATTTCGGTCGTCGATAATCGTTCGGCCATTCTTTTCCCCCGTGGGTTGCCGTCTCCTATCCCGGACGCGTGCGGCGCGTCTGTTGACATTTTATTCCCCGAAGAATACATAAAGCAATCATGAAACGAAGCGGTCCCGGGTTTTTGATCAATCTGATCCATTTTGCGGTCATCGGCCTTTTGGGCATTCTTTTCCGGGTTCTCAATCGGATCGAGGTTTCGGGTCGTGAAAACATCCCGGCGCGGGGCGAGCGGGGCGTGCTGATCCTGTCCAATCATATCTCGGCCCTGGATCCGTTCCTGATCGGGATCACGGCCATGCCGCGTTTCTCGCCCGTCTGGTGGCGCGCCGCCGCGAAGGAGGAGCTTTTCACCACGCCGTTCTCGAGAGCGGTGATGCATTTGGTCGGGGCCTTTCCGGTCCGGCGGCGGCGGCACGATGTCGAATCCATGGATCGGATGGTCGGGTCCCTCCGGACGGACGTGCTCGTCGTCTTTCCGGAAGGGACCTGGTCCACGACGGGGAAGCTGCTCCCGGGCCGTTCGGGCGTCGGCAAGGTGATCTACGACGCCCACCCGGCGAAGATTGTTCCGGTGGCGGTCAAAGGAACGGACGGAATCCTCCCGAGGGATTCCTGGGTTCCCCGCGTCGGACATCGGGCGAAGATCGCCTACGGTCCGCCGATGGACCTTCGCCGGTTCTATGACGAACCCGCCGGCGTTGAAACATCGCACCGGATCATCGACGCCGTCATGGCCGAGATCGAAGGGTTGTACGCGTTGCTTTAACGCCGGGCGGATCCGTCCGGCTGCCCGGCTACAAACGGAGTTGGGCTTGCGGGTCGACCAGCAAGCCGGGCTGGCAGGATCGGCAGAAATTCGTCTCGCGTTGCTTCGCCTTCACGCTCGCGATGCGGCCTCCGCAGCGGGGACAGGCCGAGCCGGCCTTCCCGTGCACCTTCAGAAAATCCCGGATCTTCAGATGGATATCGTCGCCCATCCGCGCTTCGACGATGGCCGTCGCTTCCCGAAGGACTTCTCCGATCGAACGGTACAGCTTCCGGGTCTCGTCCTCTGTGAGGGTTTTCCGTTTCCGAAAGGGATAGATCCCGGCCGAGAACAAAATTTCATCGGCATAGGCGTTCCCGATGCCGGCGATGAAGCGGGCGTCGGTCAGGATGCCCTTGATCTCTCCGTGATGTCGCTTGAGGCGGGTATAAAATGTCTCGTAGGTCAGGTCCGGGTCCAGCGCGTCGGGCCCCTGGTCCGAAAAGCGGGGAATCGAGTCGGTGGCCTCGTCGCGGACGAGATAGACCATTCCCATGCTTTTGTCGTCAAGATAGCGGATCTCTTCGCCCGAAGAGAGGCTTAAGATGAAAATCGTGTCCGAGGACCGTCGGGTTTCCGGCTGGCAGAGTTGAAACCGGCCGGCGAGCATGGGATGGATCGCCAGGGAATGACGATCGAGACGGAAGATCAGGTACTTTCCCCGGCGATGAACGGCCGCGATGGTTTGGCCCGATAAAGCCTGTCGGATCTCTTCTCCCGCGAGGGAGCGGATCACGAACGGTTTATAAACGGACACGGCCTGCACCGCGCGGCCGACGATCCGTCTCCGCAGCACGGCCATGATCGCTTCCAAGTCGGGAATCTCCGGCATACGGTCTCTCTTTCCGCGAAGCTTATTTCGGCGTCTTGCGATAAACAGT
>Ga0335081_10002443_pt1 | contig 29253 bp, 28 predicted proteins | sample Lox_Sample_35_FD_206713 | JGI IMG/M metagenome (GOLD analysis project Ga0335081, IMG submission 206713) | Soil microbial communities from Loxahatchee National Wildlife Refuge, Florida, United States - Lox_Sample_3.5 | ecosystem: Environmental > Terrestrial > Soil > Wetlands | place: USA...
CTATGAGCGCATTTCGTCTATTGAAGCCAGCCGTCTGACAGCGGTTCGTCGCCGTTCTCCGTAACGATCGTCGCCGGAACGGGCCTGTCCGCGGTACAGCCGGTGTCCGTTAAATCTGAGCAACCGCGTCTCATACAATCGATGTACATGTAGCGCGGGCCTTCAAGCCTGCAGTGCTACTTTTTCGCCTGCTTGCGCACGCGCTCAAAATACTGCGTCACGTAACTTTCGAGCGCTACCGGAATCTCGTCGCGGTTGATCTCGGCTCCAGCCTGAGCGTGTTCGGCGCTACGATCCTGATATGCCGTGCGCAGTTGCTGGCTGGTGTTGCGCACATCGATGGTGGCCTCGCCCGTGATGTTTTGCGAGCGTTTCCCGATGATCTCCGTGATCTTGCCCATGGCTGCCAATTGTTCGGCGGCCTTTACGTCCTTGCTGCCATCGCGGCTTCCCGCTCCGCTGCCGGGCTGCTTGTTGTTGAGCGCGGAATCGGCGCGCTCGGTGGCCTGCCCTTGCGCGTCCTGCGCTTCCTGGCCGTCGGCAGACTGCTGGTCCTGGGCATCTTCCGATTGAGAGCCACTCTTCTTTTCGCCCTTAGAAGCCTGCTGCTTGCCCTCGTTCTGCTGACTCTTGCCGTTCTTGCCGCTCTGGTTGCCAGCGTTTTGCGAAGGCTGCTGTTGCAGACTCGACATCAGATTCTGCATGGCCTCTTTCATTTTGCTCAGCAGACTTTGACTGTTTTGCGAAGCGTTGGAAGCCTGATTGCCCTTGGATTGTCCTTCGTTGCCTTTCTGCTGCCCGCTCTTGGGATTGGACGCGGAGTCCTGTTTGCCCTCGGCATTGGCATCCTCGGCGTGGTCTTCCTGGTCCTCAGCCGTGTCGTTCTGGGGTTGGTTTTGACTGTTCTTGTCGGCTTTAGTAGCGTTCTTCTCTTGCGCGTTGGTGTAGTTTTCGGCCGCGTCGTCCGGTTGTGGCGTGGCGTCGGCGGTTTCGTTCCGATCGCCTTCTTCCGAGGATGCCAGAGCGTCGTCGGATTCCCCTTTGTCCGCGTTCTTACGCGCATCGGCTGGCGCTTTCTGCTCCGAGGCGCCCCACCCGAAACTCTGTGCCAGAATGCGAGCCAGAGGCTGCTTCAAATCCAGGTGGTCAGTGAGGCCGTAGCGTAAAGCAAAAACGCTGGAGGCGACCAGCAGCAACACCGCCGCCACGTACGCCGTTTGAGGAATCGTATACGGAACGGCACGCGGAACATCGACCTGCTGCGCGACCCGCTCCGCTTGCGCAGCCTGCAAGCGCCGCAAGTCGGTTGAAGCATTTTTCGCGGCGTCCGCATTTTCGAAAAAGACCGCGGTGGAAAGCGAATCGGCGAGTTGCATGCGCCGGTCCACCGTCTGGGCCGTGACATAGAGCGAAGGCAGGCGTTTGCGAACCCGATAGAGAGCAACCGCGATGGTCGCCGCGGGGAGGAGCGCCGCCCAATACCAGCTCAAGATCTGCGTGCCGGCGATTAACAGGAGGATGACGGCAACCAGCGCCGCGCTGAAGGCGTTCGCGCCCTGGCACAACAGCTCGTTGTGCAAGATTCGCCGCCTCGCCCTCCGGACTACTTCCAGCACCGTCAGACCTCGTTTGATTGCGCACACTTCCGGAGGAGGTACCGGCTCCGTCCCGCGGTGCGGTTTCGTTTTCATCCTAGCACTTCCGGAGTGGCAGGCGACTCTCAACGCCGAAGCGTACCGGTGAATCCTGTACCAACTGATGCCCTGTGCGATGGGCAGCGTACAATAGAATAAGGTCGCGCCGGAGGACCCGCCTTTTGAGCCAGGAACCACTAAAAGTACTCATCGTAGACGACGAAGCCAGCCAGCGCAGCGGCCTAGCATCGATGGTATCGGCATGGGGCATGACGCCGGAAACGGCCGCCGACGGCAATGAAGCTCTGCAGAAGCTGACTTCTTTCGCGGCCGATGTGATCGTCACCGACATGAACATGCCCGGCCTCGACGGCTTTGGATTTCTCCAGCGCATGCGCGAATCGGGCGATATGCCGCCGACGATTGTATTGACGGCCTTTGGCAATATCGAAACGGCGGTGAAAACGGTTCACGAGTTGGGGGCCTACTGGTTTCTCGAGAAGCCATTGCAGCCGTCGAGCCTTCAGGTGCTTCTGCGGCGTGCGGGAAGCCACGCAGGCTTGCGCGCCGAAAACCGGAACCTGGAACGGCAGCTCCGCTACAAAGGGGCGATGGGTGTGATGGTGGGCAGTTCCCCCAAGATGCAGGAAATTTTCGCCCTGCTACAGCAGGCCGGCCCCAGCAAGGCGTGCGTGTTGATCACAGGTGAGAGCGGCACGGGCAAGGAACTGGTGGCGCGGACCATTCACGCGCTCAGCCCCAGGCGCCAAGGACCCTTCGTGGCGATCAACTGCGCGGCGCTGCCCGAGACGCTTATCGAAAGCGAACTATTCGGCCACGAGAAGGGTTCGTTTACGGGCGCTTCCGAGCGGCGCGCGGGCTGTTTTGAGGTGGCCCAGCACGGCACCCTGCTGCTCGATGAGATTGGTGAGATGCCGATGCAGACGCAGGCCAAACTGCTGCGCATCCTGGAAGATTCGCGCGTCCGCCGGCTCGGCGGTAAGGCGGAGTTCGAAGTGGATGTGCGCGTGGTGGCGGCTACGAACAAAGTTCCGGAGGAAGCCGTGAGCGGCGGCCACCTGCGCGAAGACCTGTACTACCGGCTCAACGTCTTTCATATTCACCTGCCGCCGCTGCGGGAGCGCCGGGAAGACATTCAGCCGATTGCCGAAAGCCTGGTAGCCGATCTGAATCATAAGCACGAATGCCGCGTGACGGACATCTCACCCACGGTGGTCCAGGCCTTGGAACGGTACAACTGGCCGGGGAACGTGCGCGAGCTGCGCAACGTGCTGGAGCGTGCGGTGATCCTGGCCGGCGAAGGAACCATCGAACCAAAACACCTGCCGGCGTTCTTGCAGGGCCGCACCAGCGCCGATGCTCCGCTCGCATCCGCTGGCCACAGCACAGCCGCACCCACCTCAGCCGACGACCCGGATGCCATTCGCTTCGCAGTCGGGACCACCGTCGAAGAAGCCGAGAAGGGCCTGATCTTAAGGACTCTGGAACATACCCGCAACAACAAGACCCGAGCTGCCGAAATCCTAGGGATCAGCCTCAAGACGCTGCACAACAAATTGAAGGAATACGGCGCGAAAGAGTACGGCGTCAGCGCGTAGGGCGCGAACCCGCTACTCAGCCATCACATCGAGCAAAGGAATCACAATCGGAGAATCCGGCAGGCGGAGCGTTTTGTCTGGAACGTCGCTGACGCCGGCTGACGTTCGCAATTGGCTCTCCAGTGTATTCGGATTGATGATCCAAATGTTCGGTACGCCGGCTTCGATCAACTCGCTGGCTTTGGACCAGATGTCGAGGATTTTGTCCTCCGGCGACAAAATCTCGATCCACAAGAACGGCATGCGGGAAGGAACACGCTCCGTGGGCGCCGGCAGCGTGTAGACGCAGACATCTGGAATGCGATACCGCTTTCCCCGAATCCGGATTCGCAGTTCTGTACAGGCTTGTATGTTCCACTGCTTCCGCCGGTTATGCAGATAGGCTGCCAGAGTCGTCTGGAGAAGTGCATGAGGGTGGTCGCCCACGTTCCGCTCCACAAGCACACCATCGAGATACTCCACATCAGGCGAGTACGAGGTGTGCAAGTATTCTTCGAGCGAGATCAACGTCTCGACACTCATATCAATAAAATAACACCCGGGTAAGGACTATTCGTGCACGGCAGGGGCCGCCGCGCCAGTCAGGTCCTCGAAGGCCTGAGGCGGGACGTAGTACAGGATGCGCTGGCAGCTCTCGCAGGACATGATCTTGTCGCCGCGTTTCAAGTCCTGAGAAAACTGGGGCCGCATGGCCATATGGCAGGCGCTGCAGCGGCCTTCGACCGCTTCCGCAACGCCGACGCCCTTGCGCGCCTTGCGTGCCCGCTCGTAGAGCTGGTAGGTGGAAGCCTGAATCTTGGGGATGATCCCGCCGCGCTCCTGCTGCAGCTCGCTCGAGGCCTTCTCGTCCGTGGCGGTGCGGGCGCGCGCCTCCTGCTTCTCCGCTTCGACTTGCGCCTTTTCCACCTTCAAGGCCACTTCGGCCGCCTTCACGTTTTTGTCCAGGGGCTCGGATTCGCTCATCAATTCGAGAATCCGGTCTTCCAGTTTGCGGATCTCGCTCTGGCAGAACTCGATTTCATTCTGGAAGGCGCGGTACTGCTCATTCGTCTTGGCCAGGAGCATCTGGTCCTTGAGCTTCGAGATCTTCTGCTCCTGCGTTTGAATATCGCCTTCGCACTTCTTGCGCTCTTTCTGATTGGCGGAGAGCGCCGCACGGTCGGCTTCGAGTTTACGCTCGTGGGAAACGAGCTTCTTCTCGATTTCGGCGATGTGTTTGGGGAGCGCGGTAATCTCGCGCGTCAGATCGGCCAGGCGATTATCAATCTCTTGGAGCCGGATCACCAACTGCAGGTCTGGCAGCATTCCTCTATCGAAGTGTAGCATTGTCGAACTAGTCGGCGCGCCGAATTTCCACCTGAGTGTAGATCTCCCTGGTCTGCGCGAGGCTTGCGAAAGCCATTCCGGGCAAGCGCGCGGACGCCGTTCCCGCGGCAACACCCCACCGCAATGCATCCGCTGTGCTAGGTCCGTGAACCATGGCCCAGGTATATCCCGCAGTGAGCGCGTCACCGGCGCCAATCGGGGAGACTACGTGGATGGAGGGAGGGACCGCCTCCACCAACCCATCCGGAAAGGCGGCGACCGCCCCGCGGCTTCCGAGCGAAAGCACCACCGCTTCGGCGCCCAGCGTGCGAATCTCTTCGGCCGCTTCCAGGAACTGGGTGTGGGTAAGCAGCGCGCGTCCCAGCAGACGCCCGGCTTCATGTTGATTTGGCGTGACTACCGTAGGCCGTGCGGCAATTCCCTCGCGCAGCGCCTCGCCGCTGGCATGGAGCAATGTCTTGACTTTCTTCTTCCGCGCCAACGAGACCAGGTTGGCGTAGAACGAGGCCGGCACTCCCGGCGGGATGCTGCCGCAAAGCATCAGCCACTGCGCGCGCTCCAGCGTATCGCGCACCACGCGCTCGAACCGGACGACCTCGGCCTTGCTCAAGGCAGGCCCAACTTCGTTCAAATTTACGGTGAGCCCCTGGCGGTCCGTGATGGTGAAATTGGTGCGGATCTCGTTCTTGATGGGCACCACGGAAACGGGGTAGCCGCAGCCTTCAAGGTGTTTCACAAAGCGCTTGCCCGCGGCCCCACCCGAAGTCGCAATGGCCTGCGTCTCGCTGCCAAAGGAATGGATCACGCCCGAAGCGTTGATCCCGCGGCCTCCCGGAGACTCGCGGCTGGAGTGGATGTAGGCGCGGTCTTCAAAAGCCAGCCGATCGACATTGATGATCCGGTCAATGGTTGGATTAATCGTGATGGTGACGATCAAGTCACTATTCTAAACATGAACGGCCCGAGAACCGGCTACCGAAAATGATCAAAGCCAAGCCGGGGGAGAGGCTTACCATCCAGAAGCACCGTTCCCGGGCGGCCGCGCCGCATCGTGCCGATACGGGTCAGGGGCAAGCTTTCGAACTTGGCCGGCACTCGAGTGCGCGGAGCCGCCGTAAATAGCAGCTCGTAGTCTTCTCCGCCGTGAAGCGCCTGCGCCAACGTGGCCCCGTCAAACTGCGGCGGCGCCTCGATTTCGGCTGTGAGCTTCGAAGCCGCGGCGAAGCGCCAGAGGTCGATGGAGAGGCCATCGCTTAGATCCATAGCACCCGTGGCGCGCACGCGGTCCCGCAAAAAACGGCCCAGGGCCAGCCGTGGCTCGGGCCGAAGATGACGCTGCCATGCCGCTCCGCGCCGCCTGGACAATCCCAGCGCGGACCCTCCTAGCCGGCCGGAGACATAGATCGCATCCCCGGCGCGCGCCCCATCGCGCCGCAGCGCCCGTCCGCGCGGAGCGGCTCCGCCGACCACGATGTCGCACATCACCTTATCGCTGCGCCCCACATCGCCGCCGATCAAAGGTACGCGAGCCTGTGCGGCCAAGCGGAGGAGCCCGCGATAAAAGCCATCGACCCAACGGGATGATGCCCAACGCGCCACCGCCAGCGAGAGCAGAAAGAAACGCGGCTCACCACCCATGGCTGCGATATCGCTGAGCCCGCGCGCCAGGGCCTTCCAGCCCACATCGGCAGCTCGATGAGTAGCGCGGCGGAAATGCACGTCTTCCACCAGCAGGTCGGTGGTGAACAACAGGTCTTCCACCGATCCCTTCGGGCGGAAGATGGCACAATCATCGCCGATTCCCAGGACAATTCCGGACGCGCGGGGGAGCGAAACCAAGCGCTGGATGCGCTCGATCAGTTGGGCTTCGCTCTTCACCGGGTACCATGGTCGCGTACTTGACCCCCAAAATGCCATCTGAGAGAATACGCTACGCAGTTGCAATCAGTTGTTTAGCAGCTCGGCGGGGGCCTTGCTACCTCGGGACCGGCGGGCGCGCGGACAATGAATTAGGAGAAGGTGTAGTGAAAGAAAAGGGCGTTGTGAAATGGTTTAATGCCGCTAAGGGCTACGGATTTATCCAGCGCGCCAGCGGCGATGATGTGTTCGTGCATTTTTCTGCGATCCAGGCGAACGGCTACCGCAGCCTGGATGAAGGTTCGGAGGTGGAGTTCGAAGTCAAGCAGGGGCCCAAGGGACTGCAGGCTGAGAACGTCATGAGGATTTGATTTCGTCCGCAGGACTTTTCGAGAGGGCCGGCTGTCCCGGCCCTCTTTCCCGTCTGAACGCTTCCCCATCCAAAGACAACTTCCGCTGCCGGTAAACTGGAAGTTAGTGACCATTCTCATCCTGGACAATTACGACTCGTTCACCTGGAATCTGGTGCAGGCCGCGGAAAGTTTAGGTGCGGGTTGTGAGGTGCGCCGCTCCGACCAGATCGGTTTTCAGGAAGTGCTCTCGCTTCGGCCGGATCGGGTCATCCTCTCGCCGGGACCCTTCGGACCGGAGCGCACCGGCATCTGCCCGGAGGTGGTATGCCGCCTGTCGGGTAAGATTCCGATTCTCGGCGTTTGTCTGGGGATGCAGGTGATCGCGGCGGTTGCCGGGGCGACGGTCTGCCCCTCGGGCCGGCCGGTCCACGGAAAAGCGCATCCGGTGTTTCATTCGGGCGATGGCATCTTCGACGGGATTCCCAGCCCGTTTCTGGCAGCGCGTTACCATTCGCTGCAGGTCGATCCGGCGACGGTGCCGCCGTCGCTCACGATCACAGCGCAGACGGCCGATGGTGTCATTATGGGGTGCCGGCTGCGGAACACAGCCACCGAGGGTCTTCTGTTTCACCCGGAATCGTTTCTCACCGAATACGGCGCCGAACTGCTGCGCAATTTTCTGGGAGGCTAGCGCGCATGTGGTCCGACCGGCTGTCTACGGGATCTCGCCAGGAGTTGCTGCGGCAATTGCGCAGCATTCTGCCGGCGCCGTGTGCCCATGCGACGGACCAGCTCATCGAATTGCCCGACGGCGCCGATGCCGTTTCAGTGGCCGCGCATTTGTGGGAGCAACCCGGGTTCCTGTGGCTCGATCGACCGGGGCAGGCATGGATCGCGGCAGATCCAATCGTGAGAATCTCGACGCGCGCGGGACAGTCCGTGGTCTGCGGGCCGAATGGCTATCTCGAAGTAGACGCGCGAGGATTCGATCTGCTGGAGGCGGCTATGGAAGCGTGGCGAGGGCCGGCTGCCGCCATGTTCGGCGGATATCTCGGGTATGAACTGGGCGCCGAGTTGGAGAATCTGACACTGCCCGAGCATCAAGTGGCAGACCTACCCGATTTGCAGCTCGGGCTGTATGACTGGAGGTACGAGCACTCGACGTCCGGGTGGAGGGTTCGAGGGACGGATGCGTGGAGAGAGTTTGCCGCAAGACCACTCCCTAACAGTCGCGGCGCCGCAACGCTCGGACCGGTTTCCGAGCCGCGACCAAAGGGAGCGGTTGTCAGCCTCCCCGATGCCGAAGGCTTTCAAGCCGCAGTCGCACGCACAGTCGACCGCATCCGCAACGGCGAGCTCTTCCAAGTCAACCTTTGCCGCCGCTTGGAAACCCGGGTGAACGCGAGCGAGATTCTTCCGTTTTACCTCCGCCTTCGGAAGATCAGCCCCGCCACGCATGGCGCGTTCTTCCGAACCGGCAGCGACAGCGCCATTCTTTCGGTCAGTCCCGAACTGTTCCTCGAGGTACGCGGCCGCCACGTTCGCTCGTGTCCGATCAAAGGCACGCGCCCTCGCGGTGAATCTCCCGGCGAAGATCGCATCCTTGCGGCCGAGCTCGCGGCCAGCGAAAAGGACCGAGCCGAGCTGGCGATGATCGTCGACGTCACGCGTAACGACCTGGGCCGCGTGTGCCGCGCCGGATCGGTTCGGGTCACCCGCCACGCCGAGCTGGTTTCGCTCCCCACGGTCCACCACACGTTCTCCGAAGTCACGGGCGAGCTGCGCGACGGCTGCGGCCCTGTGGATTTGCTGCGCGCGTGTTTCCCGCCCGCTTCGATCACGGGCGCCCCGAAAATCCGCGCCATGGAACTGGCGGCTCTGGAAGAGGGCAGGCGCAGGGGGGCGTGCATGGGAAGCATCGGTTGGATGTCGCTCGATGGCGGCCTGGAATTGTCCGTCGCGATTCGCACGGCTGTGGCCTCGGGCGGCCGCGCCTGGTATCTGGCCGGCTGCGGCATTACGGCTGAGTCGCAGCCCCAGGAGGAGCTTGCGGAATCCGAAGCGAAAGCAATGGCGTTCCTTCGCGCTCTCGAAGCGTCAGTATGAAATCCCAGGCTCGGTGCGAGACTGAAACGGTATGACCGATTCCCAGAACTGGCCCGCCTTGCCCTTACACGAGTGGCAGGATACCTACCGCACGCTGCACATGTGGACTCAGATCGTGGGCAAGATCCGCATGACTCTTTCGCCGGCCTTGAACCACTGGTGGCACGTCACTCTGTACGTCAATCCGCGCGGCCTGACCACAGGACCGGTGCCTTATGCGCGGGGCATCTTCGAGATTCAGTTCGATTTTCAAAAGCACTCCCTCGAGATTTCGACCAGCGCGGGTACCGGTTCCGCCCGTCCTCTGAAAGCGGAATCGGTCGCCGCCTTCTATGGCGCCATCACCGAATCACTGGCCTCGCTTGGCATTGCGGTGAACATCAATCTCAAACCGCAGGAAGTTGCCGGCGCTGTTCCGTTCGATCGCGATCTCGCAAACTGCTCGTACGACGCCGAGTACGCACAGCGATTCTGGCGCATCCTGGTTTCGAGCTCCAAAGTGATGGAACAGTTTCGCGCGAGGTTCCTCGGCAAATGCAGCCCGGTCCATTTTTTCTGGGGTAGCTGCGACCTGGCATGCACGCGATTTTCCGGGCGCCTGGCGCCGCCGCGTAAGGGCGCGATCAGTGGGCCTGCATATTCGCACGAGGTTTCGAGCGCCGGCTTCTGGCCCGGCGGAGGCTCGGTGGATGGGCCGGCATATTATTCCTACACGATCCCCCAGCCTGCCGGACTGGAGAAGGAGCAGGTGCGCCCGGCCAGAGCGGGCTGGAACGCGCAGCTCTCGGAGTTCATTTTGATGTACGATGACGTGCGCCGCGCCGATTCGCCGGAGCAAACGTTGTACGAGTTCTTGGAAAGCACGTACGACGCCGGAGCCCGCCTGGCGAAATGGGACCGCGCCGCGTTGGAGCGTTGAAGATGCCCGAAACCTGTAAACACCTCGATCAGATCAAGATCAGGCACACGACCCAGACCGGCTGCGAGGAATGCCTGAAGATGGGCGATCGTTGGGTGCACCTGCGGCTTTGCCTCATCTGCGGCCATGTCGGCTGTTGCGATTCGTCCAAAAACAAGCATGCCACCAAGCACTTCCACGGCACGAGACACCCGCTCATCCGGTCGATCGAGCCCGGCGAAAGTTGGGTGTGGTGCTACATCGACGAGATGATGCCAGGCGATCTCGAGGCGTAACGAGCGCTACAGCACGTGGTAATACCCGTTCCGCTCCAGAACTTCCACGGGAATGCCAAAGAGCCGCGACAGGGTCTCGGATTGGATCACCTGTTCTTTCGGCCCATCGCAAAAGATGCGGCCATTGTTGATCAGTACAGCCCGCGAAATCTCCGGAATGATGTCGGGGAGATGATGCGTGACCATGATCAGGCTGATTCCGTTCTTGGCCAGCTTGCGAAAGATCTCGCGCAGCTCGTGGGTGGCGTGCATATCGAGGCTGGTGCTTGGCTCATCGAGCACCAGCGCTTGCGGGTCGTGCACGAGCGCCCGCGCCATCAGGATCCGCCGCGCCTCGCCGGATGACATCTCGTCGGTGTTGCGCGCGGAGAGGTGTTCGATTTCGAGCAGGCTCAAAACTTCGCGCGCTTTCTTTTCCATCTCGGGAGTCACCGTGTGGTTCGGCCAGATGCCGATACTTCCGAAGAAGCCGGACAGCACGATTTCGAATCCCGAAAAATTGCGCGTGCACATCTGCATCCAATCGTTCGACACAATCCCCAGATGATTGCGGAGCTCGAACAGGTGCCAGCGGTCGCGTCCCATGATGCGCAGCGACCAGGGCTGCTCCTGGAGCAGCGGGTACAATTCGCGCGAGATCACTTTGATCAAGCTGGATTTGCCGGAACCGTTCGGGCCGATGATGGCCACGTGCTCACCTTGATCGATCGAAAGACTGATCCCGTCGAGCACCACGCGATCGCCTCTCTGGACGCGGACATTTTCGAAGTGGATGAGCGGCACGGACATGAATTTCCATTCTAATGGCCTGCGTCAACAAATAACGACGCGTATTTCGCTGCCTTCCGTGGCGTAGACCGTCGCCTTTCGCGGTCTGCCAGGGTGTGCGAAGTGCGCCCCTGCGCCGCAGTGCGGCGCCGGCAGACGACAGAAACCGATCGTCTGCCCCACAGAGTTAAACTGCATTCTTGTATGACGCACTACACTAATGTGGGGCCGGGCCTTCGGGCCCGCAGCCGCCCTTCCGGGCGGCGTCTCGCGCATGATGAACATCGATCGCCGTTTGGCCACGGCCGTATTCACGGGAAGCGCCGCGCAGAAGCGCGGCGGCAGGCCCGAAGGCCCGGCCCCACATCTGGTAGATTCGTTTTTTGAGACTCCTCATCTTCTCCGACATTCACAACGACTGGAAGGCGCTCGAAAAACTGCTCGATACCGAGGCGGATTACTACATTGCCGCCGGGGACCAGATTACGTGGGCCAAGGGACTTGAGCGCTGCGGGGAGATCCTGCAACGGCGCGCCGACCAGGTGTATGTGCTGCCGGGCAACCATGAATCAGCCGAGCAGATCGCGAACATGTGCGCGCGCTACGGGATGCACAACTTCCACGAGCGCCATTTCCAGGTGGGCGCGTGGCAGGTGGCGGGGCTCGGCTATTCCAACCCCACGCCGTTCAACACGCCGGGAGAGTACAGCGAAACGCAACTCGCCGACCGCCTGCAGCGATTCGCGGAACTCGAGCCCTTGGTGCTGGTGTGCCACACTCCGCCGTACGGTACGGAGCTAGATCGGATTCGATCGGGCCTGCACGCCGGTTCCTCCGCGGTGCGCGATTTCATTCAGAAACACCAGCCGCAGTACTTTTTTTGCGGGCACATTCACGAGGCCGAGGGCGTTCAAATCGAGATCGGAAAAACTCGCGCGTTCAACGTCGGCAAAAAGGGCTATTTGCTAGAATTGAACTGAAACCACATGACAGTCGAAGAATTAGACCGCGAATACCTGCCCCTCCGCGAACAGGCCTTGGCCGTGCGGAGGTATCTTTGACGCCCCCGCGCAGAAACAGAAGCTAGCCGCCACCGAAGAACAGATCGCCGCGCCGGATTTCTGGAGCCAGCCGGAAAAAAGCCAGAAGGTGATGCAGGCCCGCAAGCGCCTGGAAGAAGCCATCGCCAACGATGAGCGCATCCGCGCGATGACCGACGATCTCGACACGCTGTTCGAGTTGGCGCGCGAAGGCGAGGACGTGTACCGCGACATCGAGCGCGACATGAAGTCGTACGGCGAGCTGCTCGAAAAGCTGGAAACGGCAATGCTGCTCTCCGGCGAAAACGATGCACGCAGCGCCATCGTCACCATCCACCCCGGCGCGGGCGGTACGGAGAGCCAGGATTGGGCCGAGATGCTGCTGCGCATGTACCTGCGCTGGGCTGAGCGTGAAGGATTTCAGACGGTGATTACGGATCGCCTCGAAGGTGAAGGCGCCGGCATCAAATCAGTGACGTTCGAAGTCAACGGCGAGAGTGCGTATGGCCTTTTGCAGTCGGAGATCGGCGTACATCGCCTGGTGCGGATCTCCCCCTTCGATGCGAACGCGCGGCGGCACACTTCGTTTGCGTCGGTCTTCGTGTTCCCGCAAGTGGACGACGAAATCAAAATCGATATCAAGCCCGACGATCTGCGCATCGATACTTTCCGCTCATCCGGCGCCGGCGGGCAGCACGTCAACATGACCGACTCGGCTGTCCGCATCACGCATTTCCCCACGGGAATTGTGGTCCAGTGCCAGAACGAGCGTTCGCAACATAAGAATCGCGACAGCGCCTTCAAGCAGCTCCGCGCCAGGCTCTACGAGCACGAACTGGAGAAGAAGCGGGTGGAGGCGCGGAAGACGGAGGACGCCAAGCTCGATATCAACTTCGGCAGCCAGATCCGCAACTACGTGCTGGCGCCCTATCGGCTGGTGAAAGATCTGCGCAGCAAACTGGCGCTGGGCGATGTCGACCGCGTGCTGGAGGGCGATCTGGAGCCGCTGATTCACTCTTATCTGGTTTGGCGCAAGACAGGCAAAATCGTGGGCGACGATAAGGACGACTTGCCCGAGTGAGTAGCACGGCCGCCGTAATCCAGGCCGCAACTCTAATCCGCGCCGGGAAGCTGGTCGCGTTTCCCACCGAAACCGTGTACGGACTTGGCGCAAATGCGCTGGATGCCGCGGCGGTGGAGCGCATCTTCCAAGCGAAAAACCGCCCGCGCCACAGCCCGCTCATCGTGCATGTCGATTCCGTGGAAATGGCGCAGCGTTTCGCCGCGGATTGGCCGGCGCACGCGGAAACGCTCTCGCGGCGCTACTGGCCGGGGCCGCTGACCCTGGTGCTGCCGAAGACGCGCGAGATCCCGGACATCGTCACTGCCGGGCTGCCCACGGTCGGACTCCGCATGCCTGCCCATCCCCTGGCGCTCGAGCTGATCCGGGAGGCGGGCGTGCCGATCGCGGCGCCCAGCGCCAATCGCTTCACGGAGCTTTCACCGACCACTGCGGAACACGTTGCCGAGTCACTCGCCGATTTTGTGCTCGATGGGGGACCGGCCGGCGTGGGCATCGAATCCACTGTGCTCTCACTGGCCGGGCCAGCGACTTTGCTGCGTCCCGGCGTGATTCCGCTCCCGGAGATCGAAGCGCTCATTGGCCCGGTGCGCATCCAAAAGGCGCAGGTCGAAGGCCCTCATGCCTCACCAGGCATGCATGCCCGGCATTATCGCCCGCGGACGCCGCTGTATCTGTTGAGTGCTGCCGATGCGGCGCCGCCCGGTCGAGGCGCGTGGCTGCGCTTGGGGCGAGAGATGCCCTCCGATCCCGCCGGCTATGCCGCCGCGCTTTATGATGTACTTCATCGCTTGGACCGCGAGGGGTTGGATTGGATCGCCGTCGAGCGCCCCCCTGACGAACCGGAGTGGGCCGGGGTCTTAGACCGGCTGATGCGGGCAGCGGTAGGTTAACTCACTCCACTCAGGAAGCCGCGGCGCGTTCCCGCCGTGGTTCAAATGTGTAGCCGAAGCCCCGTACCGAGTGGATCAGCATGGGGCTCGCCGGATCACTCTCTACCTTTTGACGGAGCCGCAAGACGTACACATCCACGGCGCGATCGGTGATGGCCCGGTCCTGACCCCACACGGCATTCAACAACTGTTCGCGGCTGAAAACCACTCCCGGACGGCTCATCAGAAACTCCAGGAGCCGGAACTCGGTGGCAGTCAAGGAAAGCGCCGTACCGTGCAGGCGCACCTGGCAACTGGTGCGATCCAATTCCACTCCGCCGGCTTCGAGCAGCCGGGATGGCGCCGACTGATTGCGGAACTGCAGCTTGATGCGCGCAATCAATTCGCGCACGAAGAACGGCTTTACCACATAATCGTTGGCGCCCAATTCCAGGCCGACAATGCGGTCGGTTTCGGAGGCGCGCGCGGTCAAGAAGATAACCGGAGTCGAGGCCAGGTCGGCATCTTTGCGAATGCCCTTGCAAATATCGAGGCCGTCGGAATCGGGCAGCATGATATCCAGCAGAATCAAATCGGGCCGCACCTGCCGGCAAAGCTCAATCGCCCCCTTGCCGGTCTGCAATCCGTGCATCGCAAACCCTTCCTTCTCCAGGTTGTATTTCAATAGCGAGAAGAGGTCCGAGTCGTCTTCAATGAGCAGGATTTTCTTCATGGCGTTGTATGAGTTCAGCACCAAATTTACGCCGCGCGCTGTTACAGAATGGTTAAGAGGCCGTGAATTCGGGATTAAGACGCTCTCGACTGAGCGCACTCTCATCCATGGGCAGGGTGAAGAAAAACGTAGAGCCTTCGTTTACTTGGCTTTCCACCCGCGCCACACCGTTGTGTGCAGCTACCAGGTGCTTGACGATCGCCAATCCCAGACCGGTTCCTCCGAGCTCGCGCGAACGGGCTTTATCGACACGATAGAAACGCTCGAATAAACGCGGTAGTTCCTCGGCAGCTATGCCGCTCCCCGTATCTCTGACGTAAAACTCGTAGTGCCGGCCCGTTGGCCGCGCGCCAACCGTGATCGAGCCGCCCGCCGGCGTGTACTTGATCGCGTTGTCGAGTAGATTGCTCATGATCTGCGATACCGCTTCGCTATCGCACCACGTTTCTGCGTCGGGATGCGCCAACTCTTCGGCAATCCGAATATGGTTCTTCTCCGCAATGGGCCGCACCAATTCCACAGCATCCTTGAGCAGCGCATTCACGTAATGGAGGTCGAACTCGAATTTCTGGCGCTTCTGTTCAATGCGGGAAAGCGTCAACAGATCCTCAGTCAAGCGCGCCAGCCGCTCTGCATTGTGACGGATGATGCGCAAGAACTTCATGTTGTACTCGGGGTCATGCAAAGCCCCATCCATCAGTGTTTCGGTGTAGCCCTGGATCGATGCCAGCGGTGTGCGCAGCTCGTGCGAGACGTTAATCACGAAATCCTTGCGGATGCGCTCCACTTTCTGTAGTTCGACGTGCTCGCGCTCGAGTTGCTCGGTGGCTTGCTGAAGATTGGCGGCGGTTTCATTGAGTGTTCGGGCCAGCCTGCCAAACTCCGCTCCGCCCGTGTGTGGCAGCCGCGAGCGAAAATTGCCTTTGGCGAGTTGCGATGCGTGCAACATCACCTTGTCGAAGCGCCGTGAAATCCATCGGGCCAAAAACGCCGCCAGAACCATCGCCGGCAGAAATGCCAGGCCAGTGCCGGCCAAAATCTTCACCCGCACCGCTCTCACTTGCCGATCGATTTCCGAAACGGGCACCGCAATGCGAATGGCGCCATTTTGTATCGGCACAGCGACGTACAAGAACGATATGCGCAACGTGACGCTCTTGCGAACGCTCGAACCGGTCTTGCCGGAAAAGGCTTGCACCAACTCGGGCCGCGTGCGGTGGTTATCCATCGCACCCGCGTCGGCCCCTGAATCGGCTACCACCTGTCCATCGGAGCGAATCACCGTGACTCTATCACCCACCGTTTTGGCAATGGCGGAAACGGCGGCCTGTGTAAAGGCATCCGGTTCGGGGTAGTTCAAAGCCAGCATGCGGCCTTTGTCTGCCAGTTGCTGCTGGAGGCTCTGCATGTAGATTTCGCCGGCCACCTGCGAGGCGAAGTAATCCACCGTCACGACCGCGATCAGGAGGATGCAGATAACTCCGAGGATGACTTTAAGGAAAATCCCACTCATCGCGTTTCCTCAAACCGGTAGCCGAAGCCCCGCACCGTAGTCAGATATTGGGGATTGTCGGGCTGGTCTTCGATCTGCTCGCGCAACCGCCGCACGTGAACATCTACGGTTCGCGGCGTGACATAGCGCTGCTCGCCCCATACCGATTCCAGCAATTGCTCGCGGCTGTAGGCTCTCCCCGGATGAGTCAAGAAAAACTCCAGCAGGTTGAACTCGGTGGAGGTGAGCGCCAGCTCGCGGTCGCCCTGAAAAACGCGGCGCGCGGCGCGATCGAGTTTGAAGCGCCCGATATCCGCAACCACCGGCTCTGTATCCATCTCTTCGCGCCGTAGATGGGCCTTCACGCGAGCCACCAGCTCGCGCGGGCTGAACGGCTTGGTCATATAATCGTCGCCGCCGATTTCCAGGCCGAGCACGCGATCGACTTCATCCGAACGTGCCGTCAGAAACAGAACCGGCGTTCGAGCCAACACCGTCGAACGGCGGATCTGCCGGCATAGTTCGAAACCATCCGCTCCGGGCAGCATCACGTCGAGCAGAATCAGATCCGGCTTGATACTCTCGAGCTTCTTGATCGTTCCTTCGGCACCGCCCAACAGTTCGGTTTCATAGCCATGCCGGCTCAGATTGTACTCGAGCAAGGAGGCAAGTTCGGCTTCGTCTTCCACGATGGCGATGCGCTTGGGCATGAAATCTGGGCGGAAATCTGTTCCATTGTAACGTCACTCGCCGCGGATTAACCGAAAACGAGTCAAGGCCGCTTTTGTGGCGGTGCCGGAAAGAACCACCGCCTTCCCGCCGGGCATTCGGAATGCTATCATCGGCGCGAGCGAGGGTTCCCATGCTGCGCACGATATCGATCGCATTTTGCCTTACCGGGGTGGCCGTGATGGCCGCTCCCAACTCAGCCGTCACGTTTGACAAAGATGTCCTGCCGATTCTGCAGAAAAACTGCCAGGGTTGCCATCGCCCCGGTGAAGTGGCGCCGATGTCGCTGCTCAGCTATCGAGATGCGCGGCCGTGGGCCAAAGCGATTAAGACCGCAGTGGTGGCGCGTAAGATGCCGCCATGGTTCGCGGACCCGCAGTACGGTCATTTCGCCAACGACCACCGCCTGAGCGAAGCGGACATCAACACCCTGGTGGCGTGGGCAGATACCGGAGCGATCGAGGGAACTGCCAAGGATGCGCCGCCCCCGCTCACCTTCCAGGACGGGTGGAACATCAAGCCCGATCTCATCGTCGAAATGCAGAAAGATTTCCAACTGCCCGCCACCGGCACGATCAACTACCAGTTCATCCGAGTCAAGGGCAACTTCACCGAGGATTTGTGGGTGACAGCGGCGGAAATGCGTCCGGGCAATCCGGCTGTGGTCCACCACGGGAAGGTCTGGGTAGTGCCGCCTGGCTCGAAGTGGATGGAGAATGCGGTGCCGGGCGAGGCTTATGAAAATCAGGAATCGGGAAGAACTTCGGAAGGAGCCGGTAACGACATCCTGGGCAAGTTTAACCCGGGGCTGGGCGCGCAGCGTTTCGATGCAAACGGCGCAGCGAAATTTGTGCCCAAGGGTTCCGATCTGGTGTTTGAGTTACATTACACCGCCATGGGCAAACCCACCACGGACCGGTCGAAGCTAGGGCTGGTTCTGGCCAAGCAACCTCCCGCCACGCGCTACATCCTCCTATCGGGATCGCCCTCGGCTCTGAATCTCGTAATTCCGCCAGGTGAAAGCAACGCCGAAGTGGTCGCGGAAGGGACACTGACCGCCGACGCCAAACTGGCGTACATCCAGCCGCACATGCACCTGCGCGGTAAAGACTATGAGCTTCGCCTGGTCTACCCGACGGGCGAATCCGAAACCGTTTTCAAAGGGCAATTCGACTTCGAGTGGCAGCTCGGCTACGACCTTGCCAAGCCGCTTACACTTCCCAAAGGCACTCGCATCATCGGCGTCGCGCATTTCGATAATTCGCCGAACAATAAGTTCAACCCCGATCCCTCCAAGGAGATCCATTGGGGCCCTCAGAATTGGGATGAGATGCAGGGAGTTTTCCTGGGACTGCTCACTGACTTGAATGCCGATCCGAACGACCTGCTGCATCCCTCGGGACCGAGCCTTTTGCCGCGCGGCAAATCCGGCCCCACGCTGGCGGCATTCAACCTGGTAGACGTGAAGTGAGACAGCTTCGAGGAGTGCTCGCCGCCGGGCAGTTGTTCGCCCTGCTTGCCGTGTGCCTGATCACAGTCTCCACGGCTGCGGGCAAACCCCCGAAGGTCAAGACTCTTCGGCTCTACATCTTCGATTGCGGAATCATCCACACCACCAACGCCGACGGTTATTCGTTGAAGAAGGAAGAAGTGGGTTCTACGGAAATGGCGATTCCGTGCATCCTGGTCGCCCATCCCAAGGGAACGTTAATGTGGGACAACGGCGATATTCCTGACAGCGCGTTTCCTGCCGGCGGCGGGCCCGCCAAAGTGGGAGTCGTGACGCAGGACAAGCCGCTGCTGCCGCAGCTCGCAGCCGTTGGCTACACACCCGCGGACATCACGTACCTGGCCATGTCTCACTATCACGGCGATCACGTAGCGAACGCCAACGCGTTTGCCGGCTCCACGTGGCTGGTGCGGAAGGTGGAGCGCGACCGCATGTTCTCCGATACGCCGATTCCGCGTTCGGACCCCGCCAACTACGCCGCGTTGAAAAACAGCAAAACCGTGATCATCGACAAGGACGAGTACGACGTATTCGGCGATGGCAAGGTCATCATCAAGTCCACGCCGGGACACACTCCCGGCCATCAATCGCTATTTCTGAATCTGGCCAAGACCGGGCCGGTAGTTCTCAGCGGCGACCTGTACCACTATCCTGAGGAGCGCACTCTGCACCGTCTGCCGGTAAATGAGTTCGACAAAGAGCAAACCGCCGCATCGCGCGCTGAGCTGGAGTTGTTCCTGAAGAAAACGGGCGCCCAGCTATGGATCCAGCACGACTACCTGGGCAACGCCAAACTGAAGAAGGCACCCGCGTTCTACGAGTAACCGTGGGGTCAGGCCTTCCGGCCTGCCGCCGGGCTTCCGCCCGGCGCGCCGAGCGAAAGCTCGGCGGCGGCCCGGAAGGGCCGCCCCACCACAACGCCACCTCACTCATCGCCCTACTTCTTCTCCTGCCCCGGCAGAGGCGGCAGCGGCGCCGGGTCCAGATACCCTCGCGTTCCATCCGGGCGAATAGGCCCGGGCCCAAACCCCAAATGCTCCCGATCCACGTTGTTTTCGCTGCACGAGTATTCGTGCACCTCCTCGCCGGGATTGCCGGCCACCCACGTTCGGCCGTAGCTGAACGGATGCGTATAGAACTTCGGATCTTCGATCAGCGTGTCCACATGAATGTGATCGCGATCTGGCCGTGTCCAGCGCTCCACCACATGTAACGCGTCGCTATGCGGGCTGCCGTTTTCGTCCGCCCACACCTGGGTATCTTTGAATCCGACCGAGTCGATTACCAGCGTGTCTCCGTCCCAATGGCCAAGTTCTTCGCCGAAGAACGAAGGGTCGGGATCTTCCGAGTGTTTCCGCGTGGCGTCAATCGGGATCAGGCGGTAATAGCTGTACCAATAGAGAAATGCCAGCTTGTTCGGACCTTGCAGTACTTCAAACGCCAGCCCGCTCGCGTTGTGCCGCGGAATGCCGCCCAGGATGCAGACAGCCTCCGGATCAACGGTCGCCGTGACATTGTGCTTCCAGGCTGCCTCGCCTTCGGGCGTTAACGGGAGTTTCAATCCGGGAAGATCCTTGGCGATATTTCCAACCGGCTTCGTATCGCGCATGCCCTTCCAATAGCCGTTGAAATCGGGATGTCCGTCGGCCATGCGCGGCGCAGGTTTCGGCGGTCCCGCCGCCGCCGGCGCGCTCTTTCCGTTTCGCCCACCCCCGCTTGGAGCTTGGCCCATCGCCGACTCGAGGCCAAGTAACCACACCAGAAGCGAAGCCACCCAGATGATTCGCATTTTTGTATTCTGTACCAAATAGGGGCGGTAGTAAACTAAGGGGAAGGCTAACTGATATGGCTCTGAGAACAACGCTTATTGTTTCGATGGCAGGCTTGTGCCTGGCGGCAGCCCTTCCGCTGGCGGCGCACCATTCGTTTGCTGCGGAGTTCGATGGAACCAAGGCCTTCCGGATCAAGGGCACGCTCACCAAAATCGAGTGGACGAATCCGCACTCCTATTTCTACCTCGACGTGAAAGACGAGAAAGGCAGCGTGGTGAACTGGGCGTGCGAAGGCGGTGGTCCGGGCGCGCTCTCGCGGCGAGGCTTCAAACGCGGCGATATCAAATTGGGCGACACCCTCATCATCGACGGCTATGTCGCCAAGGACGGCTCGCACCTGATCGATGCGCGCCGCGTCACGCTGCCCGATGGACGCGTGATTTACGGTGGGTCGGCCGGGGATGGCGGACCCGGCGATACGGGTCCCGCACAGCAGTGATCATTCTCTAGCTGGCTACGGCCCGCTTGGAGCGCCGCGGCGCCGGCGCCGATGCGGCCGGGTCGCCCATGAACCTATTTCGCAGCCGTGTGAAACGGCGATCCTTGCGAAGCGAATCCAGTTTCGGATCGACGTCCAGGAAATTCAGATTCGGCGACTCTTCTTCGACCGCGCGTTCCATCTCTCGAAAGGCCGCATCGCGATCTCCCAACGCCGAGTGCAATAGTGCGATGAAGTAGGCATCCACGTACTCGGAGGCCCGCATCTTCTCGAGATCGTCTAGAATGGCGCGTGCTTTTTTCTGGCGGCCGTTCCTTGCCAGGCATATGCCTTCCAGCGCCCGCAAACACGCGAAGTCAGGAGACATCAAACGGCCGATCCGATACTGCTTTAAAGCCTCCTCCACTTGTCCGGAATACTCCAAAGCCTCCGCGTAATACGCGCGGCCCAATTGCAAATATGGAAAGAGATCCACCGCTCGCTTGCCGCAGGCGATTGCGGCCTCGAGATCGCGGCGGCAAAACCGGATGAAGATTTCGGTGGCCGCCAGCGCGGGATAGAGCGGGTCCACCCGGTGCGCGCGAACGATTAGTGCCAGCGCCTCATCCAGACGCCCCTGCGTCAACAGCAGCATGGCCAGCCAGACGTAGGCCGATACCAGGCTTGGCTTTTCGCGCAACACGCGCCGGAACTCGGCCTCCGCGGCATCGTATTTTCGTTCGAAAACGCGCAACGCGTGAGCGTGCATCGCCCGCAGTTCCGGTGTCCAGCCTGCCAATTCCACGGCGCGCCGGTGGGCTTCCGCGAAGCCCTGCCGCATTTCCGAGGGCCGCCGCATCCCGTAGACTCCCAGCATGAGGTGGCAAAGCGAGAGCCCTTCAAAAACGCGAAAGTCGGCGCTATCCTCTTGGGCTGCCCGTTGGAAACAATCGATCGCCTTCTCAAATCCCTCGCGCGTACGGCGGTTCCAGAAATGCCAGCCACTTCGAATCAGGTCCTCCGAGCCCGGGATTTCCAGCCGATATCCCAGTTTGGGCCGCCGGCTGATCCAGGAGCCGTACTCGCTCAGCGCCTTCTTCACTTCGCTGACCGTCACTTCCACCGTATGCGGCGAAACCACGATGCCGCCCCAGGCCTCCCGGATCATCCGGTCGCAGTTGATATAGGTGCCGCTGTTCTGCACCAGGGTGGCTAAAGCCAGAACCGCCTGCGGGCGCAGACGAACCTCCACACCGTCGCGCAGCAGGCGTTGGTTGCTCGTATCCACCGAAAAGGGGCCCAGGGTAATGGGTTCGGCTGGCGCTATCACCGTTAGTTTATTTGACTTTCTTTTGGAACTCTCGTCAAGAGGCCTTGCGCTGCTTTCGCAAGCCCACCTGATCGTGGTGCGTATCTGTTTACTTCGATGGCGCCAGGTTCTCGGTTACCTCGATGTAGGTTCCCCACGGATCGCTGAAAAAGGCCAGCCTGGTCTTAACATTCGGCACTTGGCGGATGGGCGCATCGAACTTGAGGCCTTCCGCTGCCAGGCGCTTTGAGAACTCGTCGAGATTCACAACATCGAATCCGATGTGATCGAGCGAGCGGCCCTTGGTTCCCACCAAGGCGCCGTCCGCTTTTCCAAACGCCAGTTCCACACCCGGAAGATTCGCCGTCTCAAAGTTGTTGCGCTTGCCCGGCGCCGCGCCGAAGGTTTTGGCGTACCACGCCTGCATGTCTCCGGTAGCCGAGCCGAAGAAGTGGATGTGGTGCATCTTGATCGGCGTCGAGATGCTGGCGTCCTCGAAGATCTCGATCCGCAGATCGTCGGGGCCCGTCAAAAACGCCTGCTTGGGATTATTGCCCTGCTCCACTTTCACGCCCGCCGCCTTCCACTTGGCCAGCGACTCCTCCATGTTCTTCACGTAAAAGCCGAAGTGATTGACCACCGATCCGACTGTGCCACCCGCGGGATCGCCCTGCCGCAGCATCACAAAGGTCCCTGGGAATTGAATGAGCGAGAGCTGTCCGTTCTGTACCGGGACTCCGCCCATCATGGTCCAGAACTTCTTTTGCGCTTCGACGTCCTTTACCACCAGATGCAAGTGCCCCATGGCCACGCCGGCGTCGTTGGGAGCGGCAAGTTGCGCCATCGCCGGACCAGCAGCGGCGGCGATCAACAGGACGAGAGAGCGAGCGTTCATAGACAACCTCCTTCGAGATGGTATTAACCGAGATCGTATCAGCTAAGGTTCAAAGCCTGGAACATGGCAAGCCGCTGCTCGCGAATGGGGTCGTTCTCCACCTTGCTCACATTGTTGATCACCATGGTTGGCCGGTCGGTGGGGTTGAACGCCGGCCAGCGCGGCAGCTTGGGAGTGTTCGGATCGCCGGTGCGGGCAAATCCGATCCACGCGTCGCTCACTTTGTCCGCCAACGCCATGGCCTCCGGCCCACCGCCCGTAAGGCGCGCGGAGATCTTGACGTTGTCGAACGCGAAGGGAATCTCCATGGTGTGCGGCGATTTCAGGCGTCCGCCTTCCACCGGGGTTTCCCAACGGAAGTAATACAGGTAAACCGGCGACTTTCCGAGCGCCGCGCGCCGCTCCGCAATCTTCATCATAGGAGCGCCGTAACGGTAATCGCTGGCAATCAGGAAATAGATGTCCGAGGGAGTGGCCCCCGGATTCACTCGCCGGTACGCTTCCAGCACATGATCGGCGTGACCGCCCACGAGATTGCGCACGCGCTGCCGCATTCCGTCTTCATCCAGAGCAAAAGCTGCCGCATCGGCCGATAGCGTCATCTCGGTGCGCGTCGATCCGCATAGCACCGGCACCCCGGCCGATACCGCCGAGGCAACCGGATCAAACGGATGTCCCGGGACGATGGTTCCATCCACGGTGGGCGAGAAGCCTTGCGTCATCTGGTCTGCGCCGGCCATGTCTCGAACCACCGAGAAATAAGCTGCCATGAGCTTTTCGATCGGCACCTTCTGCAGATCGCGCACCTGCCGTTTGCCGATATCGAGCTTGTTCATCAGCCGTTCCGCCACTCGCGCCGCCTGATCGCGCTCCACCAGCCGGATCGTGGGACCGCTCTCGATGATGGCGCGGTGGAACAGGCCTTTGGCGGAAGGCATGGCCAGCAGCGTTCCCACCTTTCTGCCGCCTCCCGATTGGCCGAAGACCATCACCGTATTCGGGTCGCCGCCGAATTGTGCGATGTTGTCGCGCACCCACGCGAGCGCATGCACGATATCGAGCATGCCCGCGTCGCCGGACTGCTCGAACTCCGCGCCGGCGGCATCGCCCAAATATGTAAAGCCCAGAACGTTGAGGCGGTGGTTGATCGTCACCACCACCACGTCCCCGCGCCGGCAGAGGTTGGTTCCGTCATACCCGGGCGCCGACCCTGATCCCGTGACGAACCCGCCGCCATGGCACCAGAACATCACCGGCCTTTTCCGGCCATCGTTGAGGGCCGGTGTCCACACGTTCAGCACCAGGCAGTCTTCCGATTCCGCCGGAAGGCCTTCGCCCGAAACGGTGCGCCCGCCGCCTGCGGGCCGGGAATTGGGATCCCGTTGGGGCGCGCTCGCGCCGTACTCGAGCGCATCCCGCACGCCGGCCCACCTGGCCGGGTCGACGGGTGGCAGGAAGCGATTGGTTCCGCCGGTGCTCGCGCCATACGGCACACCCTTGAACACTTTGATGCCTTCGACGTCCACCCCGCGCATCTTCCCGAATTTAGTCTCGGCTACCACGAACTTGCGCTCATCGGCGTGGACCATTCGGGGAAGCGCGCTGCCGGCAGCAGCAGCCAGGCATGCGTGTTTCAGGAACTCCCTGCGGTCCACTCCCCGCTGATTCCGGTTCGAATCGGGTCCCATCATCGATCGATACCTCCTCTGGGTTGTTCCGCCGGGCCCTCGGCGGGCTATGGAAAGGTCATGAATAGCTTACAGGATTCTACTCTACGCGTGAAAGCTGGCCGATAAGCTTGGCCGAGAAGCTACGCGGTGGGAAGGGCCTGCCGCGTACTCGTCGAATCGGCGCCAGCCAGACGCCATATTACGTTGAGCAGTTCGGCAACATTGAGGGGCTTCGAAACGTACGCATTCATTCCGGCGGCCAGGCAGCGTTCCCGGTCTTCTTTCATGGCCATGGCGGTGAGCGCAACAATCGGCAACGGTGCGCGCCCCCGGCGGTTCTCCATCCCTCGAATCAGCCGGGTGGCCTCCATTCCGTCCAGATCCGGAAGGTGGACATCCATCAATACCAAATCGAATTCCCCTTCTTCGACCTGTTTGATGGCATCCCAACCGTTCGACGATAGAACCGCGCAAAGACCGTGTTTCGAGAGAACACCGGCCACCACCTTCTGATTCACCAGATTGTCCTCTACCACTAAAATCCGCAGGACCCGCCGTTCCCCAGGAGGCGGCTCATACGACAGCGGGGCCGCCTCGCGCGCAATGGCATCCGCGCCGACCTTCCGGAACATGGCGGTGAAGTGGAATTGGCTGCCACAACTGGGTTCGCTCTCGAGCCAGACCCGGCCGCCCATGAGGCGCACCAACTGGGAACAGATGGTCAGCCCGAGCCCGGTGCCTCCGTATCGGCGCGTGGTGGAATTATCTCCCTGAGTGAACGGCTCGAAGATGGCTTGTTGCTTCGTTTGGGGAATGCCCACTCCCGTGTCACGAACGCTGATTTCCAGGCGCACGGATTCGGTACTCATTTCCTCGACATCCACCTTCACGGCTACCTCGCCTCGCTCGGTGAATTTGATCGCGTTGCCGATGAGGTTCACCATCACCTGCCGCAAGCGCAGAGGATCGCCGATCAAGCGTTCGGGCACCTCTGGCGCGACTTCGCAACCGAACGCCAGGCCTTTCTGCCGTGCGGCCAACGCCATCGTCTTCATCACGCGCTCGAGCGTTTCGCGGAAGGGAAATTCGACCGGATCGAGGACCAGCCGCCCGGCTTCGATCTTGGAGAGGTCCAGCACGTCATTTAATACCGCTAACAGCGATTCCGCCGATTCCTTGGCCGTGTTCAGGTAATCTCTCTGCTCCGCGGTCAGCTCCGTTTCGAGAGCGAGCCCCGTCATTCCGATTACGCCATTCATGGGAGTGCGAATCTCGTGGCTCATGTTGGCCAGGAACTCGCTCTTCAGTTTTGACGCCTCTTCGGCCCTGTCGCGCGCCGTTTCCAACTCGCGATTTACGGATTGCAGTTGGGCGGTGCGCAAGCTTACCTGTTCTTCCAGATGCCCGCGATTGCGCTCAAGTTCGGTATTCTGCCGCTGGATTTCCGTCAACATGCCATTGAAGGCATCCACCAGCGTGCCGATCTCGTCTCCGCGCGAGACTTCAGCGCGGACACCGTAGTCTTTGTCTCTCGTCACGCGGCGCGCCAATTCGGTGAGCCTCAAGATCGGCGCGGAGATCACCGATTGCAGCTTCTGCGAGATCCCCAGCGACAGCGCTGTGGCTCCGAACAGTAAGACCAGCGCGATCGACGCCACCTGCATCAGACCCTGATACAACTCGTCCAGCCGTGCGCTCACACAAATCGTTCCGATTTGCTCGTGGTCGAGAACAATGCGGCGCACAACACGGTAGCGCGTGGGCGCAAACCCTTCCCCGAGGTTCCCCGGCCGCTCCGGCACCCGGGCGCGTTCTGCGTCCGTCCGGCCATAGCGCGCAAAGATTTTTCCGCGGCGGTCGAAGATGGCGGCGCTGGCAACCTGGTGGACGGCACGCAGCGCGCGCAACGTCTGCGCGGCCGAATCCGCGTCGCCAAAGCTAAGCGCGGCCGTGCTGTTGGCGCCGATCATGTCGGCAACCGCCGTCAGGTTGGCGCGCAGCGCCTGCCGATAGACCAGCGCTTCATAACAGATAAACCCGATCGAGGACGCCGCTAATGACAGCGCGCTGGTAATGGTGATGATCAGCACCAGTCTCTTCTGAATCGGAAGATCGGTGAACCCGCTCATTGGGCATTCCCCTGCGGCTTGGCATCCACGACCCGCGCCAGTTTGAGAAGCTGCGAGCTGATCCGCAGGCCGGAGCGCGCTGCTGCTTTCGGATTGATCTCGAAGCGGATGCGCCGGTCTTCAATGTAGAAGTTCACCATTCCACCCAATGCCGCGAAGCCGGGAATCTCCGAAACGGTCAGAATCGGACGGGCGGACAACGTCGCCACAATCGCGGCCGCTTGCGTCCGCTCCGAGGAGCTGATGAATACGACTTGACAGGTGCTGAGTTGCCGCGCCTCCGCAGCACGGCCGATTTCGATCGGCTTTTCACCCACAGTCCTGCCGGTGAGAGCTTTTTCGAGGAGGCTTCCAAACGGGTCGCGCCCTAAAATGCACAGACGCAGCGATGCGCTGGCGCCCGCGGCATCCGATGGCCATTGCACGAACTTGGCAAAGTTATAGAGGAAAGCCGCCTTGACTTCGTACTCCACCGGTTCCTGCGCGTCGTCACAGCTCGCGAGCCCGGACACCGAAGCCAGCGCCGCCACTACTGCCAGCAGGCGCCACCAAGCTTTCGTCAGAAGCGCCATGTGAGTTTCGCGTAAGCGCTTCGCCCGATCTTCATCGTGGGGGTAGTGCCGTCCTCCGCCACGAATTCCACGTGCGGGTGGTTGAGAAGATTTTGCGAGGCCAGGCTGAGTTCCAGACTGCGAGTCAGCTTCCAACCAATCCGCGCATCGATGCGCACGTAGGCAGGCACGTCGAGCGATGCGATACGGCCCACTTGATACAACGACGTGTCGAATTGTATCTTTCGCGTCACATCGAGGTCGGAATGCGCCTGAAATTGCAGCGAAGGACTGCTCCCGTCGAGCGGGCGCGGCGTCGCGAGCGTGCCCACCGGGTCCTCCGTCAAATCCATGCGCAAGATCGTCGTACTCGCGCTCACGCGCCAGTGCGCGGCGGCCTGCCACTGCGCGGCCACTTCTGAGCCGTAGGTAATCCCATGCTGTTTGGGGAAATACTCCAAGGGCATCACCACTACCGGCGGATTGGTAGTGGTGTCGACAAAACTGGGAAGCAACTGCAGCGACCGGAGATCCCGATAGACGTTCGTGAAGGCCGCCAAATCCAGCGCAAACGCGTTGTAATGCAGCCGGTAGCCGGTCTCATAAGCAACCATCTGCTCCGAGAGTAAATTGGGATTGCCGATCAGCCGGCTGACGATTTCCGGGCCGCCCGGAGAAAACAGAGTCGCGACGTTCACTTCGAGGTCGGTGTAGATACGTGATGGCGTCGAGACGGCCCGGGCTATGGAGGCCCAGACTTCCTGGTGCGGGCTGCGCATCCACGACAGGCGCGCTCCCGGCTGGACCTCCATCCCGGTGTAGTTGTTGTGTTCGATTTTCGTCCCCAGGGTGAGAATCAGCCTGTCGGGACGAATCGAAATCTGGTCCTGCACGAACCCGCTGTACAGAGGGTCGGATCGATCGGCAGGGTGAAACGTGTAGATCGCCGAATTGTGCTGGTCGTTTATCGAGTACCGAAAGCCGGCTCCCCACATCAACTCGTGCCGCTCCGACAGCGCGGTACGGTATTGAAAATCCACGTCCGCCACCTGGAGCCCTTCCTGGATGGCCAGCGGCTGATGGTAATTGTGCTGGTCATAAAAGAACTGCAGCTGCATCTCCGATGTGTCGGAGGGTTTCCGTTTCCATTGGAGAGAAATGTCGCCGGCATCGTAGCTGGTGGTCATCCGCTCCATCGGACTGAATCCGAATTGGGTCGATCCGAAATGGACGACTTCATCCAGGTCCGTGGCAGACGCCTCGCCCTCCACCATGAGCGAGTCTTTGTCCGACAACTTCCAGTCCACACGGCCTCCCCCGTGAATCTCCTTCCACGGAAGTCCGCCGGGCCCTCCCTCCGGCATCGTTGCCAGTCCCTGGTCTCTGTCGGTGTTTTTCAGGTAGAGGCGGTAGCCCAGGTTTGCTCCCAACCCAGCGTCCCACCGCGCCGTCTCCACCGCTCGCTCCTCGTCTCCGCCCGATACGCTTACGAAGCCGCCTTTTTCCGAACCCGCCTGGCGCGTGATGATGCTGATCACTCCGTTGACCGCGTTGGCTCCCCACATGGCCGCGCCGGGGCCGCGGATCACCTCGATCCGGTCGATATCCTCCAACTCGACTTCCTGAAACTCCCACAGGACGCCGGAGAACGAAGGATCGTAAATCGGCCGATTGTCGACCAACACCAACAGCTTGCTGCTGGCACGCCCGTTGAACCCACGCGCCGTTACGGCCCACTCATTCCCCGAGATTCGGGCGACCTCCAATCCCGGAACCATGCGCAGCACTTCCGGAAGCGTGGTAGCGCCCGACCGGCGAATATCCTCTTGGGTGATTACGGAAACGGCTGCAGCGGTCTGCGCCAGCTTTTGTTCCTTCTTGGACACCGACGTGATTTCGACATCCATCAGGTCTTCCAATGGCATCGCCGTGTAATCCACGGGTGGCGCGTGTTGTCCAAATGCCGGCCTCACCACGGTTCCGAGCAGGCTGAGACCAACCAGCGCCAAAGTTGTGGCCCAATTCGACACTCAGTACGAACGCCTCCCAGTACCTAATCGGCTCAGTTTCGAATTGGTTTAACCGTTCCCGGTCAGCCCCGCCGCCCCGCCGCTTCACAAATTTGCAGATTTTTT
>Ga0335081_10002444_pt1 | contig 29250 bp, 22 predicted proteins | sample Lox_Sample_35_FD_206713 | JGI IMG/M metagenome (GOLD analysis project Ga0335081, IMG submission 206713) | Soil microbial communities from Loxahatchee National Wildlife Refuge, Florida, United States - Lox_Sample_3.5 | ecosystem: Environmental > Terrestrial > Soil > Wetlands | place: USA...
AGCTACAGTCAGACGAAACTCTCAAGTGGAGTGCAACTGATTTCGAAGTCTTCAAAGCTGCACGTGCCGCCCTGGCAGATGGTATCGGCTATTCTGGGCGGGGTTCCGCTGCGGACCGCGACGTGGTGGGCGACCCCCGAAATCTATTCCACAACTTCAACCACGAATCCCGGCTGCTGGAGCGCCTCGCTGGGTACTCCGGGGGGCGTCGAGATCGCCACGACCGGACATTGGGCGGGGAATGAATTCGGTCTTACCGGCGGTTTGGGTACGAATTACAATCACGCCAAGCTGGGCGTCTCCACATCCACCAATGATCATTACGCCATCTTCGGCGACATGAACCAGCAGGGTTCGCTTTCCGGTCCCAACTGCGCGAGCAGCCAGAACGGAAGGGGTGGAACCTTCTACGTGGTCAGCAATCCGCAACTGGCCGACAGTCTGACTGCGCTCATCAGTGGTGGCACCGCTCCAACGGAAGCTCCGCCGCAATGAACCGGGGCTGCCCTGATGAGCGTCGCCTATAGCTTTGCTGCCTCTTCCTGAATTCTCTTCCACGCGTGCCGCACATGCCGCTCTTCGGTATTGGTCTGCCCCACACAGAAGCGCAGCGTGAACCGCCCCTGCAACCGCGTGTGCGTCAGATACAGATCGCCGCTTCGATTAAGCCGGTCCATCAGCTCCTCATTGCTCTGGTCCGGGCCGCGATAACGGAAGCACACCAGATTCAGCGGCGCCGGCGCGACAATCTCGAAGCGTTCGTCCTGCTTCACCCAGTTGAAGAACTGCTGCGCCAGGGCGACATGGCGGCGAACATGGAATTGCAGCCCCTCCAGTCCGTAGTAGCGGATCACGAACCACAGTTTCAGCGATCGGAAGCGGCGTCCCAGCGGGATATGCCAGTCGCGATAGTCGAATACTTCCCCCGATTCCGTCGCCTGATTGCGCAGATACTCCGGAAGGATGCTGAGAGTATCGATGAGCGCCTTGCGATCGGCGACATAGAAGCAGTTGCAGTCAAAATTGGTGAACATCCATTTATGGGGATTGAAGGTGTAGCTGTCGGCGTAGTCAAGTCCATCGTGAACGTAGCGGAACTCCGGGCACAGGGCGGCCGTGCCCGACATGGCGGCGTCCACATGGAACCATAGCGAATTCTCGCGGCAGATGCCTCCGATTGCGGGCAACGGATCGAGCGCATTGGACGAAGTCGTTCCAACCGTCGCTGACACGAAGAATGGAAGCAGTCCGGCTTCGCGGTCTTTCGCGATGTGTTCCGCCAGCAGCTCAGGACGCATGGCAAAGCGCCCGTCTACGTCCACCAGTCGCAGGTTGTCGGCGCCGATACCGGCCACCATGGCGGCTTTTTCCAGGGATGAGTGTGCCTGGTTCGAGGTGTAGGCCACCAGGCGGTCCCCGCAGCCCCGGCGATTCGATTGCAGCTTCGTGGCGCGTTCCCGCGCCGCCAGCATGGCGCAGAGCGAAGAACTGGAGGCCGTGTCCTGAATGACGCCGCCGCCTGCGCCGGAGGAGAGGAATTTCGCCGGTAATCCCAACATCGACACCAGCCAGTCCAGAACCTGCGTCTCCAGTTCCGTGCAGGCGGGACTGGTGGCCCAGAGCATTCCCTGTACGCCCAGGGCTGACGAAAGCAGGTCCCCCAGAATGGCAGGCCCGGAGGCATTCGCCGGAAAGTAGGCGAAGAAGTTCGGCGATTGCCAGTGAGTTACTCCGGGGAGGATGACTTTGTCGATGTCCCGCAGCATCGCTCGAAAATCTTCGGGTTCGCGAGGCGCTTCGGGAGGAAGCGCGCGCCGGATCGCACCCGGCTTTACCTGCGACATTACCGGCAAAGCTTCGATTCTCTCGTAGTAGTCGGCGATCCAGTCCACAACCGCGCGTCCGTACTCACGGAACTGTTGTGGCGTCATATGATAGCTTTTGTCAGACACTGCGGCGATCCTCCGTAAAGTCCTTTGCCAGAGTTTCGATCCAAGGAGCCCCTGTACCGTCTTTGAAGTAAACCTCTGCTGCTCCAGAGTGCCGGCCCGCCAGCTCATGAAGGTTTATGTCATTACAGGGATGGTTCCATGGTATTTCATGGTACAGGTATAGTATTTCCGGATACACTATTACTATTCACTGTTACACTACTCAGGGTTATAGATCCTTGAAAGGAGAAGCATGAACATCCAGAACATACTCGCCGATCTCAAAAGAGAGCGTGATCGTATCAGTACGGCCATAGCGGCTCTGGAGGGAGTCGGTACCGGCCCGCGGCGCCGCGGAAGACCGGCGGGAAGCGGCAGTGCGGCTTCAGGCAGACGGCCGCGCCGCCGCCGTATGAGTGCTGCTGCCCGCAAACGCATTTCAGAGATGATGAAGCAGCGTTGGGCCGAGCGGAAGCGCAAAGCCAAGGGCTAGTCGTTCATCCGGCCATTGTCGAAACAAACGAATGCCACTCGTTGCCCGAGTGGCATTTGCGTTTTACGTGCCACCGCACAGGCTAAAATCTGCTCCAGCTAGAAATGAAAACCAATCTGTCCGGTTATCGCCCGCGGCGTCACGTAATGCGTGCCGCTGAACGTGGACAGGAAATTGTAGAGTGCGTAATTGTTCGCCAGGTTAATGAGGGTCAGTTGGGCGCTCCACTTGTACCTGTCGCCCTTAAAGATATTGTCCTCGCCAATCGCGAGATCGAAAAGATTGCGTCGCGCGACGCGCGGCGGATTGTGGTCGTCGTTCTCTGTTCCTGGCGCCGGTACCTTCGTCAGCGTAGAGCCGAATTCGGAGGCAGGACAGATGAAAGGCAATGGAGTAGTCGGAGTCGCATGCACACCGTTACAGGTGAATCCAGCCTGAAACTCCTGATCGGCGGTGAAGGGGATCCCCAGGGCATCGGTCATAGTGACGGCCGGCACCCCGTTGAGCGTGGTCGACTGTGGGCAGGTGTTGGATACGTCAATTCCATAGCAGGGAACGGAGCCTGCTACCAGTCCACTGTCATACCGCCAGTTGAGGCCAATCCAGGGTCCGCGCTTCCAGGGAGTCTGGTACTGCGCATGTGCGGTCATGTTGAAGGCTTCATCGTGGTCAATGCGGAAAACCCCCGTAGGCGCCAGGGGATTGGCGCCGGCGCCTGACAGTTGTGGAGTGAAGAAGCGGGCGGCAACGCTGGACATCACCACCAGCGCGCTGAAGCCATGGTTGACCGGCATGCTGGCACGCAGCGCGAAGCCGGGGATCTTCGAATTGTGCCAGGCGATCGGAAAGAAGATGGGCGTATTGCCCAGCACGCTGAAGTCGTAAGCATTGTGCGTGTACTTCCAGATGTATTCGCCATCGACGACCAGGTAGCGCCCGAAAGCCTGTTGCAGACCGGCATGGAATTCATTGCGGAAGCCGGGGGCGATGGGCGTCAGCGTGCTTGAAAAGCAGCCGAGGAGCGGGTTCAGGACGGGCGAACTGCAGCCGACACTGGAGAGGATCAGGTTCTCGTTAAATGGAGTCTCCAGAGTGCGGGCATAGGAGACGCGAAGCACGGTATTGGTTTTCTGGATATTGTAGGAGATCCCTACCCGCGGCTCGGCCTGGCTGGCCGTAGTGAGCCCGTTGTAGAGATCGCCGCGTATGCCGAGATTGAAGCTCCAGTTGCGTTTGGTGATGGTGTCCTGCACGTACATGGAGAGTTCCTTGACGTCGGTATGGCCGGCGAACCGAAAGCGGGCCCCGCCGCGCGTCAAATCAAAGGGCAGCAGGTCAGAATTGAACAACGGATATTGCGCGGAGTTGGGCGCGTTCGGATTGTCGGCAGTGTTTGGCTGGAAGCCGGCCCCTGCGCACTGCGCGGGGTCGGTAAAACCATTGACCGGAAGGGCAGCGCCATTCAAACACGGCGCGTTGAAGGTGGGATCGATAATCCCCAGCTGATCGTTCTCGTCGAGGAAAGTCTGCTCGTACGTAATACCGGCCTTGACATTGTGAATGCCCTTCACATAGCTGATGTTGGCCAGGGCGCCGGCATTGAGCAGCGTGCGCTGCTGAGCGACGGTTTGCCTTTGCAGGTTCAGCGGCCCGAGATCGTTGAACGGATCGTTGCTGGGATAGTAGTTGACCGCGTCGCGCCGCACGAAACCTGTCAAATTGAAGAGCGCGTTGTTGCTTATGGTATGCGACCAGGTAGGTGCGATGTTAAAGGTTCCGATCTTGGAGCGCTGGTCGGTTGGGCCCAGAGGAAGACCAGTCAGGGGGTTCAGGTTAGCAACACCGTTGGGATTCTGAAACTGCTGGTCGAACGAATTGGGGTTCTGAAACCAGGAACGCGTGTAGCCAAAGTTGAGATGAAGCGCGTTGGCCGTCGAAATCTGGTAGTCGACACGGTCAAATGCGTTCTCTTCGTTACCGTGCGCATGCAGGACCGAGAACTCCGGTGGGTCAAGAAAACGCCCCGTATTCAGCCCGCTGATGGCGATGAAATTCCCCCAGTTCCTGCCGCCGTAGGAAAAATCACTATCCACGGCCGAGGTGCCGAAGGTGCCGTACGACGCGGTGATGTTGCCGTGGGGTGTGGTAGCGCCCAGGCCGGAGCGGGTAGTCACGTCGATCACAAGGCTGGTCTTGCCGCCATACTCCGCCGGCGGAGCGCCGCTAATAACGGTCGTCGACTGCACGGCATCGAGCGGAATCTGGTTGGAAAAAACCTTACTCTGCTGGTCGGTGATGGGCTGGCCGTCGAGCGAAAAGGAATTCTGGGCGTGATCGCCCAGGCCATGAAAGAGCCCGTTGGAATCGGCCGCGACGCCCGGCGAGGCCAGAGTCACCAGCGAGCTGAGCTGCGACGAAGTGCTCTCCAGAGGCAATTTTGCGAACAGTTGGCGGTCCACGTCGGTATGAAATGTCGGGTCGTTCTCCACCAGGTCGCTGGCTTCCCCCTTTACGGTAACGTTTTCCGCGGTTGCCGAGATCTGCAGGGTGATCTTCACATTCAGGGGAAGGGGCGAGCGCACGTCGATGTCCCGCACGTAGGGCGCAAAGCCGGTCAGGTTCGCGGTCAGGTGATAGGGATTGAAAGGCACATTCGCGAAGGTGAATCTTCCGGTGGCGTCCGTGGTTGCCGTTCGGGTGAACTCGCTGACCGGATTCTGGATGACAACGGTCGCTCCCGGCACCACCGCGCCGGACGGGTCAGTAACCGTTCCGGTCACCGAAGATGAACCCGTAGTCTGGGCGAGAGCAGAAAAAGACAAAAGCACGGCGGTGAACATCAGGGCCACAGCCACGCAAACTGAGCGCTGGGCCGGAAGCATCGCGACTGAATACTGCCACTGCAGCATCAATTTCCGGAACATCGAAGATCCTCCAATCACCTGGCTCGATTTCAGCGGCAATCGCGAAGAACAGGCGCGAGGACCGCAGAAACGGAGTAATGGAACTGCCAATATTCGGGGACGCGTGCAAATCACGCGCTGCGTTGACGGGCAAATTGGATCAGAGGACTGGAGGGGCCCGGGAGGGACGTCTGCTATCGGCCAGCAGGGATGCGTAGTTAACGGAAGTCAGAGCGGTGTGAATCCACCGGGGATTCAGCAGATCGGTCCTGGGGAGCCGGGGAGTTGCCGTGGCGCTGTGACCGACGCGACAGAGTTCGCAGTGATCGACTGCGCTAACGCTGCCGTCTGGCCCGGCTGAGCGATTCGAAACCGAGGCGGTGCTGCCGGCCGGACTCGCCACCCCCATGGCATGCACCCATGGATGCAGCACGACATGCACGAACAGCACTGCCAGCAGCCACCCTCTAAACTTCAAGGCGTCCCTCGCTTCGCTCACCCGGAGTACAGGTATTCTGACGGACAAAGACGCAAGATGTAAAGCGCGGCCCGGCGCCGGATTGCGTCCGCGGGCCAGGACGCTGTCATGGCGTGGCGGGGCCCTCGCCAGAGCTGGCATTTTGCAATACGTAAAATGATTGCCCCTGCGGGCCGGAGATTTACCGTGGCTGAGTCTGGCGCCCGAAATTCAGGAAATGGGGAAATGGAGCCATGGGCCGGCGAGCCACGGCCCATGGCTGACGCCTGGCTGCTTTACTGCTACACTGCGCTTGACTTCAGACTTTGGCGAGCTGGAAACTGCCGTGCTCCTGGAACTGCGGGTCGAAAACTACGCGGTGATCGACAACGTTGCCGTGGAGTTCGCGGCCGGTCTCAACCTCCTGACCGGCGAAACCGGCGCCGGAAAATCCATTCTCATCGATGCGCTCGCGCTGCTGCTCGGCGATAAAGCGTCCGCTGAGGGCATTCGCCACGGCACCGACAGGGCAACGGTTTCGGCGGTCTTCGAGGCGGCCTGGCCCATAATCCAGCCGGTCCTGGAAGCCAATGGTATCGACAGCGAAGACGGCCATCTCATTCTTCGCCGTGAGATTGCGGCCGGCTCGCGGGGGCGGGTATTTATCAATAACCAGCCTGCAACTGTCGCTGTCCTGAAGCAACTGGCCCCTCATCTCGTCGTCATTCACGCCCAGAATGAAGCCGTGCTGTCGTTCGACGCTGCGTCGCGCCTCGCGCTGCTCGACAGTTTTGCGGGCTGCGACCATGCCGCGGCAGGGAAGGCGCTTGAGGAGTGGAACCGGGCACGGTACCGCATCGCCGAGCTCGAACGCGACGAGCATGATCGTTTGCAGCTGCTCGATCTGTGGAGCTACCAGCAGAAGGAAATCGCCGCTGCAAACCCCCAGCCCGGTGAAGATGCGAACCTGGAAGCGGAAAAGCGGGTGCTGGCCAACGCGGAACGTGTGCGCCATTCGGCGATGTCAGCCTACGAGGCTCTCTACGAGAACAATGCGTCGGCCTCGGTGCTGGTGCGCGCGGCTATCCGCCAGATCGAAGACCTGCTGCGCTTCGACGAGCAATTCCGCGATGCGCTGCCCGAGCTGGAATCGGCGCGTATCACGATGGAAGATATCGCACAGAGGCTGCGTGATTATGGCCAGGGTGTCGAGGCTTCCCCGGAGCGCCTGGCTGAAGTGGAAGACCGGCTGGCGGCGCTCGACCGGCTGAAGCGCAAATACGGGCCGGCTCTGGAGGATGTGATCGCGCTGGCTGACGAATTAAAGCGCAAGCTGGGCGAAATGGAGAACAAGGACGAGGTGCTGCGGAGCTTGCGGCTGGAGCTTGCCGCCGCGGCAGGGAAGTACGTTGAAAGCGCCCGCGCGCTCTCGCGTCAGCGTTACGAGGCTGCACGCAGGCTGGAGAAGCTGGTGGAAGGCGAGATCAACGAACTGGCGATGAAGGCGCGCTTCAAAGTCGAAGTGAGCGGCACGGACGAGGAAGGGAACTGGACCGCCCGTGGCTTCGACCACGTGCGATACCTGATCTCGGCCAATCCGGGTGAGCCGCTGGGCCCGGTGGACGAAATCGCGTCGGGCGGCGAGCTGTCGCGGGCCATGCTGGCCCTGAAGACCAGCGTCGAAGCAGGGCAGGCGCGACGCGGTACGCGAAATGGTAGTGGTGCGGCCCAGCGAACCTTGGTCTTCGATGAGATTGACAGTGGCATCGGCGGCCGCGCCGCCGAGGCTGTTGGGCGGAAGCTGAAGCAGCTCTCGCGGACCAAGCAGGTGCTCTGCATCACCCACCTGCCGCAGATCGCATCCTTTGCCGACCAACACTACCTCATCGAGAAGAGAGAAGCCGGCGGAAGAACCAGGACCTCGGTGCGGCGGCTGGATAGGGAAGAGCGCACCCGCGAGATCGCCCGCATGATAAGCGGCGCGAAGCTGACGGACACCTCGCTGAAGCACGCCGAGCAGATGATCAAAGGCAGTGGCCAGTAGCCAGTAGCCAGTGGTCAGTTGTCGGTTGTTGGTTGTGAGGGTAGCAGTATGTTGCCTGCATGCGTGGCCGTAGTTGCACTTTTCTGGCAAGCGGCAGTGACCAGCGCCAGCAGCGTTACGGTCAAGGACAACGAAATCTGGCTGCAAACAGCGTCCGGCCAGCGACAGCTAACGCGTGACGGCGTTCCCAAGAGACTGCCGACACTATCGCCTGCGGGGGACGCAGTGGCGTACGTGGTTGATCACCGGGTTTCGCAGAATGCACCGGAAGAATTGATCGTCCTGGTGGACATGAGCGGAGAGGTTCGGCAGCGGATCGTTCCCGAAGGCTACGTGCCGCGAGACTTCGAACGGCTCGACTGGCTTGATGATCAGCGTATCGGAGCAATGGCGTGCGGCCATGCAAACTGTATGTACTGGGTCCTTAATCCAGATTCTGGCAAAACGATTGGGGTAATGCGCGGTGGTTTCGATTTCATCTGGTCGCACAACCGCCAATTCGTTGCAAGGCGCTTTGTTGCGTCCTGGTGTGCTGAACACGCGCCGGAAGGCACTTGTCCCGAGCAGGATGCAGTGCTTCTGAATCGTGATGAAGTTGATGTTTATCCACCTGAGCGGGCGGCCAAGCAGTTTGACGACAGCCACAGCCATGAGATCGGGATAGGCACAGGCCCGCCGTTTGCCTGGTCACCGGATGACAAGTGGGTCGCGTTCACGGACCTGATCGGCCCGGAAGACGACTGGTATGTCGTAATACTCAGTCCCACCGGCAAGATGCTGCGGGATTCCGTCCCGGTCGATCCGGATTATGGTGCAGCTCTAGAATGGCTGGACGACACGCACTTGGACTTGCGGGCAGGAAAACGCACATTTCACTTTGCGATGCAGGGAAGCGAATTCAGCGAGGTTCCAGATGCCAGGTGACTCTCTGATCGGGCTAGTTGCCAGTTGCCGCTAGCTTATCGCCGCTTTGTTTCCCGCTATCTGCCGCAGCAGCCCAATCTGGCCGTTGCCGGAAATTGGCGCATCCGTCCAGGCGCCCTGCACCACCGCCGGTGCAGTGGCGACATCCAAATCATAAGGAGCAAAGGAGGCTATCGACCCGTTTGCTGACGGACGGCGGCTGCCGCGCCTGGAGCGACTCCGGATGTTATGTCTGTGGTTACGGCGCTGCTACAATGGTGTCATTTGTGGGGTAATCCGTATACTTGATTGCAGGATCGAATGAGCCAGACTGATGCCAAGACCCTGCTCCTGCTGAAGCCACGGGGCTTCTGTGCGGGAGTTGTACGAGCCATCGACATTGTCCGTATCGCGCTGGAAACTTTCGGCGCGCCCATCTATGTGCGCAAGGAGATTGTCCACAACCGCTACGTGGTGGACGAGCTCACAGCCAAAGGCGCCATTTTCGTGGACAGCGTGGAGGAGGTGCCCGCCGGCGAGCGGGTGATTTACAGCGCTCACGGGGTTGCGCCCGAAGTGAGGGAGGCCAGCAAGCTGCGCGAGCTGCGCGTCATCGACGCCACCTGCCCGCTGGTGACCAAGGTCCACGTGGAGGCCGTGAAGTTTGCGCGCGAGGGCTATTCGCTGATTCTGATTGGACACCGCGACCACGACGAAGTGATCGGTACGCTGGGAGAAGCTCCGCTGGCCACGCAGGTGGTGGATTCCCCCGAGGAGGTGGAGGAGCTGCACGTGCCCGATCCCGACAGGGTTGCCTATCTGACCCAGACCACACTGAGCCTCGACGAAACCCGTCACGTGATCGAGGCGCTGCGCCGGCGCTTTCCGAACATCAAGGGTCCGCACGCGCAGGACATCTGCTACGCCACCGAGAACCGCCAGACGGCGGTCAAGGACGTCGCGGCGGAGTGCGATCTGCTGCTGGTGGTCGGCTCGGACAACAGCTCGAACTCCAATCGTCTGGTGGAGGTTGCCCGCAATCTGGGAACGAACTCGCACCTCATCGAGAACTACCGCTCCATCCGACCGGAGTGGCTGCACGGCGTGAAGACGGTCGGCCTCACCGCGGGGGCTTCGGCGCCGGAAATCCTGGTGCAGGAAGCGGTAACTTTCCTGCAGCAGCAGGGTTTTACCGATGTTCGCGAACTGGAAGTGATGCCCGAGAATGTCCGTTTTGGATTGCCGCCGGAGATCGTGGGAGCGATAGCAGCTGCTCCGGCTCTGGCGGAGTAAGATCCGATGGCAGACCCTCTGAATCCGGCCGAAATGCGTTTCGGCAAGATCGATGACATCAGAAGCCGGGTGGCTGCGGCCATCGATGCCTCGCGGCGCTACCTGTTCAGCATTCAGGACCGCGAGGACGGATACTGGTGCGGCGAACTGGGCGCCGATTCCACTCTGGTTTCCGACTACATACTTCTGCACCGGCTGCTGGGTACCGAAGATCCCATGCGCACACAGAAGTGCGCCGCCGAGATTTTCGGCCGGCAAAACCACGACGGAGGATGGCCAATCTGCAATGAGGGGCCCTCCAACGTCAGCGCGTCCGTAAAGGCGTATTTTGCGCTCAAGATGGCGGGCTACCGCGCCGATGATCCGCGGCTGCAGAAGGCGCGCGAGTGCATTCTGGCCCTGGGCGGGGTGACCGCGGTCAATACCTTCACCAAGATTTACCTGTGCTTTTTCGGCCAGTATGACTACGATGCCGTTCCCGCCATACCGCCGGAGATCGTGCTCTTTCCGCGGTGGTTCTGGTTCAATATCTACGAAATCTCCTCCTGGTCACGCGCCATTCTGGTGCCGCTTTCCATCGCCTATGCCAAGAAGCCGTTCCGGAAGATTCCGCCCGAGCAGGACATCAATGAGCTTTTCGTCGGCGGCCGCTCGTACAGCCAGTTGCGGTTGCGCTGGGACAAACGGCTGATCAGCTGGCGGAATTTCTTTCTCGTGTTCGACCGCCTTGTGCATTTTTTCGAGCGCGTGCACGTGCGTCCGCTGCGTTCACGGGCGTTAAAGTCGGCGGAAAAATGGATGCTGGAGCGGCTGGAGATGAGCGACGGCCTGGGCGCCATTTATCCCGGCATCATGAATTCCATCATCGCACTGCGCTGTTTGGGATACTCGCTGGACGATCCGCAGGTCATTCGCGCGCTGGACGAGTTCGAGAAGCTCGGAATCGAGGAAGAAAATACGTTCCGCATGCAGCCCTGCATGTCGCCGGTGTGGGACACGGCTTACGCTGTCTTCGCGCTGGCGGAAAGCGGAGTCGCGGCCACCGACCCGCGGCTTGTCCAGCCCTGCGAATGGATGCTGCGGAAGCAGGTCACGCGTCGCGGCGACTGGTGTGTCAAAAACCGCAGGATCGCGCCCGCGGGCTGGTACTTCGAGTTCAACAACGAGTTTTATCCCGATGTGGACGACAGCGCCCAGGTGCTGCTGGCGCTCAGCCGCGTCCGCACCAGCAACGAGAGTTATCACGACAAATCGGTGCGTCGGGCGCTGGACTGGATCCTGTCCATGCAGTGCAGTAACGGCGGCTGGGCTTCCTTCGACAAAGACAATAATCGCATGGTGTTCCAGCACATTCCCTTTGCCGACCACAACGCCATGCTCGATCCGGCCACGGTGGACATTACCGGACGGGTGCTGGAGTGCCTGGCGACCTACGGCTACTCGCTCAAGGACCCCCCGGTGAGGCGCGCGGTGGAATTCGTCCGTCGCCAGCAGCAGCCGGATGGCTCATGGTTCGGGCGCTGGGGTGTGAACTACATCTACGGCACGATGCTGGTCCTGCGCGGCCTGGAAGCTGTGGGCGTGGACCACCACGAACCCTGCGTGCAGCAGGCCGCGGAGTGGTTGCGCATGGTGCAGAACCCCGACGGCGGATGGGGCGAAACCTGCGGTTCTTACGATGATCCCGATATGAAAGGAGTGGGGCCCAGCACCGCTTCCCAGACTGCATGGGCGGTGATGGGACTGCTCGCGGCCAGCGACACGCGCAGCGATTCGCTGCAGCGCGGGATTGCGTACCTGCTGAAGATGCAGCGCCGCGACGGCTCCTGGCACGAGTCGTTGTACACCGGAACCGGCTTTCCGCGTGTCTTCTATCTCATGTACCACATGTACCGGCAGTATTTCCCGCTGGTGGCGCTGACCACATATACGAAGACAACGGCAGCGCCGGAAGAAGAGCGGCTGCGGATTGTGCGGCGGAATGAGCAGCGGAGCTAGCAGCCGTTTCAGTTGCCAGTTCTCAGTACGGGTACGCCACTCTCCAGCACCTGCCTTACACGGAGCCGTGCGAACGGTGCCGGCGGATCCGCCGTTGTCCGCTGAGCTCCGGCAATTGGCCGCTGATAACCGAGCATGAAGTGCTTTGTCACAGGTGCGACCGGGTTTCTGGGAACTCATGTTGCCCGGCAACTGCTGAACAGGGGCGCCGAACTCCGGCTGCTGGTGCGGGCTACGAGCCGCCTGGAAAACATCGCCGATCTTGAGGCGGAGCGGATCACGGGGGACCTTCGCGATCCCGACTCGCTGCGCAAGGGCATGTCCGGCTGCGAGTTTGTCTTTCATGTTGCCGCCGACTACCGCCTCTGGGCCCCGAACCGGCAGGAACTGTACGATTCCAATGTGGAAGGAACCCGGAACATACTGGCGGCGGCGAGAGATTCCGGAGTGCGCCGGGTTATTTACACCAGCAGCGTTGCCACCATGGGGTTCGGCAACAACGGCCGTCTGACCGACGAGAAGTCGCCGGTAACGCTGTCCAACATGATCGGCGACTACAAGCGCAGCAAATTCATGGCGGAGCGCCTGGTCATCGAGGCGGGACGAAACGGTCAGAATGTCGTGATGGTGAATCCCACAACGCCAGTGGGCGAGCGCGATATCAAACCGACGCCGAGTGGACAGATTATTCTGGATTTCCTGCGGCGCAAGTTCCCGGCGTATGTGGATACCGGCCTGAACCTGGTTGATGTTGTGGATTGCGCCGAGGGCCACCTGCTCGCCATGGAGAGGGCCCGGCCAGGCGAGCGCTACATCCTCGGGGGCGAGAACCTGACACTGAAGCAGATCCTGGACAAGTTGGGAGCCATCACGGGCCTGCCGTCTCCCAAAGTCAAACTGCCGTACACTCTCGCCTTTGCCACGGGAATTGTCGACACGCTGATCGTCGGCAGGATGTTGAAAGGCGAACCGCGGGTGACCATTGATGCGGTGCGGATGGGCCGCAAGAAGATGTTTGTCACCAGCACCAAAGCAGAGCGGGAGCTGGGGTGGAGTCCTGGCCCGGTGGAGCACGCGCTGCGGCGCGCTGTGGAATGGTTCCGGGCGAACGGCTATGTCGCATAAGGACATCGCGATTGTTGCCGCGATGCGGCTGGAACTGTCGCCCCTCATCGGCAAGCTGCCCTCGCAGCAGGTTAGTGGCGTTGAGTTGTTCGAGCTTCCGGGCGCCTTGGTCGCGATGGGCGGGATTGGCGAAAAGTGCGCCCGCCGGGCGGCGGAGGTGGCAATCGGGCATGTCCAGCCGAAGCTGCTGCTTTCGGCGGGAATGGTGGGTGCGGTCTCGTCCCGGCTGAAGGTAGGCGATGTTGGGCGGATCCGGGAAGTGGTAGATGCGGCCACCGGCGCCCGTTATGCAGCTTCAGGAGGGGGCGTCTGGGTACTGGCAACCGCACAGGATGTCAGCGACGCCAAGGAGAAGCACGAACTGCTGACGAAGTTTGGGGTCGACGTGGTTGATATGGAAGCGGCTGCGGTGGCCCAGGCGGCGCAGGAGCACGGATTGGAGTTCGCCGGCCTAAAGGCGGTCTGCGACGATTCGGCATTCACCATGCCGCCGCTTAACCGCTTTATCACGAAGCACGGCAGGTTCTCTACACGTAAGTTTCTGATGTATATGGCCCTACACCCAGGCTGGTGGGGCGCGGTGGGCAAGCTTCGTGGGAACAGCAACATTGCTGCTGCGAACTTGTGCCGGGCCCTGCAACATCTAATAGAAAGCGGCTGCCAGGCGCCTGTAGCCAGTTATGGGAGTTCTCCAGGAAAATGAGCCACGACCGTGGCTGCTGGCAAGTGGGAACTGAAATCATGTCGGCGGCGACACAACTCGGCGACACGGTGGAGCGGCAGGCCATTCGCGCAACCATGCTGGCAGCGGTATACCGCGGCGTCAATGACGTTCGGCTGGAGACCGTGCCCGTCCCGCAGATCGGCCGGGGGGAGATCCTGGTCCGTGTTCACACCTGCGGCATCTGTGGAACTGACCTGAAAAAAATCGCGACTGGCTCGCACTCGGCTCCGCGCATCTTCGGACACGAGACGGCCGGGATTATCGCGGCTGTCGGCGAGGGGGTGAATGCCTGGCGGATCGGCGACCGGGTGGTCGTCTTTCACCACATCCCATGCGGCGACTGCTATTACTGCCGGCATAAGGTGTTTGCGCAATGTCCGACATACAAGAAGGTCGGGGCAACTGCGGGCTACGAGGCCAGCGGTGGCGGCTTTGCCGAGTACGTCCGCGTGATGGACTGGATCGTCGGAAGCGGGGTAATCCGTATTCCCGATGGCGTCTCCTTTGAACAGGCATCCTTCATCGAACCCGTGAACACCTGCATGAAAGCCGTTGCAGCACTGCAACTTAAGCAGGCGGAAACGGTGCTGGTCGTTGGCCAGGGACCGATCGGGATTATTCTGGCCGTCCTGGTCCGACGCCTTGGTGTGCGGGTAATCACTTCCGATTTGTTTCCGCAGAGGCATACAATAGCTGAGGCGTTTGGCCTACGCGAAAGCATCGACGCCTCCACCTCCGATACCGTACAGGCTGTCAAAGACCTGACGGAGGGACGGGGGGCAGATGCCGTCATTCTGGCAGCAGCCGGGAACAGCCTGATCCGTCCTGCGATGGGGGCCACGCGACCGGGTGGTCGCGTGCTGCTGTTTGCGCAAACCCAGCACGGGGAGGCCATGATTGACCCCGCCGCCGTTTGCGTGGAGGAGAAGAGCCTCCTGGGCTCCTACAGCGCTTCCGTGGATCTGCAGGAAGACTCAGCGCGATTTGTGCTCAGCCGGGAGATGAACCTGGAGCGGCTCATCAGCCACCGGTTTCCACTGACCCAATGGGCTGAGGCGTTGCGTGTGGCTGCCCGGCCAGGGCCCGACTCGATGAAGGTTGTGATTCAACCGGGGCGACTGGAAGGACGGATAGCGTGAACGGACAGATGACAGCGGCGGTCCTCTACGGCAAGGAGGACGTCAAAATTGAGCGCGTGCCCATCCCCAAGCTGGAAGAAGGGGAAGTGCTGGTAAAGGTGCACGTGGCCCTGACCTGCGGCACCGATCTCAAGGTTTATCAGCGCGGCTATCACGCCCGCATGATTGTCCCTCCGGCGCTGTTCGGCCACGAGTCGGCCGGCGTCATCGAGGAAGTCGGCCCCAATGTCAAGGGCTTCAGGAAGGGCATGCGGGTGGTGGCGCTGAACTCCGCCCCCTGTGCCATGTGCTTTTACTGCTCCAAGCACCAGGAAAACCTGTGCGAGGACCTGCTCTTCAACAATGGCGCCTACGCAGAATACATCCGCATTCCGCGGCGCATCGTGGAGAGCAACATGCTGGCCATCCCCAATCACATCAGTTTTGAGGAAGCGGCCATCGTCGAGCCGCTCGCCTGCGTTCTGCGCGGCCTGCACGAAACCCGGATGGAAATTGGTGACACCGTCGCCGTCATCGGGGCCGGACCGATTGGTCTGATGTTCGTACAGGTTTCGAAGCTGGCGGGGTGCAATGTGATCTCGGTGGTGAAGCGCGATAGCCAGGGCGCGGCCGCGCGGCGTGCGGGTGCCAACAGCGTCGTGCAGATTACCTCCGTCGACGATCCGGTGAAGGCGGTCCGCAAACTGACGCCCGAAGGACGTGGTTGCGACGTGGTCATCGAGGCGGTTGGCCGGCCGCAGGCGTGGGAATGGTCGATCGACATGGTGCGCAAGGGCGGCACCGTCAACTTCTTCGGAGGCTGCGCCAGCGGAACGACCGTGGCCCTCGATACCCAGCGGCTGCACTACAACGAGCTGACGCTGAAGGCCACCTTTCACCACACGCCGGAGACGGTGCGCAAGGCGTTCGCGCTGATCTGCGAGAAGAAGATCAAGGGCACCGACTACATCACCGGCGAAGCACCCCTGTCGCGTCTGCAGCAGGTGCTGCGGCACATGCTGAACCGCAACGGCGACATCAAGACGGCGATTATTCCCGGAATGTAAAAGGGCAGTGGCTGGTGGTTAGTAGTCAGTGGTTAGGCGTTAGCCTTAGTTGTTAGCGGCTACTGATTGGCACCCAGTTTTTCGGCCGGCAACGCAGCGTGTCTGGACATGCTTCAGCCGAAGCGGCGGGATGGTTTTAGTCCGAGGCGTAAGTCCCGCTCGGATGCAAAGCGATGCAGAGCCGCGTGCAGCGGCGACACCCGTAGAAGATGGTTTTCCCGATTGGTCATGCATTCGCAGCGCATTAACCGCCTCAGCCGCAAGTTCCTGATCGCGCTTTCGCTGATCGCGTTGCTCTCCGTAATCAGCGGATATTTTCAGGCACCTCAACCCGACGAAGGCTCGGCTGCGCACATCTTTCAGCTCTCGATCGTTCTATTTGCCGGCATGCTCCTGGTATTCCTTGCCACAGCCGATTGGACGCAGCCGCTTCGCAACGTGCGAGCCCTGCTCATTCCCGGTTCTGCCCTGGTCCTCGCATTTGGGGCGTTGTTTTACCTTGAGCACTACTTCTACGTTGTTCATTGAGCCAACACGGCACCCTTAGGGCGAGGATTTGCGAAAAGCGCAGCTGCCGAACAGAACAGCAATTTCCTGCCTGTCGAAATTAACTTGACATACCAGATTGTGGAGTTCAGATTTGTGCGCATTCGCGTTCTGCGTGAGGACCTGATACTCGAGTCGTGGCGCTGAGATGTTCCGGCCCCGCCTATCACTCCACCGGAGAAATGGCAATGCGCTTACGGCAATCAGGAAAATCCGAAGTGCCTCATCAGGGCGTAATGGCAGCCCTTTTCATGATGCTGATCGTGACCGCTGGCCTGCAGGCACAGACCTTCACCGTCCTGCACACTTTCACCGGGCAAGGCGACGGAAGCAATCCCATCGCGGGCCTGACCCTGGATCGGGCTGGCAATCTGTACGGTACGACTTCGAATCTCCAATTTCCACCCGGGAACGGTACGGTTTTTAAGCTGTCGCGGGCCGGGTCAGGATGGATTCTGAACACACTGTACGCTTTTCAGGGAGGCACGGATGGAGCTAACCCGCAGGCCAGGGTGATCTTCGGTCCCGACGGTACGCTCTACGGAACTACAACCTACGGCGGCCTCGGTTTCGGTACCGTTTTTTAACTTGAGACCACTGGCGCGGGCTTGCGCCTCGGCCCTGTGCCCCTAGACGGAAACCGTGCTCTACCGCTTCAGTGGCGGACCGGACGGAGCTTACCCCCAACACGGCGATCTCACGTTCGACCAGGCGGGCAATATATATGGCACAACATCGAACGGGGGTCAGCCCTCTTGCGATTGCGGAGTGGTGTTCGAGCTTAGCCGGTCGGGCGCAGGGTGGACGGAGAGTGTGCTGTATACGCCGGGCTCGCCTCCGTACAGCGGAGTGATCTTCGACGGTACCGGAAATCTTTATGGCACAACCCTTAATTACGTCTATGAGCTCACTCCAACGCAGTCCGGCTGGACGCAGACGACCTTACACACTTTCGGTGGTCAGGGCGATGGGGCGCTTGCGTACGGCGGACTGGTTTTCGATCAGCAAGGAAATGTCTACGGCACAACGGAGACGAATTCGAGTAACAACGGTGGCACAGTTTACGAGCTGCAGCAATCCGGCGGGAATTGGACAGAAACGGTGCTGAGGTCCGTAGCCATTGGGCCGACCGACACGCCGACCATGGATGCTTCGGGCGATCTGTACGCAACCTTGGGTGGGCTTAACGGCCCAAACTTCGGCGCCGTTTTCAAGCTAACTCCTGGCGGCAATGGTTGGACTTTCACGGATCTGTTTGACTTTACCGGCGCTCCATTCACCGACGGTTTTTCCCCGGTCGGCGGCGTCGTGCTCGACAGTGCCGGCAATCTGTACGGTACAACCTTCGAGGGCGGAGATGAAAACTGCGGCGAAGGTTGTGGAGTGGTCTGGGAGATCACCCCGTAACCGGGCGTTGCCACTCCTGAAAATCTGTGTCGCTGCTACCCTTGTGTGCCAGGGTTCCCTTGCGTCTGTCCCGTTCTAGCCCTCCTTTGGTCAGGGGCGGGCACTCCCAATTACAATCTTCCTGATGTCCTCCACGTCGGCTGACAATCGCGTGTACTCCGTTCCGCCGCCGGATGCCGCCGCTGCGGGCTGGCAGGCGCTGCCGCCCGAGTACGCCATCCCCGGCCATGCTCCGGGCCTGCAGGAGGCGCAGCAGTATTGTGGGCGGCTGGCCCGCTCGCATTACGAGAACTTCTCCGTGGTGACCTGGTTTCTTCCGAAGCAGCTCCGGCAGCATTTCTACAACGTGTATGCCTATTGCCGGATCTCGGATGATCTCGGCGATGAGGTGGGCAATCCGCAGCAGGCGCTGGCACTATTGGACGCCTGGGAAGCCGAGCTTAACGGCACATATCTCAGCTTGGTCGAGCCTGCGCCCCGCGACATCCGGCAGAATGTGGACCAGCTGCAGCCGGAATTCCGTCCGCCGAATCCGGTCAGCCCGCGGCATCCGGTCTTCGTCGCCTTGCGGGAGACAATCCGCCAGTTCGATATCCCGCGCGAGCCGTTTGCCAACCTGCTCACGGCTTTTCGCCAGGATCAGACGGTGACGCGATATCCCACATTTGAAGACCTGCTGGGATATTGCAGAAATTCCGCCAATCCCGTCGGTCACCTTGTGCTATACGTGTGCGGTTACCGCGATGCCGAACGGCAGCTGCTCTCCGATTACACGTGCACCGCGCTACAGTTGGCGAACTTCTGGCAGGACGTGGCGGTCGACTACGGCAAAGGCCGCATCTATCTTCCGCTGGATAGCCTGGCGAGGTTCGGCGTTAGTGAGATCGATATCGCCGGGCGCCGCGCCACGCCGCAGTTCCGCGAAATGATGAGATTCGAAGTGGCGCGTGCCCGCGAGTGGTTCCACAGGGGATTGCCGCTGGCCGGCGAGGTAGACGGGCATCTCGCCATCGATATCTCGATGTTCAGCCGGGGCGGGCTGGAGATCCTGAATGCCATCGAACGGCAGGGCTACGACGTGCTCACGCACCGCCCGGTAATACCGAAGCCGCGCAAACTGTGGCTGCTGGTACAGGCGGTCGCGGGAAAGATCCTGTGAGCCAGCACCCGCTGCAGTTGCGGGCTGCGTACAGTGTTTGCCGGCACATTGCGCGCTCGGCGGCCAAGAATTTCTACTACGGCTTTCTGTTACTGCCTCTCCGCAAGCGCAATGCCCTGTCGGCGGTGTACGCCTTCATGCGTCACGCCGACGATATCTCCGACGATCCCGTGCTCCCGGCCGCACAGCGGCGCGAGAAGCTCGATGACTGGATGGATGCGCTGCGGCGCGCTTCGGCTGGCGAAAGCACGGACGATCCCGTACTTTTCGCTCTGGCCGATTCGCAAAAGCGATTCCGGATTCCGCTGGAGCTGCTGGAGAAGCTCGTACACGGAACCGAAATGGATGTTCCGTCAGGCCCGGCTGACGCTTCGGCTGCAGCGCCCCAGCTGCAATATGAAACCTTCGACCAGCTTTACGATTACTGCTATCACGTCGCGTCGGTGGTGGGACTGGTCTGCATCCGCATCTTTGGCTATCGCGATCCGCGCGCCGAAAAGCTGGCCGAACAGGTGGGAGTGGCCTTTCAACTGACCAACGTTGTTCGGGATGTGAAGGAAGACGCCCAACTCGGGCGAGTTTACCTGCCGCGCGAGGACTTCGCGCGCTTCGGGATCGACGTTCGGGCTCTGACAAACGGATCCGCGCCGGCATCGCTGCGGCCGCTGCTGGAGTTTGAGACGTTGCGCGCGCGCGGCTATTACCGAGCGGCGCAGGACCTGCTGCCGCTGATTGACGAAGATAGCCGGGCGGCGCTCTGGACGCTGGTGGAAATCTACCGCCGGCTGCTGGAGAGGATCGTTGCCAGCAATTACGATGTGTTCTCCCGCAGGCTCCGTCTTAGCCCGACAGAGAAGCTGGCGGTGGTAGCGAAAGCTTTCTTCCGGTTTCGATGAACGCAGCAACGCAGAATCCCGGTCGCGAAACGGTGGCCATCGTGGGTGGCGGACTGGCAGGTCTGGCCGCCGGCAGCGCCCTGGCCGATGCAGGGTTCCGCGTGCAGTTGTTCGAGCGCCGCCCCTTCCTCGGCGGCCGGGCATCCTCCTACGAGCTTCCGGGCACCGGCGAGGTAGTGGACAACTGCCAGCATGTGCTGCTCGGCTGCTGCACCAATCTCATCGACTTTTATCGCAGGATCGGGGTCGAGCACCAGATTCGCTGGTATGACGAGATCACGTTCATCCTTCCGGGCGGAAGGTCCTCGACGCTCAGGCCGGGGGCGCTGCCTGCGCCATTTCATGCCGCGCCATCGTTTCTCGAATCATCGATACTCGACCTCAGCGACAAGCTGGCGATTGCCCGCGCTATGGCCGCGCTGCTCCCGTCACTGCCGGCGGACAACAGTGAAAGCTTTCAGCACTGGCTGCAACGTCACGGACAGACGAGGCAGGCCATCGACCGTTTCTGGGCCCCGGTGCTGGTCAGCGCGCTCAACGAGGACCTGGACCGTGTCTCACCGCGTTATGCGGCGCTGGTGTTTCGCGATTCGTTCCTGAAATCTCCCGCCGCCGGAAGAATGGGAGTGCCGGCGGTGCCGCTGTCGCAGCTTTATGGGACCGCCGCGGAATACATCGAAGCGCGCGCCGGCCGCGTACATCTGCGAGCGGCCGTGGATTCGCTTCGCGCCGACAATGATGGCGTCCGGTTGTGCGTCGGCGGCGAACAGTTGCGAGCCGATCATGCAGTACTGGCGGCCCCCTTTAACGGAGTGGAGAAGCTCCTGCCGGATGTGCCCGAACTGGAGCCGCTGCGCAGAAGTGCCCGGAGCTTTGAAAGTTCGCCGATCACCGGAATTCACCTGTGGTTAGACCGCGAGATCACCTCCCTGGAACATGCGGTGCTTCTGGAAAGAACGGTTCAGTGGATGTTCCATAAGTCGAAGATACTGGCGACGAGGAGGGATTCGGGACGCAACGGAAGCTATGTCGAGCTGGTGGTCAGCTCGTCAAAAACCCTGGTCGACAGGCCGCGCGGGGAGATCATTGACCTTGCCGTCCGTGAGCTGACGGAGTTCTTTCCCGCAGTTCGTCAGGCAAAGCTGACCAAAGCGACGGTCGTAAAGGAAATTCACGCGACGTTCTCGCCTTCACCCGGCAGCGACGCGTTTCGTCCCTCCAACCGGAGTCCGTGGCCGCGGCTGTTGCTTGCGGGAGACTGGACCGCGACCGGTTGGCCCGCGACCATGGAAGGGGCGGTGCGCAGCGGTTATCGCGCCGCCGAACTGTTGAGCGGAGGCAGGTTTCTTGCGCCCGATCTGCCGCCCAGAGGAATGATGCGGCTATTCCCGCAATGACGGACACAAAGAGGCGGGTCGCGCGTAATGATCTGCCACACCCGCCAATGGCAGTGCGGCTCAGGGTTGGTTCACATTCGCCTGATCCGCATCGGACCCGTGATGTACCCGTCTCCACAACGTCTGCCAGAACTCACTCACCACATTCGAGACCGCTCGCCCTCCGAAGCCTTCGGCGCTGCGGATCATGGCGTGCTGCCAGTCGGCCTCGCTGTTAACGCGCCAGGTATTGGAAAGGAAGTTGTTACCAAAAGTGCCGATATACATGGCGTAGGCCGGGTGGCGCTCGCCGTCACGACCATAAGCGCGAAAAGTCAGATCGAGAACATTCCTGATCCGCGATCCAAATGGCTGGTGAACCGTATGAAAATAGCGCGGGTCTTCGCCCCAGATCGCCCCCAAACCCGCGTTCATGGCATTGCCTGTCGAAATGCCTGTCAATCGCATGCCGTAGCGCTGCCCAAAGCCCTCCCAATGCGGTCCATATTCGTGAGGATGATTGAGGGCCGTTCCGACGCCCGCTGAAAACACACCGGCGGTGAGACTTCGCGGCCCAATCGTGGAGCGCACAAACCAGAAGAACCTCCCCTCGCCCGTGACCGGCCGGTAGTCTGCGGGCGTGCTGGGCACTGCCGGTATGTACTGCGTCGGGCCACTCTCGTCCGCGTGCCTGGCAGGATCCGCCGTCGACTGTGCCTTTTGCGCCATCGCCGATGGCAGCGGCACAAGGGCAATGCATAGGTACAATGCGAAACGCAGCACGGTAGCAAGAGGCTCGGTGCTCATCGACTCGGCTCTCCAGGCCTGGTTTTGTTTGGGTGAAAATGCAAATGTCCGCTGATAGTACCACAACGGTTGGCTGCGCTGGACTCACAGACCGGACTGGTGGGCCGGGCGGCGAGGTTTGCAGCGTGAAATGGGTGAGGCGCTCTGGCTACTACATGCCTGCCGCGACTGCCCTGCCCGCTGCGGGCCCAGGCGCGACCTGTGGAGCTTCCGGCTCCTCAACCGGGGTTGGTGCAGCGGATGAGGCTCTGCCATGGCGGCCGGGCGTGCGGGACGGTGTGGCTGCAAGTGGAATCTGCGCATTCGGCCGTCTCCGTTTTGGCCGCCTGGGACGTTCTGGTGCCGGCTTCGGCGTCTCGCCGCTACTTGAGCTCCTGCGCAGCTCGGCAAAGCTAGCGTTGACGAACTTCTCCAGATGCTTCGGATCGGGCACAGCCCCGACATCGCAGGTGAAGCCGAAGTACGCCTTCCCGTTGTAGCTGAGCATCGCCGAATTCACGCCCATTTCGCCGCCGATCGGCACATAGGGATACCAGGAGAGCATCTTGTGCCCCAGCAGATAGAGCGGAATCTGCGGGCCGGGAACATTGGTGCAGATAATGTTGCACAGGCTGAGCGGGAGCTGGCTGGCGAGCGGTCCGATGGCGGCCCAGATCGCGGTGGGAATGGTCGAGAACAGACCTCCGGCAAAGCCGACAAACTCGGCCGCGCGCGCCCGTTTTAGGTACTCCATGCGCTCCCGGACGAATGCGAAGAGTTTCTGCGGATCGCGGATGTCGAGGGGAATGGCTACGGGCAGGAACGAGATCCGGTTTCCCAGTTCGCTCACATCGTCCTTGCCGCGCACGTTCACCGGAATCATGATGCGGATCGAGCGTCCCCTGACGCGCGCACCACGCAGTTCCGAATAGCGGCGCAGGGCCGCTGCCATGACCGTGAGGAGGACGTCGTTTACAGTTCCGCCACGGCTTTGGCGGATGGCCTGAATGTCCGACATCGAGATTTCGGTCCAGCCGAACTTCTGCGGTCCATGGCAGACAACATTGAATGGAAGCCTCTCCGCAGGGCTGGCAATTTCAGGCATTATGTTCATCAGGTCGGCCAGGGGGCCGTCCGGATTCCCAATTATTTCCTGGGCGATGTTCAGGGCCTCCGAATGCAGGGTGAGGGCTCCCTTCACGGCAGAAAAATACGATTTGAGCAGACTGTCGAGCAGTTGCGCGCCGGCATCGCGCGAAGCCGGTGCATGGAAGACCGGCTTTCTGCGAGGAAGCGCCGGCGGCACGGGGCTCGGATCCATCAGAACATTCATGATGCCCACGCCGGCAATCCCATCGGCCAGGCAATGGTGAATGCGGGCCACCATTCCGGTGCGATTTCCCCCGAGCCCACGCACAAGGGTGAGGTCCCATAAAGGCCTTTGCCGGTCGAGGTTGGTACTGACAATCTTCGAGGCCAGCGCTTTCAGGTCGCTTTCCCTTCCATGCCGCAGGGTCACCTGGCGGATGTGATTGCGAATATCGAAAGCAGGATCGGATTGCCAGGAGGGCAGGCCAATATTGAAGGGCGGAAAGACCACCCGCTGGGTGTAGCGGGGAATCAGATGGAGTTTCGATTCGACAAAGTCCCGGCAGGCCTTCAGCGATACGAGGCCTTCGAAGATACTGACACAGGCAATGCTCAACGGCTGGCCGGGGCGTTCGATATAGAGAAACAGGGCGTCTCCCCAGGAGAAAGAGTTGTGGATCTTCAGATCCGCCATGCCGGGCCCCCTACGGCGCAAGCTCGGAGCGCTCGCCACCACCGCGTTTCATAATGCCGTGCTGCCGACCATGACTGCAGTGACGGCTGACCATTTTGGGAGTGATTCCCGTTTGGGGAATCAGCGGCCCGTCCCTTCCGCCGTCACGGCATGAGCCGGTCTTTTGTGAGAATGTGGAAGGGGCATGCCATTGCGCCCGGGGGATGCCTATGCCTGGTCAGGTTCGCGACTACGACTTTGACTTCATCGTCATCGGCTCGGGATTCGGCGGCAGTGTCAGCGCCCTTCGGCTTACCGAAAAGGGCTACAGAGTTGCGGTCATGGAGATGGGCCGCCGCTGGACACCGGAAAACCTTCCGCGCACAAACTGGTCGGTGAATCGCTGGTTCTGGCGGCCAGGCTTGGCGTTGCGCGGATTCTTCAGCATGCGCTTCTTCCGCCACGTCACCATCGTCCACGGCTGCGCCGTGGGCGGCGGATCGATTACCTATGGGGCCACGCTGCTGCGCCCGCCCGACAAGGTCTGGGATAGCGGATCGTGGAAGGGTTTGGCTGACTGGAAATCCGAGATGCCGCAGCATTACGACACCGCTTCGCGCATGCTGGGCGTCATCGAGAACAGAATTCTTGGCCCCGCGGATCACCTGCTGCGGCGCGTGGCCGATACGGTCGGAGTCGGCAGCACGTTTTATCGTACCCACGTTGCCATATTCCAGGCGCCCGAAGGCGAACCTGGCGGCACCACCGTGCCCGATCCCTTCTTTGGCGGCGAAGGTCCGGAGCGCACCACCTGCATGGGTTGCGGCGGTTGCATGATCGGCTGTCTGCACGGCGCCAAGAACACTCTCGACATGAATTATCTCTATCTGGCCGAGAAGCGCGGCGCCCAGGTCCTGGCTGAGACCAGGGTCGTGGACGTTCGGCCGCTCGACGGCCTGGCCGACGGCGGCAATGGCTACGAAGTCCGCACCGTAAAATCAACCGCACATTTCAGTCGCCATCGCCGCCGCTTTACCTGCCGCGGTGTGGTCGTCTCCGCATCCGCGCTGGGCACCATGGAGCTGCTCTTCCATCTGAAAGAAAAAGGCTCGTTGCCGGCCATCGGCAATCAGTTGGGAAATTATGTGCGCACCAACTCCGAGTCCCTCATCGGAGTCCGCGTGCCCCGCTCGCGGGAGGACCTGTCAAAGGGAGTTGCGATCGGCTCCGGCGTCTACATCGACGAGCACACACACATCGAGGCGGTCCGTTATTCCGAAGGATCGGACACGATCAGCCTGATTTCGACTCTCCTGACCGGCGGGCGCCCAGGGCCAGGGCGGGCAGCGCTATGGCTGAAGAATCTTCTTGTTTCCTTTCTCCTGCATCCTCTGAAGACGCTGCGCATCCTGATGCCCTTCCGCTGGGCACGGGAAACCATGATTCTGCTTTGCATGCAGGCGCTGGAGGGCCATATCAATATGCGCTGGCGGCGTCATGTTTATTGGCCGTTCCGCAAATATCTGGTCAGCCGCGGAGACAGGATCGCGACCTTCATACCGGAGGCGAATGCGTTTGCCGAAAAACTGGCGCGGCTGACCGGGGGAAGGGCCCTCAGCGCGCTTCCGGAAATCCTGTTCGACGTTCCCACCACTGCGCACTGCATCGGCGGCTGTATCATTGCCGATTCGCCGGAACATGGCGTCGTCGATAACCGCCACCGCCTGTTCGGCTACCGGAACATGTACATCTGCGACGGCTCGGTGATCGCCACCAACCTGGGCGTAAATCCCAGCCTGACCATCACCGCGCTGGCCGAGCGCGCCATGAGCTACATTCCCCCGGCAGCGGAGACCACCTGGAACGACTCGGCCTCAACCCCAATGCAGATCGGCAAGGCGGGATAAGCCAACACAGAAGCCCCGGGAAGCGCTCCTCGTGACGCCGGAAGCCCCGGCATATTACCCTTCCTTGCACGGACGGAGGGGTGATGACCAGATCCTACGACGCCATCATCATCGGTACCGGACAATCGGGCCCGTTCCTCGCCATACGGCTGGCGAAGGCGGGGCGCAAGGTTGCCATCATCGAGCGCAAGCTGTTCGGCGGAACCTGCGTCAATACCGGCTGTATTCCTACCAAGACGCTGGTGGCCAGCGCACGGGTGGCATACGTGGCGCGCCGCGCTGCAGAGTTCGGCGTGACCGTCGGCGCGACGGTCAGCGTCGACATGAAGAAGGTGAAGGCGCGCAAGAACGAAATCCAGAGACCGTCCCAGCTGGGAGCTGAAAGCCGCCTTCGGGAACAGCAGAACTGCGACGTCTACCAGGGACACGCCCGCTTCGAGTCGCCGCACGTTATCAGTGTGGGAGACGACCGCCTCACCGCCGGGCAGATTTTCATCAATGTCGGCGCCCGAGCCAGCATCCCAGCGCTCCCGGGCCTGGACCAGATCGGCTATTTCACGAACTCCTCGATGATGGGTGTCGATTTCCTGCCGGAACATCTGCTCGTTGTCGGCGGCGGTTACATCGGCCTGGAGTTCGGGCAGATGTACCGGCGCTTCGGGAGCAAGGTCACCATTCTGCAAGAAGCCTCGCGCCTGATTGCACGAGAAGATGAAGATATCTCCGAAGCCATCAGGAGCATCATGGAGCGCGAAGGAATTGCAGTCCGCCTGAACGCAACCTGCATCCGTTTCGAAAAACGCGGCGGGCAGGTGATTGCTGGCGTGGACTGCGCCGCGGACCCGACGCCAGCAACCGGGACCCATGTTCTGCTGGCGGTCGGGCGCCGTCCGAATACGGATGACCTCGGGCTGGAGAAGGCAGGAGTTTTGCAGGACCAGCGCGGCAACATCATCGTTGACGACCAGTTACGTACCAACGTGCCCGGAATCTGGGCGCTCGGCGACTGCAATGGCCGCGGAGGATTCACCCACACTTCCTACAACGACTTTGAAATCGTGGCCGCCAATCTGCTGGATAACGACCAGCGGCGGATCAGCGACCGCATTCCCGCATACAACCTGTATATCGATCCTCCGTTGGGCCGTGCAGGGATGACCGAAGCCGATGTGCGCCGATCAGGCCGGAAGGCCCTCATCGGAAAATACCAGATGTCCAGTGTGGGCCGTGCGCGTGAGAAGAGCGAAACTCAGGGATTCATGAAGGTGATGGTCGACGCGGATACGAAGCAGATCCTCGGGGCGGCAATCCTGGGCGTGGGAGGCGACGAAATCATCCACTCCATTCTGGACATCATGTACGCAAAAGCGCCTTACACCGTGATCTCGCGGGCCATGCACATTCATCCTACGGTGTCAGAGCTGATTCCCACGATGCTGCAGGATCTGAAGCCACTTTCACCGACGCAAGGTGCTTAGGCGGGGAAGCCTGCAGTTCAGGGCTTGATAACCAGGCTCATGACTCGTGCAGTCCTGCCTTCCGCGAGCGTTTTTGCGCGCCCTCTCCCGGTAATGAATCGGCTGTGTGCGGCTGTTCTCCAGTATCATCTCCCTATGGAAGTTGCCATCCAGTGTCGCGGTTTGCGCAAGACCTACGACGGCAGAGTGGAGGCCGTGCGCGGCATCGATCTGGCTGTCTATACCGGCGAGTGCTTCGGTCTGCTCGGACCCAACGGCGCCGGCAAGACCACGACCATCGAAATCCTGGAAGGACTGCTGGAGCCGACATCCGGCAATGTGGAAGTCCTGGGCAGAAACTGGCAGGCGCACGCGCGCGAGTTGCGGGAGTCCCTGGGCATTTCGCTGCAGGAGACACGGCTCTCGGAGAAACTGACGGTCCGCGAAACCCTGCAGCTGTTCTCCAGCTTCTATCGCCATCCTAACCCGGTGGAGTCGGTGCTGGACGAACTTTCATTGCACGAGAAGGCTGACACCTGGGTCGGCAAACTGTCCGGGGGACAGAAGCAGCGTCTGGCAGTGGCAACGGCGCTGGTGGCCAATCCCAAAATCCTGTTCCTGGATGAGCCTACAACAGGGCTGGACCCGCAGAGCCGCCGGCAGTTGTGGGACATCATCCGGCAGTTTCAGCAGCGCAACGGCACGGTATTGCTGACGACTCACTACATGGACGAGGCGGAACGGCTCTGCGATCGCCTGGCCATCATCGATCGGGGGCAGATCATTGCGGAGGGAACGCCGGCCGAGTTGATCGAACGCGTCAGCGGTCACCATGTGGTCGAGTTTGCGATTTCTGGTCAGACTTCCGGGAATGGAAGCAGGTGGGCCGATCTTCCCGGAGTGCAGGCGGTCCGCACCGAGGACGGCCTGTTCTCCCTGCAGGTCAGCGAGCCGCACGAGACCATCCCCGCGCTGCTGGCGGAGGTCCAGAAGGAACGGGCGCGCCTGGTTCACCTCACCACGCGACAGGCCAGTCTGGAAGATGTTTTCGTAAAACTTACCGGCCGGCATCTGAGGGAGGACTAGTGGCAACGGTCGAGCAGCCACCGGTTGTGTCAGGCCCGGAGCAGACCGTTGCCGCCAACGGCCGGTGGTCAGGCTATCTCCGCCTGCTGCAGATGCGCATGCTGGAGATGTGGCGCGAGCCGGAGGTCATCTTCTGGGTGTTTGTTTTCCCCCTTCTGCTGGCGCTCGGGCTTGGGATTGCCTTTCGCGACAAGCCGGCCGATGTCACGCCTGTGGCCGTCATCGAGGGGCCCGGGGCGCAGCACGTTATCGATCTGCTGCAGCGCTCGCCGGAACACGCCGCCATTCATGCCGAGGTGGTGAGCGCGCCTGCCGCGCTGGATGGCTTTCGACTTGGCAAGTATGCGCTGGTTGTAAGCGTGGAGGGAAGCGCACTTCGCTACCGCTACGATCCGGCGCGCCCGGAGAGCGTGCTGGCTCGCACCCAGGTGGATGATGCGCTGCAAAGCGCAGCCGGACGCGCGAACCCTTTGGGCGCGACGGCGACCCCTTCGAGCGAGCCGGGCGCTCGATACATCGATTTTCTGATCCCTGGCCTGCTGGGCATGAACCTGATGAACTCCGGGATGTGGGGCATCGGGTTCGCGCTGGTGGAAATGCGGCAGCGCAAACTGCTCAAGCGTTTTGTGGCCACGCCCATGCGCCGCTCCGATTTCCTGCTGGCGCTGGCCAGCAGCCGCCTGGTGCTGATGCTCATCGAGGTCGCCCTGCTGCTGGTCTTCGGGATGCTCGTCTTTCATGTGCGGGTCGAGGGGTCGTGGCCCGCGATTCTGCTGATTGGCGCGGTTGGAGCTGTCTCGTTCGGCGGCATC
>Ga0335081_10002445_pt1 | contig 29249 bp, 23 predicted proteins | sample Lox_Sample_35_FD_206713 | JGI IMG/M metagenome (GOLD analysis project Ga0335081, IMG submission 206713) | Soil microbial communities from Loxahatchee National Wildlife Refuge, Florida, United States - Lox_Sample_3.5 | ecosystem: Environmental > Terrestrial > Soil > Wetlands | place: USA...
CCGCCGGTCACCATCAAGCAGATCGAAAAGACCATCATCGACCGCGCTTTCGCCGAGGGCTTCATCCGCCCGCAACCAGCCGCCGTCCGCACCGGCAAGCGCGTGGCCATCGCCGGCTCCGGTCCCGCGGGTCTGGCCGCCGCGCAGCAACTGGCGCGCGCCGGCCACGATGTCACGGTCTTCGAAAAGGCTGACCGCATCGGCGGCCTGCTGCGCTACGGCATCCCCAATTTCAAAATGGAGAAGCACCTCATCGATCGCCGCCTCGAACAGATGCGCGCCGAAGGAGTGCAATTCCAGACCAACGCCCACGTGGGCCAGAACGTTTCCGTAGAAGACCTCCGCACGCAATTTCACGCCCTGCTGCTGGCCGGTGGGGCCGAGCAGCCGCGCGATCTGCGCGTGCCCGGCCGCGATCTGAAAGGCATTCACTTTGCCATGGAATTCCTCCCGCAGCAGAACCGTCGTTCGGAGGGCGACGCGGTAGAAAACCAGATCCTGGCCACCGGGAAGCGCGTCGTCATCATCGGCGGCGGCGACACCGGCGCCGACTGTCTCGGGACCTGCCACCGCCAGTCTCCCCTCTCGGTGACCCAATTCGAGCTCCTGCCGAAGCCGCCCGACGGTCGATCGCCCACTACCCCGTGGCCGCTCTGGCCGATGCAACTGCGCACCGAAGCCGCGCACGAGGAAGGCGGCATTCGCGATTGGTCCGTCGCCACCCAGAGCTTCACCGGCGACGAGCGCGGCCATGTTCGACAGCTTCACGCCGTCCGCGTCGACGCCGCGCTCAAGCCGATCCCTGGTACGGAGTTTGTCATCGACGCCGAAATGGTCCTGCTGGCCATGGGCTTCCTCGGCCCGGTGAAAACCGGGATGATCGAGCAGTTCGGTATGGCCCTCGATCCCCGCGGCAACATAGCAACGGACGCCGATCACCAGACGAGCATCCCAGGAGTCTTCGGAGCAGGAGATATGCGCCGCGGCCAATCGCTGGTGGTCTGGGCCATCGCCGAAGGCCGCCGTGCGGCCCGCGCTATCGACCGATACCTTGTGGGGCAGCTTGTCTAAGCTGCGCGGCGTTGTCAACGCGGCCGGGCCGCGGGACAACGCAGGAACGTTATCCCACGGCGCTTGGCGCGGATGCTGCCGGGATCACATCGTACGGCCGCATCATTTCGTTGTCCTCGTGCTCCAGCACGTGGCAGTGCCAGACGTAGCGGCCAAGGTAACCTTCGAAGCGCACGATGATCCGCGTCACCATCTTGGGGTCGGCGCGCACCGTGTCCTTCCATCCGGCTTCCTCCGGCGCTGGCGGTGTAACCGGGCCGGTGTAGCGGATCTCACCCGTGGTCTGGTAGAAAAACGGTTCGAAGCGCCGCCGGTCCAGGATCTGAAAGCGCACCAGGTGAAGATGGATGGGGTGCGAATCGTCCGTGGTGTTGATGAAGCTCCAGATCTCGGTGGAGTCGAGCACAGGGTTCTCGGTCACGGGCATGTGCCAGGGCGTCCCGTTGAGTAACATCGACATGGATTCGCCGGCCATGTTCATGTTCTCGATCAAGGCTAGTGGACGAGTCCGCACCGCCGTGGATTCGACCGTTCTCGGCACGGGGCGCAATTCGCGGGGCAGTGAACTGCCGTCGGGCGACTTCGACTTGCCCACCCGGAACTGCATCACCTGGAACGAATCGTTCTTCAGAACGATCTGCTCGCCCGTATGGCCGCTGAAATCGATGATCCAATCGGCGCGTTCGCCGGGCGCGAGTAATGACCGCTCCAAGGGGACCGGCGCCGGCAGCAGCCCCTGGTCGGCGCCGATCTGATGAATGGCCTGCCCGTTGGAAAGGGACAAGTGGAAGAACCGGCCGTTCGCGGCGTTCAGCACGCGGAAGCGGTACTTGCGGTCCTCCACTTCGAGAAACGGGAACGCCTTTCCGTTGACCATCATCACGTTGCCAAACACTTCCGGAACCCATGGCCGCTCCGGGTTGCCCGACACCGGATAGTCGAGCTGGCCGTCCTGCCGGAGCAGGCGGTCGTAAATCGCCAATGGAATTTCGAACGGACCTTTGGGGAGATTGAGCTGATCTTCGACGTCGTCGCGGATCAGAAAGAGCCCGAACATGCCGGCGTAGATGTTCAGCCGGTTGATGCCCATGGTGTGGTCGTGATACCAGAGCGCGGCAGGTTCCTGGCGGTTGGGATAGAAATAGGTGCGCGATTTTCCCGGCACGTACCAATCCTCGGGATAGCCGTCGCTTTCGGGCGGTGCTTTCGCTCCGTGAACATGTACTACGCCGCGCGACTCCGGGACTCCGGCTTCAGCTCCGTGCAGGCTGTGATCGATGGGCAGGAAGTGTTTTGTGGGCAGCTCATTCGGCCATTCGATGAACAGTCCCTGATTGCTGCGTGTTTCGAAGGTAGGCCCTGGCGAAGAACCGCCGTAGCACCACAAACGCGCAGGCGGCAGGTCGCGATGCAGTTTGCATTCGACCTGCCGCATGGGCACGCGGAAGTACGGGACCTTGGAAGAGGAATGATCAGGCGCGGCCCGGACGCCGTTTGGCCTGGCAACTTCGGGTATGGGCAGAGGGTCAACGAATTTGGCGAGCGAGTCCGGATTGAGAGCCGCGGCGGCGGACGCTCTCCGCGCAGCGAGCACGGCCAGACAGCTTGCGCAATAGCAGAATCTACGACGGGTCACTTGGTGGGGCAGTGGGGCGGCTTGCCAAGCCGCGTGCCGACTGCCAATCGGCACGCGCGGCGGTTGGCAACCGCCGCGCAGGATGACATCCTGCCCCACAAGCCGAGCTCATTTCCGCGCGGTCGCGGTGCTAGTGTTCTACCACTCCGCCTGCAGGCCTCATCGGGCGATGCAATGCGTTCTTAGGGGAGGCGCCCAGCGCCGGGTTCAACAACTCGCCGCTCGTTTCCGAGAGCATCAACGGCGTCATATTCGGCGCGGCTTCGAAGTTGAACATATTATCCAGCGGGCCTGCCAGCGCGTCGAACGAGCCTTGCCCGATGCGCTGCCCGTTGAGCCAGTTGTCCTCGATGAAGCGAAGGACGGAACTCTGGTCGGTGATGGTGTGATCCACGAAGTTCTGCTTGGCATACGGAGAGATGACCATCAGCGGCAGGCGCGGGCCATATCCGCAGCGGCCCTGCGCATGAACGGCCGCGGCTGCAATTCCAGGGAGCGCCCCGCTGGCGCCGCCGCACGCGCCGGTTCCGGTAATCGCGTCGGCGGTTGTGGCGGATTGGTTCACCAATGGCGGCATCTGATGGTCGTACCAGCCGTCGGAATCGTCCCAGGAGATCACCACGGCGGTGGACGCCCACTCCGGCCTGGTCTGCAAATAGTTGATCACGTGCACGACGAACTGCTGCTCGTCAAGCGGATCGGAGTATCCGGCATGACCGTCCTGGAATCCCGCGGCCTTCAAGAAGGTAACGGCCGGGAAATTGCCGTTGTTCACCGCGAAGTAGAAATCGTTGAGGTCATACTGGTGGTTGGCGGCGTCACCCTGCAGGCCGATCATTTGCACCGAGGAAGGCCGCGCGTGAGTCGGATTGGCAGTGGATTTGTAGTATTGGAACGGCTGGTGGTGGGGAATGTAGTCGGCCTTCTTTACACCGGTAACCAGAGAGGTCGTGCTGCGCGAGCAACCGGCGGAGCCGTTCGGATTGGTTTGCGTGATGTCGAAGCCGCCCTCGAAGAAACCCCAGCTCACGCCCGCGGCGTTCAGCAGATCGCCGATGTTCTTACCGGTCATGCTGAAGGTTTCGCCGGTGGATGTGGAGCAGACGTCGGCGGCCGGATCGGCATCGCTGATGTCGGTGAGTCCGCCGGATCCATCGTCGATCAGGGCTCCCGTTCCGTTGGTATTGTTGATCACGCCATTGGTCTGGCCGGCGATCAGATTGAGGGCGCCAGGCGTCGAGGGGCCAAACGTTGTGTTGTATGAGTTGTCGCTCATGGCGAAGTGCTGCGCATAGTTCCAGAGCGCCGTCACGGTGTTGCCATCGTAATAGCCCATCACCAGACCAGTAGTGGAAGCCTGCGGGATGTTGGTCGGCGGCGGACCGGGGGTGCCCGTGGCTTTCGGGAACAGGTCCGCGATTCCGCTGTGATAAGCGATCTGTTCCGCCGTGTAGTCGTGATCCTGGTCGCTGGTTGCGGCCAGGGACCGGCTCAGCCGAAACGGCGCGAACGCTCCCGGACCGTTGGCCGGATTGGCGACGACCGCGTTGTAGTTCATGAACGCGGGACTGAAACCGTTAACGCTTGGCGTGTTGGCAAAAGCGAAAAACGGCGGCGACCCCTCCGGATTCGCGGCCCACGGGTAGGTCCCGAAGTAATGATCGAACGATACGTTCTCCTGAAAAATGACCACCAGGTGCTGGATCGGCGTGATCGGCCCCGCCGCAGGCGCGGGTGTTTGCGCGCCAGCCGTACCCAGACCGATCATCATCCCGGCAGTCAGGACGTTGCCGAGAAGAGTTGACACACGTAGATTCATAATCTCGTTCCTCGTCTTCCTTTCGCAGTCTTTCTCTCCAAGCGCTTTGAGGGTGATGGGTCGAGTCTACCTGCGCACTGTCAAGAATGAATGAGCGCTCGATGAACAACCGATAACAGAGTCGTATCGGCTGAAATGTGAGAAAGAGAACAATGCCAGGCGGATGCGATCAACTGTTCAGCCCCAGGTTCTTCAGCAGCGCGCGGCCGAGAGCCTCTCCATCCAGTGGCGGGGAAGGCTTGTTCATCTCCTCCATCTTGCGGCGTTGTGCCTCGGCTTTCTGCTGCGACTCCCGAAGCATGGCGGCCATTTTCTCGTTCTGCGCCTTTTCGATGGCGATGGCCTGGGCCGCCGCCTGGTTCAGCTCTTCCTTTTTGGAGTTGATGAAGGCGATCTGCGTTGCGATGTCCGGGCGGTTGGCAGCAGCCGGCAGCGTGACCACGGCGGCGAGGAACTTGTCCAACTCCGTAAACAGCCGCTTGAAATTGAAGGGGTCCGGAGCGGGTTCTTCGGCCGGCGTTGCGGCCTCAGCGGCGGCTTCGGGCGGGCGCACGTCGAAGGCCCACATGTGATCGCAGGACGGGCAGCAGACGTAGTTCCACATGCGGACAATGCAGCCTTCGTTGATGCAGCCGATCGGCGCCACGGGCCGGAGCGTGACTGGATTCCTGCACTGCGGGCAGGCGACGCTAGCTGGGATCGGATGGTGGCAGATCGGACATTCGGCTTCCGCCGGCTGATGACGGTTGGCGATGGCGATCAGCGTGTTGCCCACGATCTCCGACTTGGGAACGTTGGGCTGCCACAGCCCGAGCAGGTCGGCATGGGAGAGACGTTGGGAAGGGCCGTAATACGGATCGTGCAGCACAACTTCGCGCTCACTGATATCCACGAGCACGGTGTAGTGGCCGGTACCCGTTCCGGGGTTCAGGCGATGATTCAGGATGACGCGGATGCCCGCGTCCCGACAGAGCCGCAAGGCAAATAACGGGTGGCGGGCCTGGATGGCGACAGCGTCCAGGTCGCGGCTCAAGGCATCGCGCACCATCAGGTGAGTGGTCGAAGCCAGGCTGCCAAAGCGGTTGGGCTTGGAAATCGCCGGCCAGATCTGGTCCTGCGGGACGACTTTTCCGAACGAACCGTACACCATGCTCAGGCACGCCGCGCCGCAGGTCCGGTTGCCATCCGCTCCGGACTGGTTCTCATAGGGGATGGAATACTCCGTTGCCGCGCCTGTGCTCATCTCGCTAACTCCTTTCCATCGAGCGGCGGTCAATCACCGATCCAAACCGTGTCACAACCCTTGGTAATGTGGCCGCCGTGTTCTGTAGAGTCACCCATTCGCGCCGCGGGCATGCCACCGATCCAGACTGTGGACGAGCCCTGAACGATCTGCGCCGGCGGGCCCACACAGAGCGCCTTGTCGCCCACCCTGGCCGCCGGCATGCCGCCGATCCACACAGTTGGGCAGCAGGGCGGGAGAATCGCCCCGCCGAGGTGCGGTTTGGGCCCCTCGAACTTCGGGCAAAGGTGTATGTCCCTGCAGCGAGCAGCCGGTTGTCCCATGGCTTAGTCCCCCATCACCCCTGTGCGGCCAAAGGCAGAAGATTCATTTTGATCTTCGGGCCACGACCAGCAGCCCTCCGCCACGCCGGTTCCCAGTTCCACGAACAGCCGTTGGGTGTCGGCGAATCGGGCCGCGCCGCCCTTGGTGGCGGAAATCTTGACCGCGTGGGCCACCGCCTTGGCTGGCGAAATCGGAGCCGCGCCAGTGGCGCCCGCCAAGGCCGCCGCCATCGCCAGAGAGCTCGCCGACGATGCCAGCCCGGATGCTTCCGCCGGCGCCTGGGCCACGGCCCGGTTCGCTTCTGTCGGCTGCCGCACCCATTGGACCGCGGCCAATAACGCCGCCCGGTCCGGGGCCGTCAAATTGTTGCCGAAGGCGTGCTGGAGGCAGAGACAGCCCCACCAGACGCCCTCGCGCGCCGGCAGCGCGTGAGCGAGGAAATCGATCGCGTTGGCGTACTGGCGTTTGGCCATGAGAGCTTCCAGGAACTCGCGCGGAGTCATCCCGGACCGGACCAACTCAAGCGCCTCCTTCTTTACTTCGAAGCGCGCGCAGATATCAGCGGCTGCCAGCGCCTCTATCTTGACCAGCCGTCCATTTCCCACAAGCCGATCCCCCAAAGGTTCAGTTAATCAGGACAAAGTCGCCCTTGATCATGACAACATTCGGCGCCAAGCTAATGGAGCTCCCGCCGCTCTTGAGGGTCAATATACCCATGCCGGCGTCGATCGTGATTCCCTCTGGAGTCATTTCGATCTTCTGCTGCTCAACGGGCAGGAGTCCCCGCTGAATGGTCACGGTCTGTTCGTCCGAGACGATGATCTCGACCCCGTTGATGGAATCCGATGTGGTTGGCGGGACCCCCGGCGGTCCCGCGGTGATGCGCACTCCCTGGCTGCCGCGCACCTCGACGCGGCCGTCGATGCCCGTTTTGCCCGTAGCTAGCAGCGTTATCACACAGGGCTTAGGCTCGGCCGGGGGCGCAAGAGGCCGGCTGAGCACTTCCACCTGGTTTGCCTGTATCCTGTAGTTGCCGCTGACGTCCTCAACATGGCCGCCAGACTCTGGACCGCCTCCAGACCCACCACCGCTTTTGGTCCTCGCTTGTTCCTGATCCATGGTCTTCACGCTTTACCTGGTAGAGCTTGTCCGACGGACACTTCCGCCACCGTCGACGCTATTTCCGCCACGGCGGCTCCCAGGACACCCAGCGACCCCGCCCACGCCCCTGCCTTAGCCCAACCGCTCGGCTTGGTTTCCTTCACTTCGGTTTGGCCTGTCTTGAAAACCTCATTCCAATTCTTCCCGTCGTTGTCACTCTTCTCCTTGATCCACGCCGCGATGATCATTATGGTGGCGAGCAGGACATCAACCGCTATCTGGTAGGCGAGAGTCAAATACGCGCGAACCGCGTCCCACGCGAGAGAGACATACAGGGCAAACCAGATAAGCGACAGGGTCATGAGGATGCAGGACAAGATGAAGATCAACAGGCCAGATATCTGATCCATGTAGCCGGCCTTGATTTCGATCTTCGGTGGCCCCAAGTTGATATCGAAAAACTGGCCCACCGTGAACGCCGCATTGGTGCCCATTGTGAACACCATGTTGCCTCCGAGGCCGCACCCCAGAAGATGCGAGAGTGCCGGCGGCGCGCCCGGCAGGTTTGGGGCGAGACCCGCGGGGTTCAAACACAACTGAACGGTGTTGCCGAGGCCCACTGTCTGAGCGAAACCCGCAGTAGCCGCCACGTTGTCGCCGTACACGACCGCGGCATTGATGCCCACGTTGGCCAACGGAGGCGGGTGGGGAATGGTGTTTCCCCTGGCGTCGATCGCACTGAAACCCCAGTATCCCCCAGCGTAACCGCCGTCGCCGCCGCCGCTGCCGCCACCATCGGGCAGCGAACCTACCGTGTAGATGGCGATGCCCGATACGCGCTCGCCTTTGTGCCGGCCGGCTTGGAATATCTTGTCGAACTCGGTATTCAGGCTCATGTTTCGCTCCGAGTGAATTGAGAGGTGCTCGTAGCCCTTCGTGTCGTTGAACACGATGCCGTTGAAATGCTCGGCAGCCCTGCCGCGGACGGTGGCGGAACGGATGCCGCCATAGTGATCGTGCTTGGGCAGGGTGTAAGCCGGCATATTCGCCGCGTTGTAGACGCTGCCGACGATCAGCGGCTGGTCCGGGTCACCGTCCTCGAAGGCCACGACGACTTCATGGCCGATGCGCGGCCAGAAAAACGCGCCCCAGCCTTTTCCGGCCCACAACTGCGCGACGCGCACCCAACAGGAGCTGTCGGCGTCCATTTTGCCCTCGCGGTCCCAGTGAAACTGGACTTTGACGCGACCGTACTTGTCGCAGAAGATTTCCTTGTCCTTGGGACCCACGACTGTTGCCGTTTGTACGCCTGCGATCACCGGCACCGGCGTCATGCGGCGCGGGCGGTATGTCAGGTCCTCCGGGATGCAGGTGAACCGGTTCTCGTAGCGAAACGACTCTTCCTCTCCGCTGCGGAAACCGCCCATGCGGGCCGTGTGCTCGACTCCGGTCAGCAGGTACGCGCCATCGGCGTCGAAGTGCTCGCGGAGGGTGAATCGGTGGCCGGCGGCGAAATTGGCGCAATCGCCTGCTCCGGTGATCTCCAGGCTGGCCGCCTCTTCTTCCTCCATGCGAACTCTGGCAGCGCGGTTGCGATCGAGGAAAAGGTGGGTGATATCGCGCGGCCGGTCGGAGCCGCCACGGTCGACGGCGTCGAAGCGCCGCGCGTAGCCGCCCGGGTAGTCGTAGATCTCGAGGGTGCGGTCGCCACCCAGGTTCAGTTGGTGAGTGACCTGGCCGGCCTGCACGCTTCCCACGGACCCGACGGTGTCATCCAGGTGATAGCCGGGCAGTTCGAAGTGGTGATCCCACACGGTGTATTCGGTGGAGCGCAATTCCTGCCGCTTCTCCCACGCCTTGACGCACATTTCTTCGCGCATCCCGCCGGACGCCGGCTCGAAGAGGATGCTGGAATCGCCCGGCACGTCGGGGTGCCCGTTGCCCTTGTCCGAGAGCACCAGCTGATGGCCGTTTTCGCTGTGGGTGAAGAAGTAGTAGATGCCTTCCTCCTCCATCAGGCGGCTGGCAAAATCGAAATCAGATTCGCGGTACTGCACGCAGTAGTCGCGCTCGTAGTAGTCGGCCAGCAGATCGTACTTCACGTCCAGCCCGTCCAACACGTGGCGCAGGATGTCCGGCGCGCTGAGGCCCTGGAAGATGCGGCTGCGCACCTGCTTGCTGAGCAGCCAGAATTTCGGCACCATTTCGGCGCGGAACTTGACGAAGGTCTCATCACGGCCGCACTGGGTAAACCCTTTCACCAGCCCGCTGAAGTAGCGTTTTTCGCCCCAGGCGGTCCTCATGGTGACGGCGGCTGCCTGGCCCAGGATGAGGTCGAAGGGGATGTTGGCGCCCCTTTCGGCGAGGAGTTCGAGTTCATAGGAGAACGGCTGTGAGATGGCTTCGCGCCCATGGAAGCCGGTCAGCAGCAGCGTGTCCGGCCCCAGTGGAGTCGCGACGGTAAGCTGCCTGCCGGCCTGCGTGTAGGTGGGTGTCATGTTCACCCCCGAGTTGAACGATCCAATCTTACATCAATCTTTCAGGTATTAATACCCGAAAAGCATTTTGGTTGAGCTGGTCGACCCGAGCTGGGCTGGAACCGCAGCCGGCGACGGTCAAAACGGGTTGACTCAACCGCAAATTTGAGGAGCATCAATTGAAAATAAAGCAGTTACACGATGGCGACCGGTTGAATCGACCCGGTTGGCTTTTGCCACATCCAAGAGCGATTCGGAGCTTCCCGTCGCCCAAAACCATTGTGGCAGACGAGGCTAGAGGAGCAGGATGGGGCGGAAGCAGATTTGACTGTAAGTGATGGAAAAGGGAGGGCGAAAATTCTTCTGAAGTCGTTAAACCTGGTTTTGGCGCTCTCGAAAGTGTCTCTTGAGCCCCAGATCGTCCGCGTCTCTTTCAGGATCTCGCCGGGGTGGACGGGCGACAGCACGCTGGGTTCGATCACTACTGGACTCTGTATTCCCGATCGCCGACCATGAAGACATGGAGATCCTGGCGTGATCCGACCAGTGGTGATTCCCAAGTACGCGGCAGTGCCCGTGTTCGTCAGCAAGAACAACGTGCGCACAGCGGGAATCAGCCGCGAGCGCTATCTGGAACTGCTCAGAGGCTGAGGGGCACTCGCCTGCTAGAATAGGACCTTTCACACTTCATGCCCGGCCAATCCATACAGGAAGTGGAGTCTCGCTCGCTCGCCCGCATCGCGGCCGCCGCCACGCCGGACGATTTGGAAGCGGCGCGCGTCGAGGCGCTTGGCCGTAAAGGTCCGCTGGCCCAGATCGGCAAAGAAATGGGGAAACTCGCTCCCGAAGAGCGCGCCCGAGTCGGCAAACTGCTCAACGCCGCCAGGCAGACCATTGAAGCCGCAATCGAGTCCAAGAAGCGGCAGCTTGGCGAAGCCGAATTGGGCGCGCGCCTGGATGGCGAATGGCTGGATCTGACGCTTCCCGCTCCCGGCCCGCGCCGGGGCCACCTGCATCCCATCACGCGCATCCAGCGCGAGCTTGAAGAGCTTTTCCGTTCTCTCGGTTTCGCCGTGCTCGACGGCCCGGAAGTGGAGACCGAGTACTACAATTTCGACGCGCTGAACATCCCCGCCGATCATCCCGCGCGCGATATGCAGGATACGTTCTGGCTCGACGGCGGCAATTTGCTGCGCACCCACACTTCTCCGGTGCAGGTGCGCGGCATGGAGCGGCTCGGCCCGCCGCTGCGCATGATCGCGCCCGGCCGCGTCTTCCGCAACGAAAGCGTCGACGCCTCCCACGAGCACACCTTCTATCAGATCGAAGGCATGATGGTCGACCGCGACGTCTCGGTCGCGCACCTGCTCTATTTCATGAAGACGCTACTCGGCGCCATTTTCCATCGCGACGTGACGGTGCGCCTGCGTCCCGGCTTTTTTCCGTTTGTGGAGCCCGGCTTCGAGCTGGATATCCAGTGCCTGATCTGCGGCGGAGGGGGCTGCGCGGTGTGCAAACAGAGCGGCTGGGTGGAGCTTTTGCCCTGCGGCCTGGTGAATCCCAACGTGCTGCGCATGGGCGGCATCGACCCCGAAGGGTGGGGCGGCTTCGCTTTCGGCCTCGGCCTGACGCGGCTGGTGATGATGCGCTACGGGATCGACGATATCCGCTTCCTGCAAGGCGGGGATTTGAGATTTTTGGAACAGTTTTAGCGATCGGCGATCAGCCGTCAGCTCTCGGCCAAAACCGGCGCCAGAGAGGTTTAGAAGCTGATAGCTGAAAGCTGATGGCTGACAGCTCTTTATGAAGTTCTCTTACAACTGGATACGCGAGTTCGTGCCGGACCTCGATCAGCCGCCGGGCGGGCTCGAGCGGCTCATTACGATGAAGACCGCGGAGTGCGAAGGCATCGAGGTCACCGGCGACCTGCTCGACCGCGCGTGCGCCGCGGGCGTCGAATCGGTCGAGCCCATCGCCGGCGGCCACAACGTCAAGGCCGTCGTGGATGCGGGCCACTACGGCCGCCGGACCGTGGTGTGCGGCGCGCCCAACTGCCGTCCCGGATTGCTCACCGCCTACGTGCCGGTGGGCGTCAAAGTCATCAGCGGAGTGGAGAGCGACGGCATGCTGGCCAGCGCCGCCGAGCTCGGCATCAACAAGGATCACTCCGGCATCATCGAGTTGGACGCCGCGGCTCTGGCCGGCTGCGCGGCCGACAGCATCATCGAAATCGACAACAAGTCCATCACGCACCGTCCCGATCTGTGGGGCCACTTCGGCATGGCGCGCGAAGTCGCCGCCATCCTCGGCCACCGCCTCAAAGATCTGGTGCGGTGCGACCTGCTGCCGTCCGGGCCCGCGGCCATCGCCATCCAGATTGAGGATTTCAATCTGTGCCCGCGCTACAGCGCCCTGGTTTTCGAGAACATTTCCGTCCGGCCGTCGCCGTACTGGCTGCAGTGCCGCCTCACCGCCATCGGCCTGAACCCGATTAACAACATCGTCGACACGACGAACTACATCATGGCCGAGCTGGCGCAGCCGATGCACGCCTTCGACGCCGATCTGGTCAAAGGCGGCACCATCTTTATCCGGCCCGCACGGCCAGGCGAGCCATTTCGCGCGCTGAACGGCGAGCACTACACGCTCGATTCCAACAACCTCGTGATCGCCGACGCGGCCGGCCCCATCGGGCTGGGCGGCGTGATCGGCGGCGGCGACAGCGCCATCAGCGAGAAGACCACGCGAGTGATTCTGGAGAGCGCGAACTTCCAGGCGTCTTCCATCCGCAAGACCTCCGCGGCCATCAAGCTGCGCACCGACGCCTCGATGCGCTTCGAAAAGGCGCAAGATCCCGCCAACACGGTTCGCGGGCTGGCCCGGGCCGTCGAGCTGCTGCGCGAGGTCTCGCCCGGCATCCGCGTGGTGGGCGGCCTGGCCGATCAGAAGAAGGAGTTTCCACCGCCGCCCCCCATCACCCTTCCACTCGATTGGCTCGATCGCAAGCTCGGGCGCGCCGTGGCGGCAGCCGAAGTGCGGCGCATCCTCGAGAGCCTCGAATTCGGCGTGGCCGATGCGCGGCCGAAAGTCTTTTCGGTGTCCGTGCCCTCGTGGCGCGCCACCAAAGACATCTCGGTCAAGGATGACCTGGTGGAGGAAGTCGGCCGCATGGTGGGCTACGATTCGATCACGCCCATCGCGCCGCTGGTCCCTTCATCCGTGCCTCCCCGCAATCCGGAGCGGAAGTTCCAGCACGAGGCGCGCGACATCTTCGTCGATCAGGGCTTCACGGAGGTGTACAACTACTCCTTCCTCAGCGAAGAAGCGGCGCGAGCGTTCGGCTTCGACCCCGGCGCGCACCTGCGCGTCGCGAACCCGATCGCATCGGACCAGGCTCTCATGCGCATTTCGCTTCTGCCCGGCATTTGGAAGAACATCGCCGAAAACGCCAAGCACCACGAGAGCTTCCGCCTGTTTGAGATCGGCCTGGAGATCCACAAAACCAGTGAAACCGACTTGCCCGAGGAGATTCCTCACCTCGCAGCTGCGATCTATGACCGGCAAGGCGATGGCGCCGCCGGCCTTTTCGAAATCAAACGCGCCGCCGAATGCCTTTTACCCGGCGCCGAAGCCCGCGCAGCCTCCGCTCGCTCTTTCGAGCACCCGGCACGTTCCGCGGATCTCTTTTGGCGCGGTGAGACCGCCGGGCGCCTCTTCGAGCTGCACCCGAAGTTCATCGAATACGGGCGCGCCGCCATTCTCGATCTCGACCTGAGCGTCATCTACCGGCTGCGCGCAGCCGACATCAGATACACCCCTATCCGCCGCTACCCTTCGAGCGCCTTCGATCTTTCCGTGATCGCTCCCATCCGCGCGTACGCGGCCGACCTGCAGAGCGCTGTCGTGTCATTCGCGGGGCCGCTGCTCGAATCCATTCAGTTCGTGCGCCAATACTCCGGCCCGCCGCTGGCGGAGGGCACCAAGAGCGTCTCCTTCCGAGTCACGGCCGGCTCGCCCGAACGAACGCTGTCATCGGAAGAAGTCGGCGAGGTTCGCGCGCGCATAATCGCGGGAATGCGCGGCCTCGGCTACGAGCTTCGCTTGTGAGCACGAGGCGCGCCAGCCCCGGCGGCTGGGTGAACCAGCGGCGCCAGAAAGGCATCTGCCGTTGGTGCGGCGCCGCGGTCCCGAAAGGCCGGTTCACCTTCTGCAACGATTCCTGCGTGCACGAGTGGAGGCTGCGCACCGATCCCGGCTATCTCCGCGAGCATGTCTTCGCCCGCGACCGGGGCGTTTGCGCGCAGTGCGGCCTCGACACCGAAGCCCTGCGCAAGGACAAGCGCAAGCTCGACTGGGCGGCCCGCAGGCAATTCGAGCGGGAATGCGGCCGGCGCCGCCAGTTCTGGGACGCCGACCACATCATCCCCGTGGCCGAAGGCGGCGGCGAGTGTGACCTCTCCAACATGCGCACCCTCTGTCTCAAATGCCATCTCGCCGCCACCGCGGCGCTGCGCCAGCGACGCGGCGCAGGTGCTCGTGCCGGCGGGGCGCCGCCGCAAGACCCGACGCCCGCTACTTTCCGCCCGGAGGCCGCGGTTTCAGGTTCTGGGTGATCTTGTCGCCGGGTTGCAAATCGAGGGTCACGGTTACCTCTTCGTAGCCTTCGAGGGAATCGTCGCCCCTGCCGTTCACCATCACAGTAACATCGGCGTCGACTACGGCGATCCTGTACTTTCCCGGCGCAACGCGCGAGAACTTGTATGCTCCGTTGGCCTGAGAAGCCGTAACAACGCTGTTTCCTCCGATGTCCGGATCCGGCACCAGCGCGACACGCGCATCGGCCACAGGCCCGTTGGAGTCACTCACGGTTCCCGACACCTCGCACATGTTGGAGCTCACCACCACGGTTAGCGCGGCGCCGTTCGCTCCGTTGCGCACATCCAGAATCGGCCCGGCGGTTTCCACATCGCCGAGGCGGACCGATTTCACATAGGCGGGCCCCCAGGTGAGATTGAGCAGATAACGGCCAGGCTGCAACTTCCGCAGCGTGAACGAATCGTCGGCGTCAATGTCAAACGTGCTGCGCTGCATCCCGAAGCTGATTCCGCCGGCCGGACGCAGCATCACCTGACGGGGCCGCGACAGCAGCGGGGGCTGTCCCTGGCGGGCCGGCGGTTGCTGCGGGCGGCGGGCCTGCTCGTCCTCGAAGCGCATCTGGCCCGAGATGTCGAACGGAGGAATCATGCGCAGCTCCAGGTGTTCGATGTCGGCACCCGCGACTTCAATGTCGACCGGAGCCGATTGCAGCATCATTCCCCCTTGTTGGAACTGGGCCGCCACCAGCGTGTACTTGCCCGGATCGAGTTGCGAAATCTTGAAGGCGCCATCCGGTTTGACCACGCCCGCCGTTCCGCCGGTCAAACCGCCGCCCGAGGCCTGGCGAACCTGCACACTCATGTTCTGCGCCCCGGACGGCAGATCCACCAACTTGCCGCTCACGGTCACGATGGGTGTTCGCACCAGCCGGATGTCGATACCGGTCAATTCCGCGGCCGGCAGCACTTCGATGCGTGTGCCGTTCTTTCGCTCCAGAACACCGGGAAAACAAGTGGCCGCGTTGTGCACGTCCTTGGTGCCGTCGGTGCGGATCTCGGGAGAGAAAGGCAGGTTCTGCGGGGCGGCGCGAATGCGGTACTTGCCGGGGCGCAAGCCGCCGATGCGGTACTGGCCTTTGTCGTCGGTCTGGGATGAGTTCGATCCCAGGGCGCTTTCCACGCTGACGGTCGCTCCCTGGATCGGTTCGCCGTCGGAATCCGTCACACGGCCGGCAATCGCACCAGTGGGCGTGAGGAGCAGCTTGAAATCCTCCTTCTTGTCACCAGGCTGTAGCGTCAGCGAGTTGTTGGCCCCGCTTCCGTTGGAGAGCCAGATGAACCCCACGCGCTCCACCGTGACGAAATACTGCCCGGCAGGCAGGCGCGGCATGGAGAACTTCCCTTCGCCGTTCGTCGTCGCACCGAACCGCTGCTGCGTGTTATTGCCGGTCGCCAGGAGGGAGACGTGCGCGCGCAGCACCGGCTCGCCGGTGAGCGAATCGGTGACGGCGCCGGACAGGCTGGCCGGCGGCTGGTCCGCCGGCGCCGTGGTCTGCGCGCGCCCGGCGGCTGCCAGCGCGGCCATCAACACGAAGAGCCTACCGGTTCTCTGGCGCATGTGCGGGCTCCTTATCGGGTATCTTGTCGACCGCCGTCAGGTCTTTGGTGATGCGGTCGCCCTCCTTGATCTCGATCTCTTCCGCCATGTCGAACAGCTTCTTCAACATTGCGTCTTCGTCCGAGGACTGAATGCTGGTGGCTGACTGGAGGACATCGACCGCGATCAGGTGGTACTTGCCGGGACGGATGCTTTTGATCTCGTATTTGGCCCCGCTGACACGGTTCATGTCCTCGCTCTGCTGAAGCTGCTTTAGATCCTTCGCAAAGAAGACCATCACCATCCCGCTCGCAATGGGTTCGCCGTTCTTGTCGAGCACCCGGCCAGAGAGACGGCCGCCGTTGCGGCCGACGGTAATCTTCACGCGCGAGCTGTGGGCGCCGTACGAGAAATCCAGCGTATCGTCCAGAGAAGCGGCGCCGTCCACGACGATGGACTTGAGATAAGCGTTTTCCGGCATGGGATCAACCACCGCGTGAAACCTTCCGGGTGGAACATTGGAAATCCGGAAGCTGCCATCCTTGGCAATTTCGCACGAGAGGATGTCCGGCAGGTAGATGTTATCGGCCGGGGCCAGCCGGACCGTGGTTTTTGCGGAAGGCGCAGAAGAGGCGGCATCGCCAACGAATTCAACCGTGCCGGTGAGGTCTTCGCCCGGGGCGAGAACCAGTTGCAGGTTGGCGGCATCGGCGTTGTCCAACCGGGTGTCGATGGTCTGGCTCTGCAGGGCGGTCTTACCCGATGAATACTGCGCGTAGATGCGGTAAAAGCCCGGTTGCAGGCCGGAGATGGAGAACTTGCCGTCCGGTCCGGTGCTGGTGGAACGCGAGCTATAGAGCCGGTCCTCGGTGTCGCCGTAGCGCAGCACGACGTTGGGCCGCGCGCCTTCCGGGGCCCCGGTGACCAGACCGCTGACGGTGAGACTGCGAACCGGCCCGCCGCGTCCCGACTGCGCCAGGCGGATCTCGATGCCGACCACATCGGCTCCGGCCGCAGCTTCCACCACGGCTGCGCTTTCCTTGGTCGCGGCGCTGGGATAGAAGGTCACGGCATAGTTGGGTTCAGTGGCGCCATCAAAGCGAGTTTCCGGTGTTGGGTAGGGCCTGAAGTTGCGCGGCGTCGCCTGGATGAAATACTTGCCGGGACCGGTGATCAGGTGAAACTCTCCGCGGTCATCCGTGGCGTTGTATCCGCCGCTGAATATGTTGGTTACGGAAATGTTGGAACCCGACGACGACTGCAACTGGACCTGGACTCCCTGGACGGGATCGCCGAATTCATCCAGTACGCGGCCGGAAATGGTGGCACGCGGCCACATTTCCAGCTTGTAACCGGTGAGGCTGTCGCCTGCCTTGAGCGTGAGGGAAGCAAAGGGCAGAGGACCGGTGAGCTGCGCCTGTACGTAGCCCGCACGTTCGAGGAGAAGGAAGTACGTCCCGGCAGGCATGCTGGTGACGGAATAGTGGCCGGCGCGGTCGCTGACGGAACCGTACACGTCGGAGCCCAACATGTTTCCAAAATCGCCCTTGAGCAGGCGGACGTGGACGCCGGGCAGCGGCTGGCCGGAGGATTTGTCCACCACCGTGCCCTCGATGCCGGATTGTTGCGCAGCAAGGGACACGGCCAGCAGAAGTAACAGAACTGCGGGTCGCATTGCTTGCAATATAGCGGAACCGCGCGCCGGGCGGAAGCGTGCCCCATCGCACGCATCGAACGCGCCGGCGGCTAAACCCGCATGGCTCCGCTCAGCGGCGGCGGCCAGTCCAGCTTGCCGTGCGCCGCGACGCCTTCCGCGATCTTGGCAGCCGCGTCCGGCGGAAATGGCGCGGTCTTGCGCAACCGCAAGTCGGCGAATGCGTTCATGCATTCGAGGATCGCCGCCAGGCTGCCGCGCGTCTCGTTCACCAGGAACATCACGTAGTGCAGCCGCTTGGCGGATTGCGCCACGAACCGGACGTACACCGCCACGGCTTCGCCGGGCATCACCTCGTTCAGATAATGGATGTGGTGTTCGAGGTCGAAAGTGCCCGTCCCGTGCGCCTGGTGATACGCGACGGTCAGGCCCATCCAGCCGTGCAGCACGTCGCTCGCATCGTCGAACAACGCCAGGTACCAGCGGACGTTCATGTGGCCGTTGCTGTCGCGGCACGATTCCGGGACCGTGGCGCGCAGGCAGACCGGCTCCAGCGAGACGATGTTCTCCAACGGTATGTCCGGCGGGCGCATGGCGTGATCCAGTGTAGCGCGGGCATAATCATCTAATTGTCGATGGGGAATATGGTGTATACTGCCAGTAGCAGCATGCCGGCACTCAAGAGCTACCTTCGGGCACTGGAAGCCGAGAGTATTCACATCCTTCGGGAAGTGGCCAGCGAGTTCCAGCGCCCGGTGATGCTGTACTCGATCGGCAAGGACTCCTCCGTGCTGCTGCGGCTGGCCCAGAAGGCGTTTTATCCCGGGCCGATTCCGTTCCCCCTGCTGCACGTCGACACCAGCTACAAGTTCCGCGAGATGATCGAGTTTCGCGATTCCTACACGCGCGGGGTTGGCGCACGGCTGATCGTCCACACCAATCGCCAGGCGCTGGACGCCGGGGCTCAGCCGTTCGTCCTGGGGACGCAGCGATGCTGCGGGCTGCTGAAGACGCAGGCGCTGCTCGATGCGCTGAAAGAAGGCGGTTTCGACGCGGCCATCGGCGGCGCGCGCCGCGACGAGGAGCGCTCCCGCGCCAAGGAACGGATCTACTCGTTCCGCGACGTCCACGGGCAGTGGGATCCGAAGAACCAGCGGCCCGAGTTGTGGAACCTCTTTAACAGCCGGATCTCGCCGGGCGAGAGCATCCGCGTGTTTCCCATCTCGAACTGGACCGAGCTGGATGTCTGGCACTACATCCACCTGGAAAACATCCCCATCGTGCCGCTGTATTTCGCCAAAAAGCGCCCCATGCTGGTGCGCGGCGACACGCTGATTCCGGTGGAACAACCCTTCATCCCCATGCTCGAAGGGGAGAAGCCGAAGATGGTGCTGTGCCGGATGCGCTCTCTCGGCTGCAGCCCGTGTACCGGGGCGATCCGCTCGGAGGCCGACACCGTCCCGAAGATCATCGCGGAGCTGATCGCGGCGCGGCGTTCGGAGCGGGAAAACCGCGTCATCGATCACGATCAGGACGGTTCCATGGAACTCAAGAAGCGCGAGGGCTACTTCTGATGTCGGCCGCGGCCGAGATTCTGCCGGATGCCCCGCTGGAGCTGTTCCTGGCGCGGGAGCGGGAAAAGAGCCTGCTGCGCTTTCTCACCTGCGGAAGCGTGGACGATGGCAAGAGCACGCTCATCGGCCGGCTGCTCTACGATTCGCGGAACGTTTTCGAAGACCAGTTGCACGCAGCGGCAAAAGCCACTCGCAACCAGACGGGAGGCGGGGTGGACCTCTCGCTGCTCACCGACGGCCTGCGCGCGGAGCGGGAACAGGGGATCACCATCGACGTAGCCTACCGCTACTTCGCCACGGCGCGCAGCAAATTCATCATCGCGGACACGCCCGGGCACGAGCAGTACACGCGCAACATGGCCACCGGCGCATCGACGGCGGACCTGGCGATCCTGCTGATCGACGCGCGCCTGGGCGTGCTGCCGCAGTCCCGCCGCCACGCTTACATCTGCGCGCTGCTCGGCGTCCCGCGGTACGTGGTGGCGGTCAACAAGATGGACCTGGCGGAGTATGACCGCGCGGTTTTCGAGCAAATCCGCACGGAGATGGCCGGCTATCTCGCGACGCTCGGAATCCGCGACGCCTACTTCCTGCCGATCAGCGCTCTTACCGGCGACCAGGTTGTGGCGCGCAGCGGCAAGATGCCGTGGTTTCACGGTCCGAGCCTGCTGGAACACCTGGAGACGGTCGATATCCCTGCCAACCGCGGCGATACAGGATTCCGCATGGCGGTGCAGCGGGTATGCCGACCCGATCACTCCTTCCGAGGATACGCGGGCCAGGTTGCATCGGGCGCCATTCATCCCGGCGACGTGGTGACGGCGCTTCCCACCGGCCGGCAGGCTAGGGTCAGGCGAATCGCCACCTTCGATGGCGACCTGCAAGAAGCGTCCGCGCCCACGGCGGTCACCCTCGAACTCGAGGACCACCTCGATATCAGCCGCGGCGACATGCTCTTTGCCGGTTCACCCTCTCCGCACGCGGCGCAGCACTTCGAGGCGCGGGTGGTGTGGATGGACGCGCGGCCGCTGGACCCGCGCCGCCGGTACCTGGTGAAGCACACATCGCAGACCGTTGCCGCGGAAGTCGCGATTCGCCATCGCGTCGACATCCGGACACTGGCCGAGGAGCCGGCCGCGTCACTCGAAATGAACGCGATCGGCTCGATTGAGGTGCATGCCGCCAAGCCGCTCTTCTTCGACGCCTATGACAGCAACCGCGCCACAGGCAGCTTCATTCTGATCGACTCCGAGACGAATGCCACGAGCGGCGCGGGCATGATCCGGCGACCGCTGGTGAACCGGCGCGGCGAGGGTCCTGTGACACAGGCCGAACGGATGGCGCGTTGGGGGCATCGCGGCGCAGTGGTGCGGGTGGGCAACCCGGCAATGGCGCGGGAGATCGAGCGGGCTTTGTTCGAGCGCGGCTGCGCGGTCGCAGTGGCCTCGAGCGAACTCGCCGCATCGTCGTTGAAGGACGCCGGTGTGCTGGCGATTGTGGTGGCGCCTGAGTCAGGCGCGGGCGGCGCGTCCGCGATCCTCAGCGAACTTGAGCTCACCGGTATTCTCCGGCCGCACGAGGTGGTTTCCGAAGGAGGAGGAATTTGATATGAGCGAGCGTATCGACGAGGCCGGCCACAGGATTGACGCCGCGCTCGAAGCGGCTGCCGGCGCCGAGTGCGTGACTTCCAGCTTCCAGGCGGAATGCGTGGCGCTCGTGCACATGCTCATCGCGCGCCGACCGCGTATCCCGGTACTGTTCCTCGATACCGGCTACCACTTCCCCGAAACCTACGCCTACCGCGACACGCTGGCAGCGGAATGGGACCTCAACCTGGTCAACCTCACGCCGCGGTGGACCGTTGCAGAGCAGGAATCGAAGTTCGGCATTCTGTATCGGAGCGCGCCGGACCGCTGTTGCGGGGTGCGCAAGGTCGAGCCACTGTTCGCCGCGCTCGAAGGCTACGGAACCTGGTTCACCGGCCTTCGGCGCGAACAATCCAGGTCGCGCGCGAATCTCCAGCCCGAGGATGCTTTCCGGCTGCCCACGGGAACGGTCTTGCGCAAGATCAGCCCGCTCGCCGATTGGTCCACGCGCGACGTCTGGCTGTACCTGAAGACGCATGGCATCCCCGTGCTGCCGCTTTACAGCCAGGGCTACACCAGTATCGGCTGCCAGCCCTGCACCTCGCCGCCGCTCGATCCCGACGATCCGCGGTCCGGCCGCTGGTCCGGCCAGAAACTCGAGTGCGGGATTCACATCCAGGGCTGACGCCGTATGGAGTTTCTGCTGGGGTTTGGGATTGCCGTCTTGATCGGGCTGACGGGCGTGGGCGGAGGCGTCATCACCGCGCCGGTCCTGACTCTGTTTCTCGGCATTCCGCCGGTGGAGAGCGTGGGCACGGCGCTGGTGTTCACGGCCATCGTGAAGCTGGTGGCGGCGCCGCTTTACGTGGCGCGGCGGCAGGTGAACTTCCGCGTCCTCGGCCTGCTGCTTTCCGGCGGAATCCCCGGCGTTCTCGCCGGATCGTACGTGCTGGCGCGCCTGAGCGCCGCCCCGCGCAAAGGCCCTCTGTTCGCGCTGCTTGGGGGAACCATCATCCTGATGGCGGCCCTGAATCTCTACCGTCTTTTTTCGCCGCGGCCGCCCGCGGGCCGCGACGGTTCGCGATGGCTGCCGCTGGCGGCTTTGCCGATCGGCGCCGAGGTCGGCTTTTCGTCGGCCGGAGCGGGGGCGCTCGGGTCGCTGCTATTGATGCGGATGACCGCCATCTCGACCGGGCAGGTAGTCGGCACGGACGTGCTGTTCGGCCTCGGGCTGTCGCTGGTGGGCGGCGGCGTCAGCCTCGGAATCGGAAACTATCACGGCGCGCTGGCGATGAAGCTCGCTGCCGGCGGAATCCTCGGCGCCATCGCCGGCGCGAACCTGCTGTCTATCCTGCCGCCGCGCCCGCTGCGGGTCGCCCTATCGCTGTGGCTCATGTCCATGGGCGGTCAACTCTGCTGGCGCGCCCTCGCCGGTTAAGCGCCGGCTCGCGCGGGCACACCGAAGCCGTGCACGCACTCAGAAGTCAGTTGTCGAGGTGGCCGCTTGAGGTGGTGTGGAACACCGCGTCTTTGCGAAGGGGCACGGCAGATGCTCTCCGGCTCGCGGCCCGCTTGGAGCGTCCCCGCCGCTCGGGCGTTCTTGCCAGAGCTACGCCTGAAAGTAATACAATCGCCTGGTCGATTCGTTCCAGCTCCAGGCGTAATTGGGAGATGACTGCTGAGAGGTCTATCTGATCCATCACCTGTCCTCTCTGGTTTTGCCGATAAGAAAATCTTAGGATAATTCTGACCATGGAGTCAAGGAAATGTAACAAATCTAGAGTTTGTTTTACCGAAAGAATACGGGGAATCGCCGGGCGGACAGCCAGGCCATTCCGGAAGAAACCGGGCTCCATGCGAAGCCGGTCATCGCCGATCGAGCGGTATGTCGAGGACTTGACCGGTGCGAATGAAGACGCTGAACCGCTTGAGCGCGACGGCGTAGCGGTCGTAGGCGACCTGACGCATTCGCTGAGCCATTTCCCGCGCCATCTGTCCGTCCGCGCTATTGCGCACGTCCAGAGCGATGTGGAGGATTTCTTCCGACTGCTTCAATGCGTCCTGAAACTCGCGGCGAGCCTGCATCATATCCTCGCGGAGGCGATTCTCCGTCTCCTCGCTGCTACTGGCAAGTGCGATCAGACGGCAGGCGTGTTCTTCGACGTGAGTCCAGTAATGGCGGCGCGCCGAGGCCAGCTTCTGGAAGGCATCGTCCCTGGCTTGTGTCATCGGGCCAAACCGGGGATCGCTTTGGGACATCCCGGCCCGCAACAGGGCTTGAGATTCGTGAAACCCCTTCAAGGCGTCCGCGTATTCATCGAGCAGCCGGCGCGCTTCCGCGCATTCGACCTGTGCAACTGGTGATGATGCCATACTGCGAAATCTTACTCCTCTTTCTATGCAGCTCCGGATCCGGCCCAACGTCGGGGAGCGTCCTTACAATTTTGTTTCTGCCAATCGGATATCGCCAACTCGACGATTCGGGTCCCTTCTCTGGAGTCAAAAGGTTTGACCAGTATGTCGTACGCGCCAAAGTCCAAGGCTTCCAGCCAGAATGGCTCTTCGGCGATCCGGGAAGTTACCAGCAGGCGCGGAGGATCCGGCGCCAGCCGGACGTGGGGCAAGATTCCTTTCCACGAAGCGGGAAACAGGTCCTGCTCGCATATCACCACGGAAAAACGTTCGTGCTGTAAGACAGATATTGCGGAAGGCAGGTCGAAGGTCCTGCGGAAGCTGTAAGGCAATTGCTTCAGGATCACTTCCAGAATCTCGTGGTCAGACAGTAGCGGGCTGACAGTATCCCGCAGTCCCCGTTCCTGGAAACGCCGCTCGCAACCCGGGGCAACCGGTGGCTTGACAACGCAGAACCCCTCGATGGGTATCCAGCCAGTATCTACCCACTTGGAGGAGAGAGTCAAGCCAGGTTTGAGAGCTCTGAGAGCTCAAGAAAGTCAGCCGCCGATGAACGCAGATAAACGCCGATGAAAACACATCATTTATCTGCGTTCATCGGCGTTCATTAGCGGCTGAGATGCCTCTACGGCACCGGGGCAGACGGCACCGCCTGAACCCACGTCAGGACTCCAGGACCTCGCGAATGCTTTGCGACAGGGCTTCCGGTGTGAAGGGCTTGCGCAGAAGGGCTGGTGGCGGTCCGGATCCGTCCGGATGCGCGGCCGGTTCCTCGGCGTCGTTGGGCATGAAAAGAGCGCGCGCCTCGGGATGCAGGACCGCGACCTTCTGGGCCAATTCCCGGCCGGTCATTTGCGGCATCTCGAGCGCCGTCAACAACAGGTTGACCGGTTGTTTGCCGGCGCGGATCAACTCCAGGGCCTCGGCCCCTTGAGCGGCCTGCAGTACCGTGTAGCCGCACTCCTGTAAGATACGCGCGGTGAGGCTCCTCACGATTTCTTCCGGTTCGACCAACAAGATAGTCTCGCCGCCGGTGCGAAGGGCGCCGTCGCCGGCATGTTCCGCTGGCGCGGCAAGCGGCTGCGAAGCCTCGGGAAGGAAAATGCGCAACGTGCTGCCTCGCCCCAGCTCGCTGGCCGCCCATAGATAACCGCCGCTGCGGCGAACGGCGTCGTAGATCCCGGACAAGCTGAGGGCGGCATGCTGGCGATCCGGTGCGCTAAGGAGCGGTTCCAGGACTTGCACACCGGCTTCATCCGCCGGGGGAGCGAGGTGACTGACTTCCAGCACCACATACTCGCCTGGCGGCACGGCGGGGTGCTCGCGGGCGTAATCCTCGTCCACGGTGGTGTTCCGCGTGGCGATGGTGAGCCCGCGGTCGGGCAGCGATTCGCGCGCGTGGGCGACGAGGTTCAGGACCACCTGCCCCATCTGGCCGCGATCGATCTTCACGAGTTTGAGGCCGGGCAGGAGATGGATGTGCAACTCCATCGTGCCCGGCAGAGCGGCGCGGATGATCTGCTCGATTTCCTGAAGTAACTCGTTGAGATCCACGATTTCGGGCTGCAGAGAATGCCGCCGTTCGAAGGCCAGGATCTGGCGAGTGAGCCGCGTCGCCCGTTCCATAGCCCAGTGGATCTGCTCGACGTCATGCGACAGGGCGTTCTCGGGGCTGAGATTCCGCTTGAGAAGCCAGGTATAGCCGCCGACGGTGGTGAGCAGGTTGTTGAATTCGCGGGTCACCGCGCCGGCGAGCCTTCCGATAGCCTCCACTTCGAGCGGCTGTTGCGCGCCCATCTGCAACCGGCGCTCGTCTTCCTCTAGCCGTTTGCGCTCGCTCAGGTCCCGGATATTGAGCTGAACGATACGCCTGTCGCCTTCGAAATAGACGTTGCCAACCGCCTCGAGATGCACCCGCTCTCCGCCGCTGTTACGGGCCGTGAGGCTGGCCTGCATGGTTCCCTGTTCCAGGAGCTCGCGGAAGCTCCGGCTGTCGACCTTGGTGCCGCGAAACATTTCGAGGTCCCAAAATTTCACGCCGACGGACCCGGAGCGGGAGAGTCCGAACGTCTTGGCGAGATAGGGATTCAGATCGATGATCTCGCCGGCCTCGCCGTCGGCCATGAGGATGCCATCAGTGGACGCCTCAAAGAGGTGGCGGTAGCGGGCCTCGACCGCCTGTTTGCGCTCGGTGATGTCGAACATGGCCAGCACGGCGCCATCGATCCTGTTTTCGGCGGTGCGATAGGGACGGATCCACATTGAAAACCAACGGCCGTCCTGGTCGCGCACTTCGCGCTCGTTGACATGCAGGTTTTCGATCACGTCCAGAAACAACTCCTCGAGATCGGGAATATCGATCTTGGGCTTGAAATCGGAGAGAGGCCGTCCGACATCGCTGGTGAGCAGGTTCAACACCTTTTCCGCCTGGGGGGTAAATCGCCGGATGCGCAGGTCGTTCCCCAGCATCACGATGGGGATGTTGACGCTGCTCAGCAAGTTGCTCAGGTCGTTGTTGATCCGGCTGAGCTCGGCATTGCGGGCGTGCACCTCGTCGTTAACGGTCGAGAGCTCTTCGTTGGTGGATTGCAGCTCTTCCTTGGCGGTCAGCAGCTCTTCATTGGTGCTCTGGAGTTCCTCATTGCTGGATTGCACCTCTTCGTGGGCCGACTTGAGCTCCTCGGTGGTGGACTGCTGTTCCTCGATGACAGATTCCAGGTAGTGCTTGGTGGAGTTGAGCTCGTCCTCCAGGTCGCGGACGCGCCGGGCAGCGCCGGAGACCTTCTCCGGGGGGCGCGCTGCTTTCCGTTGCTTGCCTTTCTGCTGGGGCGACGTTTGTTCTTCGAACAGGACCAGGTACTGGCTTTCACCGCCACCCGCCAGAACCAGGGGAGTCACGCAGATGCATACATTGTGGATGCGGTCCAGGTGAGCGACGCGGAGGGCCTCACCGCGAATCGTGACATGCTTCTTGCGGGCGCGGCCGAACACCTTGCGAAACGCCACCACGAGCTCGGGACGCAGCATGCGGCTGATGTTGAGGTTGGGCTCGCCAACTCCATGTTCCAGGTAAGGCGAAGTGCGCCCGTGAAACTGCAGGATGTTCATGTGCTCGTCGATCAGAATGCCGGCCGGGGAATAGCGGTTCAGAATGTACTGATCGACGCGCCGCTGCACGTCGTGGGTGGAAACCAGGGTGGGTTTGCGCCTGGGGTGTTCGCCCAGGCGCGCGTCACCGTAGGCGCTGAAGTCCAGATGGTCGACGGTGGAGACTCCAGCCTTACGGGCGTAGATGCGGAGGTGCTTGTCGGTGGGAGCGAACAGCTCATTGGCGTCGCCCACCGTTTCCGAAAGGCCAAGCACCAGGAAGCCGACGGGCTTGAGCCCGTAGTGGAAGAACCGCATGACCTTGCTTTGCAGCGGGGGCCCGAGGTAGATCAACAGGTTGCGGCAGGTGATCAGATCCAGCTTGGAGAAGGGCGGATCCTTGGTGAGATTCTGCTGGGCGAAGACGCAGATGTCGCGAACGGCACGGCTGACCTGATACTGGCCATCCAGTTTCAGGAAGAAGCGGCGCAGGCGGTCGACGGAGACGTCGGCGGCGATGGAATCCGGATAAACTCCGGCTCGGGCGCGTTCCAGGGCGGGCTCGCTGAGGTCGGTCCCGAAGATCTGGATGGGGATCTCCAGAGCCGCGTCGCGCATGTACTCGAGCAGGCAAATGGCCACCGAATAAGCTTCCTCGCCCGTGGAGCAGCCGGGAACCCAGACGCGCACGGGGTTCTCGGGAGAGCGGTCGCGAAAAATAGCCGGGAAGACTAACTTCTTGAGGCCATCGAAGGTGGACGGCTCGCGGAAGAAGCCGGTGACGCTGATCAGGATGTCATGAAAGAGCGCTTTCAGCTCCTGAGCGTTGTCGCGGAGGAACTGCGCGTACCGTTCCGCGGTTTCGATCTTGTGGAGCGCCATCCGGCGCAGGATGCGGCGCTGGAGGGTGCCGTGCTTGTAGAGCGCGAAGTCCACGCCGGTGGCCGTGCGGAGCAACTGAAAAATCTCGATGAAACGATCCTGCTCGGCGGCGCCCGAATCGGCGGCGGCAGGCTGGGAGGGGGCGGGTGCGGCGGCGACATATGGATGCTTGCACAGGCGCAGGATCTCCTGAGCGATTCGATGAGGTGGAAGCACCAGGTCCACGCCGCCGGCGGCGATGGCGTTGTGCGGCATGGCGTCGAATTTGGCGGTCCCGTCCTGGGCGAAAGTGATGCCGCCTACCGCCTTGACCGCTTTGAGTCCGAGCGTGCCGTCCGAAGCGGTGCCCGAAAGGATTACGGCTATAGACCGGCTGCCTCGCTCTTGCGCGAGCGACTGGAAGAACTCGTCAATCGGCATATGAGGGCCAACGTGAGCCCGTTCGGTGAGCGTCAACTTGCACTTGTTCAGGCGCATTCCCACGTTGGGCGGAATGACGTAGACGGCGTTGGGCTCGACGCGCATCTGGTCCTGCACCTGCAGGACCGGCATAGTCGTGGACCGCGAGAGCAACTCGCCCAGGATGCTGACGTGCTTGGGATCGAGGTGCTGGATGAAGACAAAGGCGAGGCCGCTGTCCTCGGGCAGGTTTTCGAGCATCTCCTGGAAAGCTTCCAGACCGCCAGCCGAGGCTCCAACGGCCACGACTGGACAGAGCACCTGGGAAGAAGGCTGGCGCTGGGGTTCGGCGGGTTGGGGAGCCGGGCTGGCGGGCGGTGTTTTGGGCTTGGATGGTTTGCTCTTGGCCTTCATGAGTAAAACACCTCTGTGTACAGTGTAGTGCTAGTGTGGGAGATCGGGGTACGATCGCGCCACATGACCGGCAAACGGCTGGAGGTAAAGACTCCCGGGTTCGACATCGAAGAGGTGATTGCTACCGGCTTCGCGAAGTACAACTTCGAGCCGGATTCGGAGAATCTGTTCCGCACGCAGTTCAAGGACCAGAAGTTGATCATACAGGAGACATACAGTTGGCTGCCGGATTCGGGCACGGCAGCGCCGACGAGCGGGTAGTGGGGCAATCGGTGTTCATCCGCGTTGATCGGCGGCAAATAAGCATCTTGAGAAGTGCGTAAGGGCCCGATGAACCTTTTAATCACCCACAAGTTGCACCGCCAAGAGGAACCCGAGTTCGATATCCGTGATCCGCGACAAGTGGCTGGGAGGGGTTGAGCCGCCGCCGCGATCGGCCTCGGGAGGGAGACGCTCAAAGGTACATCGACTTCCTGGTTGATCTTGACCCCCGCTGCGGCCCCATGAATCTGGGGGGCCTGCAACCCGACCTGGAAGAACTGCTGGGCGGGAAAGTCGATGGTGTATCGTCCCGCGGGCTGCACGAGCGGATCCGTGAACGCGTCCTGCGCGACGCTGTGCCGCTATAAGAGATGATCGACGGCGGCTCCAGGATATTGGCGCACTACACTGGCACTGCGGGTAATTTGGAATCTGCGATGAGAGTCCAGCGATAAAGCTCGTGAAGTTCAATCACTCGTGGTTAGACGCTGAGGCGTGTGGCGGGCGGCGCTCAAGGGCTTCCAGCCCACCCCAAAACTCTTCCATGGTTTCTGCCCTTGGCAGGGGAATTCTCACTCGGGCCAAGATCTCCACGGCTGGCGGAGCGACATAGAGTCGGGGTGGCACGCTCTTGGTAATAACGGAACCAGCACCGACGACCGCCCCCGTGCCGATACGCAAGACTCGTCCGGCACCAGCAACCAGGACCGAATTCGGCCCGACAAACGCCTCCTTCTCGATGACCACTTGGCCCGGGCCACGCGTGTGTGCGATGACAATCGAGCGCATGCTGATCTGCACCTTGTCCTGGATCTCGATACGCTCGGGCCACTCGTTATCGAGGTATACATCGTCGCCAATGAAGACCTCTCGGCCGACTTTGACGCCACGCCAGCGATGCAACGCTGGACGCAGCGTGGTTGAGCCGGGGCAGAACCGGGCGATTATGTGAAGGGCCCGGTTCGTCGCGCGTCGCAGGATGGATTTGCTCATGGTAATTGCGCCGAGGTTGGAGGTTCTGATTGGCCGGTGCCAGCCCGTTTCTGGCGCACAAAGGCGGCGAGTTTTGCCACCGAATCAAAATGGGCCGTGGTCACCTCTTGCTGGTCCACCCTTG
>Ga0335081_10002446_pt1 | contig 29237 bp, 23 predicted proteins | sample Lox_Sample_35_FD_206713 | JGI IMG/M metagenome (GOLD analysis project Ga0335081, IMG submission 206713) | Soil microbial communities from Loxahatchee National Wildlife Refuge, Florida, United States - Lox_Sample_3.5 | ecosystem: Environmental > Terrestrial > Soil > Wetlands | place: USA...
TGTCGCGTTCAAAGACCAGGGTCAACTACGGTTTCTCGATAAGGGCGACAACCTGCTCTACAGTGTGGATATCGAGATTGCCGATGACGACGCAAAGCGCATGCAGGGGTTGATGTACCGCGATTCGATGGCGGAGAATCACGCCATGCTTTTCGTTTTCCCCGATGAGGATGAGCGGTCGTTCTGGATGAAGAATACGATCATCCCTCTTGACATCATTTATGTGAACGCAAAGAACCAGATCATCACCACTCAGAAGAATGCCGTTCCGTACTCCGAGGATTCAATCCCCTCAAACGGCCCTGCAAAGTACGTCGTAGAAGTAAATGCGGGGTTTTGTGAGCGGCACTCCGTTAAACCGGGGGATCACATTGAATGGAGGAGGTTCTGAGTTCCGGAAACACGGGATGTCTGCGGCTTCCAACACCACGGCCCGGGTAACCGACTGACGATCGTTCGGCGAAGCGTTATTTCTTCTTCGGCTTTCCTTTTGCCTTGTTGTTCCCTTCGGGTTTCTGCTCTTTACGTTTCTCACGACCAGCCGGCGCACGCTTCACAGTCGGCATACTATCTTTCTTGTCCGCTTTGGTTGGCGGTGGATTTTCCTTTGCGGCCGTACCGCTCGTTGCGTCGTTCCGGCCATTGGATTGTTTGGTCTTCGCTCCACGTTCACTTTCCTTTCGCTCCAACTCCTTCTCTTCCTCTTCCTCCGCCACCACCGCAGCGATGTCTGCGACCGAGTCGCCATCCTGCAGCCGAATCAATCGCACCCCCTGCGTGTTGCGTCCTGCCACCCTGATCGCTGCCGCATTTTGACGGATAACCATTCCGTTCGTAGTGACGATGACGATATCGTCCGTGTCGACCACTTCCTTGATGACAACCATCCGCCCCGTCTTATCCGATATCTTGACCGTTTTGATTCCCTTGCCGCCCCTGTGGCTTGTGCGATACTCTTCTGCTTCACTCCGTTTTCCAAAACCTTTGGCCGTGGCAATCAAAATCGTTGTTCCCGTTCTTCGCAGGTTCACCATACCGACTACTTTGTCGTGCTTGCCCAGGCGGATCCCACGGACGCCGGCGGCATTTCGTCCCATCGGTCTGATTTCATTTTCATGGAACCGGATGGCCATTCCCTCCTGCGTGCCGATAATAACATCCTGCGTTCCGTCTGTCAGCCTGGTATCGTTCAGCGTGTCCCCCTTCTTCAGGTTTGCGGCAACAATTCCACCTTTACGGGGGTTGCCGAATTCCGACAGTGACACCTTCTTGATCATACCCTCGCTTGTCACCATCAGGACAAAGTGTTTGTCATCGAACTGCTTTACAGCGATAAAGCCCGTAATAGCCTCCTCCGGACCTTTCGAGATCAGTGTGTCGATCGATTTCCCTTTCGTTGTGCGCCCCCCCTCGGGAATCTCGAATACTTTGAGCCAATGGCATCGTCCGGCCCGTGTAAAGAACAGGATGTACTCGTGCGTGCTTGCAATGAACATGTGCTCGACAAAGTCATCTTCCCGCGTCGCAGCCCCCGTCACCCCTCTGCCGCCCCGGGATTGTCTCCGGTAGCCGCTTACGGGGAAACGCTTGATGAAACCGCTGTGGGAAATGGTAATGACCATTTCCTCTTCTGCAATGATGTCCTCGATGTTGAACTCTTCCGCCTTGTAAATAATCTCCGTTCTGCGGTCGTCCCCGTATTTCTTCTTCAGCTCCGCAAGCTCTTCCTCGATAATCCGCATCTGGAGCTGCTTGCTCTTGAGGATCGATTTGAGCTTCTCGATCAGCTTGATTGTCTCTTTGTATTCCTCTTCCACCTTCTGCCGTTCGAGGCCCGTCAGTTTCTGCAGCCGCATGTCCAGAATGGCCTTCGCCTGAATCTCGGAGAGCTTGAACCGCTTCATCAGGCCTTCTTGTGCCGTCGGCACGTCCTTCGACTTCTTGATCAACTGGATGACGGCATCGATGTTGTCCAGGGCGATAATGTAGCCTTCGAGGATGTGCGCCCGCTTCTCGGCCTCTTCGAGCTCGAACTTTGAACGCCGCACGATCACGTCGTTGCGGTGCTCGATGAAGTGCCGGATCATCTCGCGCAGTGTCAACACCTGCGGTCGGCCGTCCACGAGGGCGAGCATGATCACACCAAATGTCGTTTGCATCTGCGTGTGCATGAAGAGGTTGTTCAGAACAACCTCGGCGTTTGCATCCCGCTTGAGGTCGATGACAATTCTCATGCCGTCCCGGTCGGACTCGTCGTTGACATTTGAGATGTCGTCGAGTTTTTTGTCGCTCACGAGCTCCGCGATCTTCTCGATGAGGTTTGCCTTGTTGACCTGGTAGGGAAGCTCTGTGACCACGATGCTCTGTCTGTCACCCTTGCCCGTTTCAATCGTTGCACGCGCACGGATGACGATTCGCCCTCGCCCTTTCGTGTATGCCTCCTTGACCCCCTCATATCCGTAAATGATGCCGCCCGTAGGAAAATCAGGGGCAAGGATATGCTTCATCAACTTCTCGTTCGAGATATCTGCATCCTTGATGTATGCAACGCAGCCATCGATGACTTCCTTCAAGTTGTGCGGCGGGATATTGGTCGCCATGCCGACGGCGATGCCGCTCGTGCCGTTGCACAACAAGTTGGGGAAGAGTGCCGGGAGGACTCTCGGTTCCTCAAGAGTGTCGTCGAAGTTGGGAACAAAGTCGACGGTGTTTTTTTCCAGGTCCCGCAACATCTCTTCGGATATACGCGTGAGGCGAGCTTCTGTATAGCGCATTGCCGCTGGAGAATCTCCGTCGACGGAACCGAAGTTGCCCTGACCATCGACAAGACGATATCGCATCGAGAATTCCTGCGCCATGCGAACCATGGTATCATAGACCGCCATATCGCCGTGCGGATGGTATTTCCCGAGAACCTCCCCGACGATGCGTGCACTCTTCTTGTACGCGCGGTTGCTTGCAAGGCCAAGCTCGTTCATGCCGAAGAGTACTCTCCGGTGCACCGGTTTCAAGCCGTCGCGCACGTCCGGTAATGCCCGCGCCACGATGACCGACATCGAGTAATCGATGTACGACCCCTTCATTTCTTCTTCGATGTCGACCGGTACTATTTTCTCATTCACTGTTGCCATTTGTCACGCTTGTCTTGCTGATCGGTTTGCTCGTCTCTTCGCGTCTCTCTTTATTTATCACACATCGAGGTTTCTGACGTACTTTGCGTTCTTTTCGATGAAATCGCGTCGTGGTTCCACCTCATCCCCCATGAGAATCGAAAACGTGCGATCGGCATCCGCGGCGTTCTCGATCGAAACCTGCAAGACTGTGCGTGTATCAGGGTTCATCGTCGTCGCCCAAAGCTGTTCGGGGTTCATCTCCCCAAGACCTTTGAACCGTGAAATCACGATTCCGTCTTCACGCACGACGGCACCTTCTTCTACAGGTTCGGCCTCGACCGCTTCTTCCTTCTCCTTCTTCGTTTCCTTACCGGACTTCTTCTCGGTCCTTAGCCGCTTGATGATTTCATCCCGCTCATCCTCATCGAAGGCATATTGTTCCTGCTTTCCCCTCTTGAGCTTATACAATGGAGGCTGCGCAATATACAGATGCCCAAGCTCGATAATCTCTTTCATATACCGGAAGAAGAGTGTGAGAAGAAGCGTGCGGATGTGTGAACCATCGACGTCCGCATCGCACATGATGATAATCTTCCCGTACCGCACATTTTCCGGCTGGAATGTATCACCAACGCCCGCCCCGATGGCTGTAAAGATCGCCCGGATTTCTTCGTTTTCGAGAATCTTATGCAGGCGTGCCTTTTCAACGTTGAGGATCTTCCCCTTCATCGGAAGAATTGCCTGGAACCTCCGATCACGTCCCTGTTTTGCGCTTCCACCGGCGGAATCTCCTTCTACAATGTAGAGCTCGCAGTGTTCCGGGTCATTGATGGAACAATCTGCCAGTTTTCCGGGAAGCCCTGCAGAATCAAAGGCATTCTTGCGCCGCGTTAGGTCTCTGGCTTTCCTCGCAGCTTCGCGCGCCTCTGCAGCGCGCAGGCATTTGTCGATAACTCTTCGGGCATCCGGCGAATTCGCTTCGAGCCAGTCTGCAAATTGCGGTCCCACCACCGACTCAACGATGCTTTTCACTTCGCTATTCCCAAGCTTCGTCTTCGTCTGACCTTCAAACTGGGGCTCGGGTACTTTGACACTCAAGACCGCGGTCAGGCCCTCACGGAAATCATCGCCTGTGAGCTGAACGCCTCCTTCTTTCGTGAATCCGTTCTTGGCGGCGTAGTTGTTCAGGGTTCTTGTAAGCGCTGTGCGAAATCCTACGAGATGGGTTCCTCCTTCGTGCGTGTGGATGTTGTTGACGTAGGAAAAGACATTTTCGTTGTACTGATCGTTATACTGAAATGCGACCTCCACCTCCACCGCACGCTTTGCTTCATCTTTGTCTTCCCCCTTTGCATAGCAGACTTTCTTCATAATCGATGGTCGGGTTGAGTCGATGTACCGCACAAACTCCACCAGGCCTCCTCTGAAGTGGAACTCCTCTTCCTGTTTTGTCTTCCCGCGAAAGTCCGCAATTTTCAGCGTCACGTCGGGGTTCAAAAAGGCGAGCTCCCTCAACCGTTCTGCCAGCGTCTCGAACTTGAAGGACCAGTTCTTGAAGATGGATCCGTCCGGCATGAACGAAATCTTCGTGCCCGTTTTTCCCCGCTCGGCTTTCCCCGTCGCCTTGACCGGTGCAACCGGCTCTCCTCTCTTGTACTTCTGAACAAAGACTTTTCCGTCGCGATAAACCTCGGCCTCAAGCCACTCGCTCAATCCGTTCACGACCGAAACACCGACACCGTGGAGACCGCCGGAGACCTTGTACGTGTTCTTGTCGAACTTTCCGCCGGCGTGCAGCATCGTCATCACAATTTCCAGGGCCGACTTTTTCTCTTGCGGATGCATGTCCGTTGGAATACCGCGGCCATCATCTTCGACGGTGATGGATCCATCGCTGTTGATGCTTACGTTGATCTTCTTGCAGTAACCGGCGAGTGCTTCATCAATAGAGTTGTCCACCACTTCGTACACCAGATGGTGCAACCCGCGCGCACTGACGTCGCCAATGTACATGGCGGGTCGCCGTCGGACCGCTTCAAGTCCTTTCAAGACAGTAATGTCGTCTGCAGTGTACGAGCCGGCACCGTTTTTCACGGTCTCCGTTGCCCCTTTCACCACCTGCTTCTGTCCGTTTCTTCCCATTCTTCTCTGACTATTAGTGGAACTTAATATCCTTCACAACCTCATGCCCCAGGGCACTATTCAGCGTGGTCATGATTTCCCTTTTGCGCAGGTTAAGCTCGTTTCTCCAAGTGCTGGTCTTCACTTTCACAAAGAGAACCCCCTTCACTATTCTTACGGCGCTTGCAGCCTTGGCGATGTGTTCACCCACGATGGATTCCCATTGCAGTACCGCATCGTATTCAACAATTTTTTGCCGAATGCCAAGTCCATCCACAAGCTCTTGGATGGAGGTCCCGATATCCTTAATTTGCGAAGACTGGCGGTTGCGCAAACGTCACCTTTCCCTGACGCACATAGTGTCGCGCCAGATCATTCATCCGCCCTGAGTCTGCTGTGAATCGTTGCTCGTCCGTTGCTGTAATGAACGTCTGTCCGAGGTTCGCGGTCATCGCAAGTAGTTTTTCTGAGCGGGGTCCGTCCAGCTCACTAAAGACATCATCAAGCAGGAGGACGGGCGTCTCATTGCATCGTTCGTGTAGGTAAAAAAACTCTGCAACTTTCAGTGCAACCAAATACGTTTTGTGTTGTCCTTGCGACGCATAAGCCTTCAAGTGGAGGTTGTTAATGCCAAGAACGAGGTCGTCCTTGTGTGGACCGACCAGCGTCGTGCCAAGCCTCCGTTCTTCCTGGCATCGCCGTTCAAGGGCCCCGCGGAAGAGACTCTGACCCCGCTCCGCGGTCTCCTCGGCATGGACGCTGATGCTTGATTCGTACTCGATGGCTGGTTGTTCTGCTTTTCCGGCAATCTGTATGAATGCATCCACGAGATATGGCGAGAATTCGTAAACAAATTGCGCTCGCCGCAGTGATATCTGTGTTCCTCGCTTAATCAGACTTTCGTCCCACGGTTCCAACAATTCCCGACCGATCGCCTGGCCCCCTTTTGATTCCAGCAGGATCCTGTTCCGCTGACGCAGGATTTTCCTATATTCGATCAAATCCTGAAGATAGGACTTGTTCGACTGCGAGATGACGACATCCAGAAATCTCCGTCGATCCGCCGGCGTTCCCGAAGTTACGTTGGCGTTTTCCGGGGAAAGGACCACCACCGGAAACATGCCTACCACCGATGACCTGTCTTCAATCGAACTTTTGTTAACTGCTATCCGCTTTTCCTTCAGTTCCTTGTCGTACGAGACCTCGATTTCGTACGGAACATCGATGTCGGAAATGGCTTTGGCGCTTATTGCGAAACCAGCGCGTCCAATCTGCACTGCAGTTGTGTCGCTTGATGCGTAAAAGCTCTTTGTTAAACAGAGGTATGAGATCGCTTCCAGGATGTTTGTTTTCCCTTCCCCGTTGTTGCCGAGAAGAACGTTGCGTCCTGGTGCACATGTAATCCTGCTCGCATCGTGGTTCCGAAACGCCTGAAGTTGCACTTCCCTAAACTTCATCACTTATTCTCTCATTGAGAACGCGATAGCCCCGGGGGTCGGGGCTATACGGGGGCCTGCAAGACATCTGCCTCTCTTCTCAACCATTAAGCCTCATCGGCATCACGAGCATGAGCACATCCTCGTTGTCTCGCTGAAGGGCTGGTGTGATAATAGCGGCGCGTACGGAACTGCTGAAATTGAATACGACTTCTGGGGTATCGATATGGGACAGGATGTCGATGATGTATGTAGCGTTAAATCCGATTTCTAGCTCATCCCCTGTGTACGAACACGTAATCTTCTCGCGGGCCTCACCTCCAAAGTCGACATCCTCCGCTGCAATCCGCATCTCGTTCTTCTTTACCGAGAGGCGAACTTGGTGCGTAGTGGAGCTTGAGTACAGGGCGACCCTCCGAACGGAAGCAAGCAGGAGGTCCCGGCTCACGGAGAGCTTTTTATCGTTATCCAGCGGGATGACAGATTCGTAGTTTGGGTATGATTCATCAATGAGGCGTGACGTGAGCGTTGTGTTCCCAAAAGAAAACTGTATATGTGTCGAATCAACGCTGATTGTGTTCTCTCCCTCTTCTGCGGATCTTGCAAGAAGTGTCAATGCTTTTGCCGGGATAATCAATTCCTTTTTTATCTTGGACTTGGTTGGCCCGGAATAGTTGATCCGCACGAGTCTATGGCCATCAGTCGCAACAACCCGCATTTCCGGTCCACGCAATTGGACGAGCACGCCTGTCATGGCGGGTCGTAGCTCATCGCTGCTTACGGAAAAAATTGTTCTGTTGATCATTGACCGGAAGAGTGTGCTACTAATTGCAAGCTGGTCTTCGCTTTTGAACTGGGGGATCGCGGGAAACTCTTCGCTTGATTCGCCAACAAGGTTATATTCCCCGCTTTCCGTTATCATTTTTATTTTGTTCGTGCCGGCGTCAGCCTGAAAGACAAGTTGGACATCTGGCAGCGCACGGATAGTTTCCATTACACGCTTTGCCGGCACAGCAACAACACCGTCTTCAGATCCCTTGACGTCTATCGACGCGGCAATGGATACTTCAAGGTCTGTGGCCACAAGGCGCAATTGATTTTTTGCGAGACTAAAAAGGATATTCTCTAAGATTGGTAGAGTGGATTTCGAGGGGACGACTCCACTGACCTTTGTCAGCGCTTTTTGTAGTTCACTACAAGCAACTGTGAATTTCATTTGTGGGTCCTCCAGATCGGGTTACAGTAATTGTCCGAACATCACAATTTAAGCAAAAACGGCAGGAATTCCAAACGATGGAAACAATGTAACCTTAATATATTATAATGGGTTATAAGAATAATAGATATTCTTTTATGTAAGATATTAAGAGTTATAGCATTGTTGAAATGTTGATATCATTTCTGGTTGTGTGGGCGAAGGTCAACGGTTGAAAGGAATAAAGAAACAGACTTCGTTTCCCGGAGTCTGAAGTGCATGTGCGCAAAAAAGAGTTTATCAACATAAATGATTTGCATTCAACCAATTGCTACAATCTTGCCAGCTATTGACTTCCCGCGAACAAGGATGAACAAGGTTACGCTCACCATTTGCACATTTATAGCAAAATAAAAAAAGCCAGCCTCGAAGGAAGCTGGCTTCTCACGATTGCAATTATTGATTAGCGACTATTGAGTTCGAGCTTACGCTTCAGATGTTCTGTGTTTTGACGGAACTGCGCGTCCGTTTTCATCCTGTCTTCCACGGCCTGATAAGCGTGGATGACCGTGCTGTGATCCCTGCCGCCGAAATGAAGTCCAATGGTTTTTAAAGATGCATTCGTAAGCTCTTTGGCGAGGAACATCGCGACTTGGCGCGCAGTGACCACCTCCTGCTTACGTGTCTTTGCTCTTAGAAGATCCTCCGGGATATCGAAGAACTCACAGACGATTCGTTGAATCTGCTCAATGGTAATAGGCGTGCGGACCTCGTTGACTACGACACGCAAAACATCCCGCGCAAGTTCAATGTTAATCTCACGATTCTCCAAAGATGCGCGCGCTAAAAGGCTGATGAGACACCCCTCGAGTTCACGAATATTGTTCGTGACATTTGCGGCGATGAACTCAAGCACCTCCTGGGGAAGCTCAAGGTTGTTCTCTTCGCTCTTCTTCTGCAGAATCGCAATTCGTGTTTCAAGATCCGGTGGTTGAATATCAGCTGTCAAGCCACATTGAAAACGCGAAATAAGCCTCTCGTCGAGCCCTTTAAGCTCCTTGGGCGGAACATCGGATGAGAGGACAATCTGCTTTCCAAGTTGGTAGAGAGTATTAAATGTATGGAAGAAGTTGTCCTGCGTCTTTTCTTTTCCCGCAAAGAACTGAATGTCATCAACAACGAGGAGATCCATGCTCCTGTAGAAATTCGAGAATTCAGTCACCTTGTCCGTTTGGATCGCCTCAACAAAGTCTACGGTGAATTTCTCGCTTGAAGCGTATACAACGCGCTTTGCCTTGCCTGTTGCAACGGCATAGTTTGCAAGGGCGTGCATCAAGTGGGTTTTGCCTAAACCGGTTCCTCCGTAGATGACAAGAGGATTGAATGAAGTTCCCCCGGGATTGTTCGCGACCGCCATTGCTGCGGCACGCGCAAGCTGGTTGCTATCGCCCTTGATGAAATTTTCAAAGGTGTATCGTGGATTAAGATTACTCTGAGTCTGAGGAAGATATTCGGCTCGCATCAAGATATGCGGCGAGAAGGGAGCATATTGGACGGGGGTCGGTGAGGGCGACGGTTTCTCTTCAACGGGAAAAAGCTCTTCCTGTCGCTCCTCAGTAGCAATGGAGTAGAATAGTTTCGCGTTCTCTCCCAGAACAGAAACAATGGTGTTGCGAATCAGTGTGTTGTAGTGCTCTTCCACCCAATCGTAGAAGAACTGACTGGGGACCTGTACGGTAAGCTCCTCCCCCTCGAGTTTCAAGGCAACCATGGGTTGAAACCAAGTTTTAAAGCTCAACGTCGATACCTGATCACGGACAAGATCAAGGCATCGTTCCCAAACCTGCTGATGATTCGCGAGAGTCGGGGGTTGCGTTGCAAAATAAATCTGTGGGTCCATGAATCTATTTTGTTCTCAAATCTGCAGTTGCGAAAAAGTTGATAACAAAGTTATCCACATAGCGTTATTGCGGAATTTCAACAGAAAAGTGCGCTGATGAAGTTGCCAACATTAAGTGAGTTGCTGAAAAAGCTTGGAGTATATACGGTTGGAAGAGTTAATAACAAACTTGTCAACATTTTTACGACAGCACAGGATGATCAATAAATACAGCCCATATCGCCTCCATAATGGCGCCGAAATTTATTCACAAATTATTAACACCACAGACATTACTCATGGAGGGGCATGATTGTACTAAGGTTGGCTGCAGAATGCAAGAGAAAAAGTTACAATTCCACACTATCGTTGCACAAATGAAATGCAGAATGGAACGCCGTTCGTGTTCTTCGTGTGCGACAGACTCGTGTTCAATTGTGAGGAGTTTGGATTCGATTCTTTGCGCATCAAAATGCAATGACTGCTACTGGCAAATATGTTGTAATACCGGTTGAGCGAACGGCGTCTCTATGGAACTGTGGCGAAAGAAAAAGTCTTCTATGATGAGATGAGAAAACCTGAGGCCTCATTGGTACTTCTGTGGCTGAACAATGGGTGTGTGCCTTTGGCTAATGGTGTAACCTCGGCCTTTAGAGTAGAAGTCTATTGTTCTGAAAAGGCGAACAAATCCTCCCCCCTCCTCCGGGTAGCAAGAAAATGGAGCACCCACTGTTGTTGGCCTAAAGAGCTGCCAGACGAACTGCACAGCGGAATGTGCGCTTTACGGAAGAACGCTCGCCACCGGAAAGGGTTGTTAACGTCTTCTTGTTTCTGCCAGAAAGATTTTGTACCATAGCTTCCTAGATATGAAAACAGATACTACAGATTTCAGAAGATGAAGAGAACATATCAGCCGCACGTCAGAAAAAGGAAAAATACGCACGGGTTTCGGGCACGGATGGCCACGAAAAACGGTAGGAAGGTTCTCAGTCGTCGCAGGGCAAAGGGCCGGCACAAACTCACCGTCAGCGACGAGCGATAGTCCAAGCATCGTTTTGCGTCATTCCATTGAGGTTCACGCTCTCCAAAGCGGAGATTTTGAGAGGATACAAATCATTCACCCGTGTGATTACCACGGGGAGATCCATCAGCGCACCCCCCATTCGTTGCTTCTATACCCGGAGCGAGAGTAGTAATCCCCAAGCCCACGTGGGATTTTCCGTATCGCGGAACATCAAAAGAGCGATTGACCGAAATAGGGCGAAAAGGCTTATGCGGGAATCATACCGAATGAGCAAGCACCCAATAATGCAGGAATGTGTTGCAAGCGGAGAGTCGCTTGAGGTCATATTCATGTTTGTCGGATTGCAAAGCGCGACGAGCGGAAAGCCAACATTTGACGACGTCAACAATGCAATGCAGAAACTAATCACCGCGATGGCGAATAAGAAAGAGGAGAAACAACCATGAGAGCGGTGGCGATTACGCTCGTTAAGGTGTACAAGCTTGTGATTTCTCCCGCTCTGCCCTTCAACCATTGCCGGTATTTTCCAAGCTGTTCGGACTACGCAATTGAAGCGCTCGCCAAGTTTGGCGTCCTGAAGGGTGGTTGGCTGTCGGCTAAGCGAATAGCGCGATGCCATCCATTGAGCAAGCACGAACTCTATGACCCCGTGCCGTGAATCGGCACAGTGCAACGAGAAAATGAAGGATTAAGCTGAGAATGGATCGTAACGCGACACTCGGTTTTGTGCTGATCTTTATGTTGCTGATGCTGTGGATGTATATGAACAGCCCCAAACCAGCGCCTGTTCAAGAGAAAGCGCAGCAAGCAATTGTTAAAAAAGACACGGCCAAGCCAATTGCTGTGAGACCGAAGGTAGAGAAGGAGAAAAACGCCCCCAATTCTTTTGGTGAGTATTTTGCTTCTCGTACAACAGGGACGGAGCGTACTATAACGATTGAGACGGATTTGTATGTCGCCGAGATCTCCTCGAAAGGGGGGCTTATCACCAAATGGGAGCTCAAGAAGTACAAGACTTGGGATGGACGCCCCGTTCAACTTGTTAGCTATGAAAAGCGCGGGGACTACAGCCTCCTCTTTACAACGTCGGACGGTAAGCTCGTAGACACACAAGATCTCTATTTCGATGCAAGCGCTCCGAACAAGGATGTAACATTGAGCGGGACCGAAGAGTTTGGAATCACCTATACCCTGCCAACGTCCAACGGGGGGAAAATCATCAAACGCTTCACATTCAAGAATGGAGAGTACGGCTTCAAATCGGATATCGAGTTCAAGGACATGGGGAATGTCGTTTCCAACTTCGAATACCAAATCGTTTGGGAAAACGGCCTTCGGTACGCAGAATACAACAGCGTGGACGAGTCCAGTTTTGCTGGGGCCTACCTATATTCCGGGAAAGAACTTTCGGATGTGGATGCGACGAAACCGGATGAACCCGTGCAAAAGGACATTTCAGGGGTGGTTGACTGGGTCGGAATGCGGACGAAGTATTTTTGTTTGGCAATGATTCCGACCCCGGGCAGTTCGGATGGCGCATTTTTGGAAGGACATCGCAAAGCTATGCCCGATAATGGAGCATACGAATCGTATTCCGTTGCTTTGAAAATGCCGTTCAGGGAGGGGGGCGATGAGAAAAAGGAGATTACAGTTTTCCTCGGTCCGATGGATTATACGATTTTGAAATCGTACGCCGTAGACCTTGAGGGCATGATGAGTCTGGGCTGGGCGTTCGTTGTTCGCCCGATTTCGGAGTACGTCATGCTTCCATTCTTCAGCTTCCTGCATTTGTTCATTCCTAATTGGGGTCTTGTTATCATTGCCTTCTCCATCATCATCAAGGTTGTCCTGCATCCACTAACCAAAAGCAGTATGAAGTCCATGAAGAAAATGCAGGCGCTCCAGCCGCTTATGGATGAGATCAAGGTGAAGTACAAGGACGATCCGCAGAAGATGAACACGGCCGTAATGAATCTCTACAAAGAATACGGTGTTAATCCTGCCGGGGGATGCCTTCCCATGATGCTGCAAATGCCGATACTGTACGCATTATATATGGTCTTCCGGTCTGCCATCCAGCTGAGGCAGGCAAATTTTGTTTGGTGGATTAAAGACCTGTCGATACCCGACGTCATCTATAGCCTTCCCTTCCACCTTCCAATTTTCGGGGTCAAGGACATCAGTGGCCTGGCGGTCTTCATGGGTCTTACCATGTTCGTTCAACAAAAGATGTCCGTCAAGGACCCCCGCCAGAAGATGATGGTATGGATGATGCCGATTATGTGGGTTCTGCTCTTCATGAGCTTTCCGTCTGGACTCAACCTTTATTACACGACATTCAACATCCTCGCTATCGGACAGCAAATGTACATCAACAAGCAAGCGGAGGATGAGCCCCTTCGGAAGGTTGAGCCCAAGAAAAAACGGCAAGGCGGCATATTTCGCAACATCCCGAACGATTTCACAAAGCTGACTAAGAGGAAGTAAGCCCACTCGATGGAATTGACAGAACGCCCCTGAGATTGTATCAACGGGGCGTTTGTGTTTCTGTGCGGGGGTGTTTGCAAAACCAAACCGATTTTGTACATTTGTGGCGGGCAAATGAAGACTAACGGATTTGACACAATTGCGGCTATTGCCACCCCAATAGGGGAAGGAGGAATCTCTGTTATCAGGATAAGTGGTGAGCAGGCTGTAGCAATCGCCGACCGTGTCTTTCGAGGCAAATCAGCACTTGCAACAGTGGGAAGCCACACGGCTCATTTTGGTCGGATTCAAGAGACGAATGGAGAGACCATCGATGAAGTGGTAGCAACAGTATTCCAGAGGCCAAACTCATATTCTGGTGAAGACACTATTGAGATAAGCTGTCACGGAGGGGTCCTTGTCACGAAGCGAATCCTTGAGGCTGTTGTAAGAGAGGGTGCAAGATACGCGCAGCCCGGTGAGTTCACAAAACGGGCGTTCTTGAATGGCAAATTGGACCTTTCCCAAGCCGAAGCAGTTGCGGATCTCATCCACGCCAAGTCGGATGCAGCTCACCGCGCTTCGCTGATGCAACTTGAAGGCGCACTTTCAACAAGGATTCGACAAATACGATCAGATCTCATAAACTCAATCGGGCTTCTTGAACTCGAGTTGGATTTTGTCGAAGAAGGTCTTGAGTTCGTTGACAGGGAGGAGTTTCGGAATGGCGTTCAACGGACTATTCGGGACATTGAGAGTTTGCTTGGGACTTTTAAATCGGGACGGGTCTACAGGGAAGGGGTGAAGGTCGTAATCGCGGGGCCACCGAACGCAGGCAAGTCGAGCCTTCTGAATGCGTTGCTCGAGTCGAACCGTGCAATTGTGACCGATATTCCAGGGACGACGCGGGACACAATCGAAGAAACCGTCAATATTGGAGGAATTGCGTTTAGGCTGGTAGACACTGCCGGCTTACGCGAGACCCTCGATGTCGTCGAGCGTGAAGGTGTCAAGAGAACAGAGGATGAAGTAAGGTCGGGTGACATCGTCCTGCTTGTCATAGATTCATCGGAAAGCGCGGAAGCCTCTCAGTCTGCGAGAATGACCCACTTCGCCAGCAGCCTGAGCCTAGGATCCATAAAAAGGATCGTTGTCCTCAATAAGTCCGACCTTCCTGCAAGGTTGTCACAACAGGTTCTTGCCTCCCTGCATTTGGTCAAGGACTCTCCGCGGGTCGAAGTCTCAGCAAAAACAGGATTCGGCCTGGACAAGCTTCAAAACCTCCTTGTTGAGACGGCATTCTCCGGCAGCGTGCCGGGAACAGACACAAGTGCAACGGTAACCAATCTCAGACATTACGATGCACTTGCGCGGGCAAAAGGGAGCCTCTGCTTGGCGTTGGGTTCGCTTAAGAACCGGCAGAGCAGCGAGTTCGTGGCTGTCGACCTGCGGAATGCCCTGGATTATCTCGGTGAGGTGACCGGGGAGGTGACCTCGGAGGAGATTCTGGATAACATATTTTCAAAATTCTGCATAGGAAAGTAGTAAGAGTTGTTTCACGTGAAACGTGGAGAAGGCCGTTTTCCCATGAGTAAGAGTCTAAAGAAGGGTTATGATGTCATTGTGGCGGGCGGCGGGCACGCCGGAATAGAGGCCTCGCTTGCCGCGGCAAGGATGGGCTGCAGTGTGCTCATGGTAACGATGGATCGGCACGCTATAGGGCGAATGTCCTGCAATCCGGCGATCGGTGGAACGGCAAAGGGGCACTTGGTAAGGGAAATCGATGCGTTGGGTGGCGAGATGGGCAAGATTGCCGATGCGACAGGCATTCAGTTCAAGATGCTAAACAGGTCGAAGGGTCCCGCGGTCTGGTCACCACGTTGTCAGAACGACCGCAACTGGTACTCCGTGGATGCGGCCAGAAGGATAGAGCTTCAGGATGGTCTGGATTTGCTCGATGACGCTGTGGTGGACATTCTCACGGAAGCGATACCCGGAAAAAAAGCTAGCCGGCTGAAGGGCGTCATCACTCAAAGTGGCAGCGCGATAGGATGCAACGCATTTGTGCTGAGCGCCGGCACCTTTCTCCGCGCCCTGATGCACACTGGGCTTCGCAACACGGTTGGCGGTCGTTACGGCGAGCCGTCAGCGGCAGGCATTACGGAGAACCTTCAAAAGTTGGGGTTTGTTAGTGGCAGGCTCAAGACAGGGACCCCTCCCCGCATTGATATCGACAGTATAGATTTCTCGAAGGCGGAAGAACAGCGCAGCGATGACCCGCCCCAACCATTCTCCTATCAAACCTCTTCAATCACCAATAAACTGTTGCCGATGTATCTTACTTTCACAAATGAATCGACCCACAACGTTCTTCGAAAGGGGTTTGACAGGTCCCCGATGTTCACCGGCCGCATCAAGGCTCGGGGGCCACGGTACTGTCCATCTATCGAAGACAAAATCGTCAGGTTTGAGGAGAAGGAACGGCATCAGATATTTCTTGAGCCTGAAGGATACGAGACAAACGTCGTGTATGTGAATGGATTTTCAACCAGCCTCCCCGAAGACATCCAGTACGAAGGGCTCCAAACGATCGCCGGTCTCGAGCGTGTGAAGATGCTCAGACCCGGTTATGCAGTCGAATACGATTTCTTTCCTCCGCACCAGGTGAAGCTGACTCTTGAAACCAAGCTCGTCGAGGGATTGTTCTTTGCCGGCCAAATCAATGGCACTTCGGGATATGAAGAAGCGGCGGGCCAAGGTTTTGTCGCCGGAGTGAATGCAGCGTTCAGAGCACGAGCACAGGAAAACGAGTTCACGCTAAAACGATCTGAAGCTTACGTTGGCGTTCTGATTGACGACCTTGTCAACAAGAGCACGGAAGAACCGTACAGGATGTTCACCTCGCGTGCAGAGCACCGGTTGCTGCTCAGGCAGGACAATGCTGATCGACGGCTAATGGAGCAGGGTTTTCGACTCGGACTTGTTCCCCCTGTGGTAATTGAACGCCTTCGGAAGAAAGAGGAATATATTAAGGATGGCATACATTCGGCAAACCAAGCCGTTCTTTCGCCGGATGCCGTGAATGGCTACCTCGTCACGGTGGGCTCTGACCCGATCTCAGAGGGGGAGAAATTGGCAAAACTTGTGAAGCGCACAGACGTAAGGCTTCGTGAACTTGTCAACTTGAGCTCAACGAACGGGCATTCCTACTTTGCAAGACTCCGTGAGGAAAGAGATAAGGCGCTTCAGGCCGAAGTCCTCGAACAGATAGAAATAGAACTCAAGTACGAAGGGTATATAGCAAGGCAGGTCGAACAGGTGGAGAAGTTTGAACAGTATGAGTCAAAGCGAATCCCGGAGGACTTCAATTTTGACGGTGTCCGATCGCTATCGGCGGAAGGCCGGGAAAAACTGGCAAAAGTCCGGCCGTCCTCCATTGGCCAGGCATCCCGTATCAGCGGCGTCACCCCCTCAGATATATCGGTCCTGATGGTCTACCTCAAGGGATAAGGCGTTCCACGTGAAACGTTCCCGTCGGAATCCATGAAAGCACCCGGCATCTGGTTAAGAACGATCTGTCGAAAAAACGGACTGATCGTGGGCGACGAACAGATCGAATTATTCGAACGGTACGTGGAAGAGCTTCTCGGATGGAACCGGAAAATCAATCTCATCTCAAGGCAGGATGAGGAGTTGGTCTGGCAAAACCATATCCTTCACTCCGTCTCACCCCTCTTCAAGCTAAAACTTCAGGAGCCAGCAACCGTGATGGATTTGGGGACGGGGGGTGGTCTGCCGGGAATCCCGTTGAAGATCCTCCTTCCGGACTCGGAGATTCTCCTGGTCGATGCCACCCGGAAAAAAATCATGGCGGTCCAAGAGATACTGGTGAAACTGAACCTTCCGGGCATTCGAGCAATCTGGGGGCGAGCGGAAGACCTCGCGAACGACCAGAATCTTCTCTCTCATTTTGATTATATTGTCGCGAGAGGCGTGGCCACCCTTGACAAGCTGATCTCCTGGTGCGGCCCGTTTCTCCGCCCATCGACCGCACACCAAGACCTGGCGGACAATCTCCGGATAATACCGCCGGCACTGATAGCCTTCAAAGGAGGAATCCTTGACGATGAGATTCGGGAGGCAACATTGAGCCGGCGGCTCCGTTCAACCGAGGTCCTCGATCTTGTGTTTCCTGGCTCTGAAGAGATGTCGACGGGCGGGAAAAAAATCGTTGTCGCAAGCTTCTAAGGTATGTCTAATTCATTCCGAGACAGGTGATCTTTGGGCGCGAAAAGGGAATTGTTTGATCAACTGAAAGACCTTACAACCGAACAACGGAACGCCGCAAGCATGAAGATCGACGCAGAGTCGATCCTCGGCACGCTCAGAGTAATCAGCAACGAAGACAAGAAAATAGCACCCGCCGTCGAATCGCAGATACCATTCATCGCCCAGGCAGTGGAGCTCGTGGTCAAGGCATTCAAAAGCGGCGGGAGGTTGATTTATGCAGGGGCGGGGACGAGTGGAAGGCTTGGCGTGCTGGATGCCGTCGAATGTGTGCCGACCTACGGCACGGAGCCGGAAATGGTGCAGGGCATTATTGCGGGGGGAGAGAAAGCTATGTTTCGGTCCCAAGAGGGGGTCGAAGACAAAGAGGAAATCGGTTCAGCCGAAGTTGCGGCAAAGGCCGTAAACCAGCGAGATGTCGTATGTGGTATCGCGGCAAGTCTGCGCACACCCTTCGTGGTCGGCGCGGTCAAGCGGGCAAAGAAGCTGGGGGCCCATACGGTCTACATAACGACCAATCCCCGGTCAAAACTTGAGCAGCCGGAGTACAAAGATTTGGCTGAAGCAATTGATGTGGCGATCTGTCCGGAGGTTGGGCCGGAGGTCATTATGGGTTCCACCAGGATGAAGTCCGGCACCGCACAGAAACTGGTGCTCAACATGATTACGACCGCGGCGATGATACGACTCGGGAAGGTGTACGAGAACATGATGGTCGACCTTCAAACAACGAACCAGAAATTGAGGGAGCGCGCCAAACGAATCGTAATGACAGTGACAGGGGTAACCTACGATCAAGCGGAGAGCTCTCTTCAGGAAGCAGATTGGCACGTGAAGACGGCGCTCGTTATGATCAAAGGAGGGGTTTCCAAAGAGGATGCCCACAGCCGCCTCCAGCAAGCAGAAGGATTTGTCCGCGCCGCGATTGAGGGAAAACCTTATCGGGGCGCCTAGAGAGCACTTTACTAAAGTAAAGTATTTGTGGTGGAAAGGAAAAACAAATGACGCCAAAGGCCACGATCGATCTTGAGATGTATCCGCCCTTTGAAGGATTCCCCAAAGAGGCGCTGCGATTTCTGAAAAACCTAAAACGCAACAACAACAGGACATGGTTCGAGAGCCACAAACACGAGTATGAAGAGCTCTTGAAGCTCCCTATGCAGTCATTCATCTTCTCTCTCCAACCGCACTTTAGCGCATTTGCGCCGGAATTTGAGTTGAGCCCGAAACGGTCAATCTTCAGGATCTATCGCGACATCCGCTTCAGCAACGACAAGACGCCCTATAAAACCCATATTGCTGCCCACTTTGTGCTGCGGGGCAAAGAAAAGGGTTTTGTTGGCTCGGGCTATTACTTTCATATTGAGCCGGGAGAGGTCTTCATTGGCGGCGGCATTTATATGCCCGATGCCGACCAACTAAAAGGAATCAGGAAAGCAATTTCCCAACGGTCCGAAGAATTCCTTTCCATTCTGAACGATCGCAAGTTCAGGAAACGCTTTGGCAAGCTGGAAGGCGATAAACTCCAAAGAATCCCCAAGGGCTATGACGAATCTGATCCGATGGCGGAATGGCTGAAGCTCAAACAATTCTTCGTGGGCCTATCGCTCCCCGAATCGTCCTGCTTCAAGGCTTCCCTTGTCGAGACGGTTGCCGGCATCTCAAAAGACGCTGCGCCGCTCGTGAAGTTCCTGAACCGCGCAGTCGTGAAATGAACGCCTATCTGGTGAACGAAAACCCGGCAAAGCATAATTGGGCACAACATAGTGATTCCCATGGCACATAGTTCCCTGTCCATCCTCGCGAGCGAGTTGGACGACTTCAGAGCCAGAGTCGGCGACCACCTCCCCTTTCCTCCTCCGTGTTTTACCAGTATGAAGGGCGAGTTTCTTGAGTATGAGTCCAGAAAGTCTCTGAAGGTCTCCTTCCCCGTCACGGAAGGGAGTCTCAACCCGCAAGCCAAGATGCAAGGAGGCTTTCTCACCGCCGGGTTCGACAATGTCTTTGGACCGCTCAGCTACCTCGCTGCAAGAACACCGTGCATTACCCTTGACATCCACACGCAATACTTCCGCGGATTGGAGCAAGGCGAGATAGTGACCATTGCCGCCGAAGTGGTAGCCCGGAGTCCCGCCACGATCTCCATGAGAGCAGAGGCATTCAATACCGGCGGAAAGCTCGTCGCAACAAGCAGCACAAACCTGTTGATAGTCAAATCCTAATACTCGATATTTTGAGGTAGTCATCTCTCCCTCACGCATCGCAAAACCAGCGACTGGATTCCATGAACAGAAAACTGAAGCGCCAATATCGCACCGCGGTAATTCAATTGCTCGCCATTACCCTGGCGGTTGCTCAAACTCCAGCGCAACAGCAATACGATTCTCTCGCTGTTTCCGTCTTCAAGAGTTCGCTTCTGACGGGGGAGGCTTACACCACCCTCACAGAGCTGACAACCAAGATCGGCAGCCGATTGAGCGGATCTCCCAACGCAGCAAAAGCCGTCGCGTGGGCAAAGGACAAAATGGAACAGTTTGGCCTCGAGCAGGTTCACCTGGAGCCGTGCATGGTTCCCCATTGGGTTCGGGGTGAAACCGAAAAAGCGGCCATCATTCCGAGCGGAGAGGAAAGGATCCCCGTGGCCATCACAGCCCTGGGTGGAAGTGTTGCCACGCCGGAAGAGGGAATCACGGCGGGCGTTGTCGAGGTGCACACGTTTCAGGAACTCCACGAAATGGGGACCGCCGCCCAAGGGAAGATTGTATTCTTCAACCGGCCATTCGACAAAACGAAGTTCGACACGTTCGCGGCCTACGGCGAGGCGGTCGACCAGCGGTGGGCGGGTGCCATGGAGGCATCGAAAGCAGGCGGAGTTCTGTCGCTTGTCCGCTCGGTGACGCCGCATCTGGATCGTGTTCCTCATACCGGTGTGATGGGATATGTCGAGTCGCTTCCGAGAGTGCCGGGAGTGGCAATCAGCACGGCCGACGCAGACCTCCTGAGCGGGCTTTTGAAGAAAGACAAGAATCTCCAGGTGTACGTGAAGGTTTCGTGTCAGACACTTCCCGATGTCGAGTCCGCGAATGTCGTCGGCGAGTTACGGGGCACGGAGTTCCCCGACGAAGTGGTTCTCGTCGGCGGGCACCTGGACAGCTGGGACAAGGGTCAGGGAGCTCACGATGACGGGGCCGGGGTTGTGCAATCCATGGAAGCGCTTCGTTTGCTGAAAGCGCTCGGGTTGAAGCCTAGGCGAACGATTCGTGCCGTGGCCTTCATGAACGAGGAGAATGGCGGCCGCGGTGGAGAGGCCTATGCGGCAAAAGATCGTCCGGGAGAGAAACACATCGCGGCCATTGAGTCGGACATGGGTGGCTTTATGCCGCGGGCATTTGGCGTGAGTGCGGATTCGGTCCGGTATGAAAGAATCGCGCGTTGGGCACACCTGTTCAGTCCCATCTGGGCGGACAAGTTTGTCCACGGTGGCGGTGGAACCGACATATCCTATCTCGAGAAGAAGGGTGTACCGCAGATCGCCTTGATCCCCGACATGCAACGGTATTTCACGTATCACCACTCCGACAATGATACGATCGACAAAGTGGATGAGAGAGAACTTGAGCTGGGAGCCGCGTGCCTCGCCATCCTGACGTATGTGCTGGCACAGGAGGGAGTGTGAGAATTGCGGATTGTCAATTGCCGATTGTGGAATGGAGGAATGCAGAACCTGTTTCGTTGAGACCAAAGAGAAACGATGATTAATCGAGACTACATTCTGAGGATGATCGAACAGCTTTCGAGGTTCCTCTCGAGGGCACTCCTCATGAGAGACGCAAAGGAGTACACGGAGGCCGTCACAGAGGTAAAGAAGGCGGGCAAAATGTTCCTCGGACTGAATCCGGAAGCGATGGACGCCCTCTCCGACAACGACCTGATTCGACTCTGGCGTGTAGCACAAGACCTTGATGCCGAGAAATGTGCTCTCGCAGCGCAGATCTTCAGGGCAGAGGGGGAGGTTTACGAAGACCAGGGAGATGTTGACAAGGCGACGGTGAGCTACCTCAAGTCGCTCAGCTTGCTCACGGAGACGATCAATTTCCTGAAAGAAAAAATACCCAGTGAGCTCATTGCGAGCGTCGATTTTCTCGCGGAACATCTTGACATAACCACAATCCCGTTTCACCTCCAACGGAAAGTCTTCACCACCTACGCAACGATCGGCAGATACTCGAAAGCAGAAGACCTTTTATTCGAAATGGTGGAAGAGGACGCGTCCTTTGCGGATGAAGGGAAACGGTTTTATGAGCTGTTGCTCAAGCGAACAGATGAAGAGCTCGAAAAGGGCAACCTGCCGCGGGCCGAAGTGCTGGAAGGGCTTGCCCACTTGGAGAAGACCAGTCAACCGTAGCGCATTTGTCGAAAACACCATAATCCGTCAACGGTTCCTATGACTTTGAGACGCTTTCCTGTATGAGCCAGCGAACAGCCTTGATTGTCGGCGCCACGGGATTGGTGGGGGGACATTGCCTTCAATACCTTCTGCAGTCCGATGATTACGAAAAGGTGATCATCCTTGTCAGAAGACCGCTGCAGATGGAACATTTCAAGCTGGCCGAACACGTGGTCAATTTCGACAAGCTTGATCAGTATGCACCCGTCATCATTGCAGACGACGTCTACTGCTGTCTTGGGACCACGATCAAAGTCGCGGGATCGCAAGAGGAGTTCAGGAAGGTCGACTTCACGTATACTGTTCAGACCTGTGCCATTGCCGTCAAGAACGGTGCGGACCAATTGCTCGTCGTTACCTCACTCGGAGCCAATCCACACTCCAGGATATTCTACAACCGGATCAAGGGGGAGACGGAAGAAGCAGTCTCCAAACTCCCGTGCGAAGCCATCCATTTTTTCCGACCTTCGCTTCTCCTGGGTGAACGAAAGGATTCGCGCCGTGCCGAGAAGGCGGGGATCTCGACGATCAAGGGACTTTCCACAATGATGGTGGGCCCGTTGAAAAAGTACAAACCCATCGAGGCGACCGTCGTGGCGCACGCCATGGTCCTTGCTGCGCGTGAAAGCCAGCCGGGTGTGCACATCTACGAGTCGGACCGTATACAGGCGCTGCACGAAGCCGAGATGTGACGCAGAATCATCGGTTCCCGTCACTGCCGGCGCCCCCCTCTTCTCGCTGAATTCGAAGGCGTAACAATTCCTGCCCATTTTCGTATCTTTTCGAAGTTTTTACGCTGCCCTTCCAACTGAAGAAAGAGGAGCCCGGCAATGAAACCCCGTTCACACGTCGAAGCGATATTTCTTTTCCTCCTTTCCCTGTTCGCGTTTATTTCTCTCGGCACATCGAGTTTGAATTCAAGCGAACCTACCCTCTCCATTGCGTATGGTACCGCACAGTCGGACAAGGGGGCGGAGATAGTGTCCCTCAAAGACTTCACAAAGGAAGAAGTACGCGGAGCCGGCTTCACACTTTCCAAAGACCTCGCCGTCCACATAGCCGCCGTCGGCGGAGGCGACCGGTCCTTCTGGAACGACGCTTTCAACGACGACGAGTCCCAGCAAATGTATGCAGCGGGATGGATCATCGATGCCGATACCCGGGATGTCGTTTGGGATATGACGATGGACAACACATCGGGCAGGCAAAACCACCGGACGTTCGACCGGGACATCACGCTGAAGAAGGGCTCCTACGAAGTCTACTTCGAGGCGTACGGCTATGCATCGAGCTCCGGTATGGGACACTGGTCGATCAACATCGACCGGAGGAACTCGCATCACTCCCACGATAGAATCTTCGGCGGCTTCCTGGATCTCTTCACCGGGGACAGCGATGACCGCTACCACGAGTTCATGGGCTACGCGAGGGACACGTGGGGGATCACTGTCTCCGTGCCGGCGGAGGAATCCTCCACGGTGCAGACATTCGACGTACCGAAGAAAGACAAACAGGTGCTCGTTGCCAAAACGGGTGTCGGCGACGACGTTGTGTTCCGAAAGGACCTCGTTGTCGACAGGGACGTGAAGGTGCATGTGTATGCGGTTGGAGAAGGCCAGCGTAGCGACGATGTTGACGACTTCGGCTGGCTGGTGAACGCTGAGACGAGGCAACGTGTGTGGGATATGAACCTGAAGGACGTCGAGTATGCAGGGGGTGCCCGAAAGAACATTCGGTACAATGGCGACATCACGCTCCCGAAGGGGACATATGAGCTCTATTATGTCTCCGACGATTCCCATTCCAACGACGACTGGAACGCCCGGCCGCCGTACGATCCTTTCAACTATGGAGTGACCGTCGCGCTGACGGAAGCGAAAGACCGGGATGCCGTCAAGGTGGTCGATCCGGGCGTCGAGGACAAGAACGTGATCGTCAAGCTGACGGAGATGCGGGACAATGATTACAAGAACGCCGGCTTTTCGCTGAAGGAGGATATGAAACTGAGGGTATATGCGCTGGGGGAGGCGGATGACGACGAGATGGCGGACTACGGATGGATCGCGAACGCGAAAACCCGCGAGAAGGTGTGGACGATGGATCCGGATCGATCGTACCACGCCGGCGGTGCTGAGAAGAACCGCCTCTTCGACGAAGTGATCACGTTGCCGAAAGGGGACTACATCGCCAGCTACCAGACCGACGGATCGCACTCGTACGACGACTGGAATGCCGACGCCCCCTTCGATCCAGAGCACTGGGGTCTCACCGTCATGGGTGTGGCGGGCGACTTCGACGCGAAGAATGTCTCTCCGTTCAACGAAGAAGATGAAAAAGGGGTGATCGCGCAGCTGATACGGGTCCACGACGACGAGCACGTCCGTGAGCGCTTTACCCTCTCGGGGCCGACGAAGGTCCGGGTTTATGCGCTGGGAGAGGCGGACGGCGACGAGATGGCGGACTATGGATGGATCAAAAACGCCGAAACGGGCCAGAGAGTCTGGGAAATGGAATACGATCTCACATCGTGGGCGGGAGGTGCGAAGAAGAACCGCATGTTCGACAAAACCATCACGCTGGACAGAGGGGAGTACGAGCTGAATTACACGACGGACGGCTCGCACGCGTACGGTGATTGGAACGACGATCCGCCGGACGACCGGACACACTGGGGTATCACCATTTACAAAGCGCAATAGACACGCCGGGTCCACTCCAAGTTGTATCCTTGCGGCCGCCAGGCGATCGATGGCGGCTTTTTTGTTTTCTTCCTGTTCCAGCAAGGGAAATTCCGCTATATTGTCTTTTGGATTAGGCTTTTCCATCCTCACAGGCGACGGTTGGTTCCCCCCCTCAAAGGGTCTGGCGGTTTAGCACGTGAACTCGTGCACGGGGATCGACGTCTGAACGGCCCGACGATGAAGACGAATAATAAGGAGAAACAACAATCATTAAGGAAGGAGTAGCATCATGAGAGGTTTCCTGGTCGTGTTGGCTGCGCTTGTTGTGTTTTCGTTGTCGAGCGTGGCGCAGAAGAAGGCGTCGCTCAAGACACAGAAGCAGAAGGCAAGTTACGGCATCGGGTTGAGCATCGGGAAGAACTTCAAGGACGATTTCCCGGATGTCGACATCGATGCGATGGTGCGAGGGTTCAAGGATGCGCTGGCGGGAGCAAAGCCCGCGATCAGCGAGGCCGAACTGGAGGTTGTGATGAAGACGTTCCAGGAGGAGATGATGAAGAAGAGAGGGGCGCGGTTGAGCGTATTGGCCGAGACAAACAAGAAAGAGGGGGAAGCATTCCTCGCGAAGAATAAAGAGAAGAAAGGGGTCGTTACGCTTCCCAGCGGATTGCAGTACAAGGTGATCAAAGAAGGGACGGGACCAAAGCCGACGCCCAACGATACGGTGGAAGTGAATTACCGGGGGACGCTGATCGGCGGGAAGGAGTTTGACAGTTCGGCCAAGAATGGCGGGCCGGTGTCGTTCGTTCTCGGTCGGGTGATCCCGGGGTGGGTCGAGGGGTTGCAGCTGATGTCGGTGGGGTCGAAATATGAGTTCTATATTCCTTCAGAACTGGCGTATGGCGATCGTGGGGCGGGGCAGGATATCGGTCCGAATTCGACGCTGATTTTTGAAGTGGAGCTGGTGGGAATAAAATAAAGAAATTGCGGATTGCCAATTGACAATTGCGAACCGGGAGATAAGATTGGCTAGTTTCCAATTTCAATTGGAGGATATGTAGGTTGGCGGTAGAAATGTAAACATAACTATGGAATTCCTTAAACAGGCCATAGAGTTTGTTCTGCACATTGATGTGCACCTGCAGGCGTTGTGCGGGACGTATGGAGGGTGGGTGTACGCCATCATTTTCCTGATCGTTTTTTGCGAAACGGGGTTTGTGGTGACTCCCTTCCTGCCGGGGGATTCCCTGTTGTTTGCCGTGGGGTCGCTGGTAGCGATCGGGGCTTTGGAGGCCGGAATTGCGGCCCCGCTGTTGGTTGCGGCGGCGCTTTCGGGGGACAACGTAAACTACTGGGTCGGGCGGTATGTAGGTCCGAAGGTATTCCACAAGGAGAACGCGAAGTTTCTAAACAAGGAGTACCTGGACCGGACGCATCATTTTTATCAGCGGCACGGGAGGAAGACGGTGGTGATTGCGCGGTTCCTGCCGATCATCCGGACGTTTGTGCCGTTCGTGGCGGGGATCGGGCGGATGCGGTATGCAGTTTTCCTGCTCTTCAGCATCCTGGGGGCGACGCTGTGGGTGAGTCTCTTTATTGCAGGGGGATATTACTTCGGGAACATACCGGCGATCAAGAACAACTTCAGCCTCGTGATTTTGGTGCTGGTTCTGATTCCGGGTTTGCCTGCGTTGATCGAGTTTTTGCGGATGCGGTTTGGGAGGAAGAGGGTTCCGGGGGCGTGACGCGTTCTTGAAGCGTTCTTGGCCCGCCACGCTTCGACTTCTCCCGAAGTTACGGCGAACTTCGGGCTGCGCTCAGGATGACTTTCGGACAATTGATTGGCCGAACACGGCGGGTAAACAGAGGACGCATAGATCGCAGGTTTTTCCAGCATCGCCTTGCCGACCGCGGGGCGATTTGTTTGAAGATACATACACAGAAGAGAGCCTCTCCGTTATTTTGCTGAAGATTTCTCTTGACTTCGGCTGTCGGCTTTTCTACATTTGCAGTGTCCTACCTGCAGTCATATCATCCAAGTGAAGTTGAACGACGTATCCGCTTTCTGAGGTAGCCTTTCTCGGCGGTTAAGTCCCGTGTGGCGGACAACCTTAAGATTTATCGGGGAGGGTGTCATGCAACACGAAGGTTCTCCAACCTATTCTACAGGTCAGATTCCCACACCGTTAACGGTGCACTTCCATCGGCTGACAGTACTTGCCATGCTGATTACCCTTTGTACAAGCGCACTTCTTGCCCAGGTGAATATCAAGGAGAGGGTGGAAATACGTCCATCGCAGTCCCCGCAACGTGCGATATTGCAGGCGCAAGACGATGTACTATTTCAGAGCGGTCAATGCGCATTGATCACGTGCCAACCGTGCATTGTCACGGTAACAAGTTCTCTTCCTGCCTACGATCCTGGGAGCAACATCTCCCAGGATGGACTGGCATTTTATCTTGACTGCTCAGGAGCCCTGCAAGGTCAGTATTTTCTCGGGGCCACGGGCGAAGGGGGCATCAGCACACAGACGGTGAGTTTCAACGCAACATCGTGCGCGGCGATGCATATTGAAGTAGGTGTCAGTGGGTGGGGAGCAGGGTCTAGCCTTTTCGGCGATTGCGCTGTCAATATTACCTCCACTACGGCAACCATCCAGCTCGATGGACAGTGGAGAAATAGAAGGCCCATAACGGCCATTTTCCAATTTGCCGCCCAACCCGACACCGCCTACAACCTGGCAAGCGTTACTATCAGCGCTTTTCCTGCATCTGTTACTCAATGCTATGATCGTTCCAGGATCACCATAACGGCCAGAGACAACCGTGGTCAACAGTATTCCAACACATCGTGTTACGGGGATAACAGGGTCCCCATGACGGTATCGGTTACCCCCGGCTCCAAGGTGACGGTGGAGTACCCAAGCGGGGATTCAACGATCAAAGGAGAGAGCTTGACTCTCCCCGCGGGCAACAAGACGATGTATCTGGATTTCAACTACTCAGCCGGTGATCCCGCCACTTCTGTCGCTGTGACCGTGGCGAGCGGTGGCAAGGGTGCGCAGACGACGGTGGAGATGACGATGGATCCTTCCCCCCCATTTGTTCGGGCGGTGGCATCGCCGAGCACGGTTCGCTATGGGCTGACAAGCGTCATTCGAGCACAGGTGTTAGACGCGTGTGGAGACTCCACGGTACCGTCTCCGGAAGTGACCTTCAGGTTTGCAATGACGGGGGCACAGCAACTGGGCCACCTGTACGAGCCGGCAACAGGAAGAACGGGAACGGTTCTTGACAGCGTAGGGCACGTTCAGGGGACAGCAACGGTGGAATACAGGGCCTATGGACAGGAGCCAACGCGTTGGCAGGAGATTCCACTGATGATCAGCGTCTCGGATCGTTCGGTCGACTCACTGCCGATGACGCTGAATGAGCTGGCAAATGATCTGAAAGTAACGGCGGTGCCGAATCCGATCCAGTTTGGGGAATCGACGCAGCTGACCATCGAAACGAAAAATGAAAACGGGGGGTATTCGCCGGTTCCGTCTGAGTGGCAAACGGCGTTTCAGATCGTTGACGTGGATTCGATGGGCTATCTCTATTCTCGTGACAGCACGCAAGTTGGGTCGACGGTTTATGGAGCGTTCCAGACGGCCTCGTATTACGCCAAACCGAGACAGGTCGAGCCGGACTCAGTGAACGTTGCCATACTTGTTACGACGGTTAACCCGGATATATATGTGGGGAAAGTGGCCGATGGTGACAAGACGAAACCCGGCATAGGTAGGAACAAGGTCAGCAGTGTGGCGGCTGGAAGCGGCACGTCAGCAGGAGACAAAAACGTTGTTGCCATAGATGCGCCTCCCAATCTCGGCTCCGGCGTGCCGCTGTATGGTGTTGTCAGAGTGGTGGTGAAGAAAAATGCAGGGGTATTGGATCACTTCAAGGTGACGTTTGAGAAGGATACGATCGCCTTCACAGAGGCGAGCAAGATCTACGTCCAGGCAAAAGACGCCAAGGATGCGGATATTGAGATTGAGCCGGGCAAGCTGTTGACACTGTCACTGACAGTCAACGAAGAATACGGGACATTTATTAGCAAGAGTGGGGATACGCTCAAGACGACACCGGTGAGGCTGGAGAACATCCCTTACAGCGATTTGAAGGAAGGGTTGATCAAGTTTGTTGCGAATGGCAAAGAGCCCGATTCCATCGTTGCGTGCAAGATTAGGGTTGCAGTAGCTGCCGACTCCTCGAAGAAGGGGGAGAATGACATTAGGGCCAAACCAAACTTGCAGGAGCTTCTCTTGGGAGAAACACGGTACTTCTTTGTAAGGAATGAAAACGGCAGGAGTTGGATTGATTCGACGAGTAATGCATCATACACACCCGTCGTGAATGAAGATGTTTGGGGGAATGATCCCGTTGCTATTGCAGATAAAGACAACCCGAAAGCAGGCAAGAGATTGGGTGTGTATTGGGAAAAGAAGAAACCCGATGGGTCAGCCCTTCCTCCTGGGATGATTCGATTGATTGGGAGGTATTGGGTAGCTGACTCCTCCTACAAAGTCACTTTGACCGTTACGTG
>Ga0335081_10002447_pt1 | contig 29235 bp, 25 predicted proteins | sample Lox_Sample_35_FD_206713 | JGI IMG/M metagenome (GOLD analysis project Ga0335081, IMG submission 206713) | Soil microbial communities from Loxahatchee National Wildlife Refuge, Florida, United States - Lox_Sample_3.5 | ecosystem: Environmental > Terrestrial > Soil > Wetlands | place: USA...
TCATTCGTGTCTCTTCGTCCAGAAACGCCTTCATCTGTGTTGGGTCGTTGATTCGAATCTCGGCCGACATCTCTGTCTTCTCTATCTCTAGAGCTGCGTCGAGAAGTGCGATCTTTGCGCTCTTCACTTGCTTTGGCATTCCAGGGTGGACTGTTTCCTTGTCCACGATTATGCCCTTGATGAGTTCTGTGTCGAGTAGACTCTTCCCCTCTTTCTTGACGAGTTGAATATTGTCGATATCGGCGGTCCACGTCTCGCCGCGTTTTTCCATGACCTGTTGAACGGCCTCAATCGCAATGTCCGCGAAATGCTCTCTCGCTCCGCCAAGACCCTTGCTGTGCATGGCGGTCATCGCCACTTTCTTCAGTGCAACCTTATCGTCCAGCTTTATTGGTTCGGAAAGGGATTCGAGAACTTCTACGGCCTTGTCAGCCGCCTTCTTGTAACCGGCCACAATGGTGGTGGGGTGAACTTCATCGTCGAGTAAATCCTGTGCTCGCTTGAGTAACTCACCGGCAAGCACCACGGCGGTCGTCGTTCCATCGCCAACCTCGTCGTCCTGCGTCTTTGCAACCTCAACCATCATCTTCGCAGCTGGGTTCTGAACATCAACCTCGTCCAGAACCGTGGCGCCGTCGTTGGTCACAGTTACGTCGCCTAGACTATCCACGAGCATCTTATCCATTCCTCGTGGACCGAGTGTGGTCTTCACGACCTCGGAAACAATCATCGCGGCTGTAATATTGCTCCGTTGGGCATCTTGCCCACGGTTTCGGGTGGACCCTTCTTTCAATATCAGAACAGGTTGTCCGGCTAAGTACGCCATATTTTGTTACCTCAGGTGACTTTTGCATAAAAAACGTCCGCTACATAAGTATTTTTCTGAAAGTTGATTTTTCCCGAGGGCTCTCCTCAACAATTGACTGAACAGAGCCTTGGGACTCAGACATCAGCGTATCACGGCCCGTTGAGCCGATGTCCCTTCACGGTAAGCGAACTTATTATAGCTCCAAAACTAAGCCTCCAACATCTGATTCTCGCAAAACTTTGACCTACTTGAGGAAATTCATTTGCCCGTCAACTTCATGGTTCGATCCCTGAACCTTCGCAACTCTACGCTCATAACAGGGTTTCATGGAGTTGGAGAGACAGGATACATCTCAGTCTCTTATCTCGTGCATTCACTCAATGCAAAGAGAATAGGTTTCGTTGACGTTGCTCACCCTCCGCCCTTCATAGCTACCTCAGAGACAGGGTTGGTGACGCCGTTCGAAGTGTACAGGGCTGGAAGAATCGTGTTGGTTAAGTTGGAGTTCTCGCCTCACAGAACAGAGGAATCGGAATTCGCTAAGACGCTTGCCCAGTGGGTTATGCGTAACAAGTTCAAGGACACCGTCATGATTGGTGGATTGGACGCGAGTCTTCAGACGGGAACTGACGGTGTTAGAGTCGTGCCGACGGCAGAGTACTCTCTGGCCAGAATGAAGATGAAGTACCCTACCCTGGAGGCTGGGTTGTTTGTTTACGGACCATTGGCAATTATGCTGGGCGAATTTGAGAAAGCCGACTTTCCTGCCGTCGCGGTTCTGCCATACGCGTCAGCGGACCACGCTGACCCCAAAGCTGCGGCTACGGCGATTAGAGTCGTGTCAAAGGCCTACGGGCTCAAAGTGAATGTCAAAGACCTGGAATACGACGCTGCTGACATTGAGGAGGAAATCGATAGGCGCTTGCAACAAACGGCGCGATCATTGCGCGGAATGTACGGTTAAAAGCCGCTAATCTTACATTCGCGAATACGAGTTAGCGAGAATCAAGTCAAATCACGATAGATTAGCTGATAACGGATGCAACTGCGATTCCTAGGAGCATGCCAAGAAGTAGGAAGGTCTGCCATCGCCGTCAAGACCACCCGTGGCCAAATTCTGATGGACTATGGGGTCATGATCAATCATGAAGTCGGTTTTCCAGTACACGTCTCGCCTAAGGATTTGGACGCCGTAGTTCTCACACACGCACACCTTGATCATAGCGGACTCATTCCACTATTCTACGTTCAATCTCTGAAGTTACCTGTTTACGCCGTCGAACCAACATTCAAACTCACCTCTGTACTCGTGCGGGATATGATCAAACTTAGCGGCTACTACCTACCCTTCGAATACATTGATCTAGAGAACATGATGAACCACGCCGTACCAGTCGACTACCATGACGAGATAATCGTCAAAGACGCGAAGGTGACACTTGTAAACGCAGGCCACATTCCGGGCAGCGCTCAGGTGATTGTTGAAAACGATGGTAAACGGATTCTGTATACGGGAGACTTCAACCTCGTTCCGACTCACCTGGTTACAGGAGCAGATAGAGAATACAAGAACCTAGACGCAATCGTAATCGAAAGCACCTATGCCTCACAGGACCACCCTGACCGCTTGGAGTCTGAGCGTAATTTCGTGCTTGCGTGTCGGGAGGTGGTCGAAGCGGGCGGAACAGTGTTAGTGCCGGCATTCGGAGTGGGTCGCTCGCAGGAGATAATCTGCATGCTCGCAGACCACAACTTCACTCAGCCAGTATTCGTTGATGGCATGGCCTTAGACGCTATCAGAATGCTCGAAAGCTTTCCCAAGGCGTTGCGAGACGAGCAACTCTTTCGAAGGGCGATGAGGGATGCGGAACAGATTAGGAACTGGCATGACAGGAGAAGAGCAGCACGGACGCCGGGAGTTATCGTATCACCGGCAGGAATGCTCAAGGGCGGAGCTTCAGTTTTCTATATGGAAAATATCGCACCGAAAGAAGTCAACGGAATCTTCCTAGTCAGCTACCAAGTTGAAGGATCGCCCGGCAGAATCCTCCTAGACGAGGGACGATTCATGCTCCATGGAAAAGCAAGAAAGGTTGCCGCGCGCGTGGAGAAATTTGATTTCTCATCACACGGTGGCAAGACTCAGCTTGAGGAAACTTTACGCGAGGTTGACAAGCGCACCCATGTCTTCGTTATTCATGGGGACGAAGGAAACGTCAAGCGGTTAGCGGACTGGGCGTCTCAGGAATTAGGACTGCAGACCTCAATGCCCAAGCCAGGCGAAACATGTGATGTTTGAAACCTTCGGCATCACACAACTTGGACCAACTGCTGATTACTCAATCAGCGATCTGAAAATGCAATTGTCCGGCAGGTTACCTGGTGTTCAGGTTCAGGAACTTCCGCCATTTAGCCAAGTAGCGGAAGCTTATGACCCTAACCGTGACCAATATCATTCCACGCGAATGTTGGTCTTGCTGGAGGAATTGGCTCAATCGACTAACGTCAGCCATCTTCTAGGAGTGACTTCTTGCGACTTGTACGTCCCAGGAATGAACTACGTTTTTGGCGAAGCCAGATGCCCGGGGCGCGTTGCGGTCATCTCAACTTGCCGCCTTAAGCCCACACACCATACACCACACGCATTGCTTGGAGAGAGAATCGTTAAGGAGGCTGTCCACGAGACTGGACATATGCTTGGTTTAAGGCACTGTTCCGACGAGGCGTGCGTTATGCATTTCTCGGAACGTCTGGCTGACACGGACAGGAAACATGATGATTTTTGCTCAGAGTGTCGATCTAGATTAAGGTGGTTGGAAGTTGAGTAAGAAGTTCAAAGCGAAACCGACACAACTTCTTCCCGAAGCCTTATCGGTCGCATTAGCCGGTCTGCTGACCTACAGCCTTCAGGTTTCAAACGCACCAATTACACCAATCACTCTCTTCCCTGAAACTACAAGTGGCGTCACTCTCAACGCCAGCATATTCGTCGTCTTGATGGCCGCGACTGGGACAATCATGTACCTCTTCATCAAGTTTGGACTGAAGCGCATTGTCAAATACCTCATCAATATCGCATTATTCGTCCTAGTCTTCTTCCTCTTCACTTGGTACGGAACACTCTACTCCAACCTGCTGCCGACAGTCCTGTCCTCCATGGTTGCCTGGCTAGTCGTTAGTCTAGTTGGGGCGCTGGCACTCGGCTTCGCCATATACAAATCCAAGGGATATACGCATCTGGCGGCGATCGTTATAGTAGGCGGAATGACGGGGGCTTTTCTCGGCGTCTCAATCCCAACCTTAACCGCCGTCGTTTTGCTCTTGGCCCTTGCGGCCTACGATCTCTTCGCAGTTTACAAAGGTCCGATCGGAAAGATGGCCGAATCTACGGACCTCGAGGAGTTCACGGGGGCAGTTTTCACTTACGGTGACCTAACTGTAGGAATGGGCGACATGGTATTCTACTCAATGCTTGCGAGCATAGCGATGACGAACTTCGGAGTCCTACCGTTTCTCGCTGCGGGAGTTGGAATAATCCTGGGGGCTTACTTGGGTTTCAAGATGTTAGAGGGGCGCGATATGTTCCCTGGGCTACCCTTTGCCGTTGTACTGGGCCTAGGATTCATGTACGCCGCATCTCAGGCCCTACTCTTCTTCAAACTCTCCTGAACTCGCGTCTTCATCTGGAAATGCCGGCATTGATCAATCGACTCACAATTCTATTTCTCATACTTCTGATGAATTCCGCGAAAATTGCGTCCGCGTCCCAGACTTCAACTCCAATCGCACACGTTATCATAATTGTTCAAGAGAACCATAGCTTTGACAATGTCTTTGGTACATATCCAACCGCTAATGAGACAATCAAAGACAACATCACCACGCAACTTGAACCTGTCAACGGGTTGCCAAGCGGAGTATGCCTGCCTTACACCAATGGTTGCGTTTCCCCATACTACGCCAACACATCGAATACAGACAACCCCGTAGAAGGGCAGACAGTTTACGAGAACGATTGGAACCATGGCAGGATGGATGGTTTCGCATCCAATTCAGGACGGCAATCTCTGGCCTACTTCGATTATCACCAACTCGCCGCCTATTGGAACTACGCAGAAGAATACGGCTTAGCGGACAACTACTTCGCCGGTGCGCTAACGACTACAACTCCGAACAGACTAATTATGCTTGCAGGCGATACTTCGGTCTCAAACAATTATGGGCCGCCTCCCTACGTTCCTTTCAATGAAACAGTTCTCAACCAACTCTCTAACCAAGGCATCTCGTGGGGATACTTCGACTTCGTTGCTGCTTTTGGACCGGGAAACATCACATATCCAATCAACTACTTCGCAGGAACGCCCCCTGACGCCCTCGGCCGAGTTCAGAATGTCAGCGTCTTCCTACAAGATCTACAAACCGGCCAGAACCTGCCATCGGTTAGCTTTGTGAACTCTCTCGGAGCTGATGAGTTCGATGAACATCCACCGTTTAATGTCACTCAAGGTGAGCTGTGGGCCGTTTCGATACTCAACGCCGTAATGAGCAGCAGTTACTGGAATACAACCGCGATATTCCTAACGTACGACGAAGGTGGCGGATACTTCGACCATGTGCCACCTCCACAGCTTTTGAGTATCGACCACGACTTTGCGAGGCCACTACGTGGTTACGGCCAGAGAGTCCCCCTACTAGTCATATCGCCATACTCGAAGGAAAACTATGTATCACATGCGCTCCTAAACCACATGTCCCTTCTCCGGTTCATAGACTATAATTGGAATCTGCCAACTCTGAACCCGAACGTTGCAAACTCAACGAACCCAATAGACTTCTTCTACTTCAACGGACCACCAAGAAAACCAATCCTGCTAGAACAGAACTCCGCGTTCAATCCACATTCGTACCCAATCCCGCTCCAAATACCATTAGCCAACCTTCCCTACTCTCGAAACGGAACCATTACACCAATCCGGAACCAGCCGTCGAGTCAGTTCGACCCTACGGACTTGGCTGTCGGTATAGTTGCTTTCTACGCGTTCGCGGTTTTATGGAGAAATCACGAGCACAAGAAGAAACGCTAATTCCCTGCAGTCTTCTTGTGTTTGCGGACCACGACGGTGATCGCGGCCAATACCAGAACAGCTGCGCCAGCGACGTAGAGCAGGTTGTTGCCGACCATAGGACTGTTCGAATTTTGATCCGACATTACGAAAAACGAGTATAGGGTTGTGTTCCACTGTACGTTATAGCCTTCAATATTGAGGTAGACGTAGGAGATTACAGCCGGACCCCCGGTCGCGTTGGCGAAGCCAAGAGTATTGAGCGTGTCCTGCAAATAGCTCGTTAATTCCAGAGTGATGGTTTGGTTTCCATCATTAGCTTGAGACAGTTGAGTTGCGGGGTAGATGACTTCTCTTGGTCCTGCGACTATGCCACCGGATGCGGTATGAGGCATTTGACTTAGGACGCTTGTACTGTTAGAGTCCATCCAGAAATTCACGACAGTGTAAACCAGTTTCTTAGGTGCGCTAGGGACGTATTGCGTGGTAACGATGCCCAACGAAGCCCACTCGTTCTTAGGGTTTAGAAGCCTAGGGGATTTCCAGTCGAGAGAGAGGCTAACGACCCAATGCCAATCAGTGCGAAGGCCTACGTAGGCGGGTGCGGTGAAGTCAGCTGTATAGTTCGGAACGTTGATTGCAGGAGACTGAAATCCGGCTCGAACGTAATAGTAATCGCCCCACTCGACTGCTCGGAATTGTTGAGTTCTAGGAACCTCCACAAAATTACAGCATTGGGGCCCCACAGCCATGTGAGGCAAAGCTACTTGCAAGTAACTCCAAGGCCCAACCGAATACCCTATGCGCGCATAACCTGGACCAGAACTGAAAACCAGTGAAACATTCGTGAGACCTACACGAAAACCCGGAATGAAATTTGGATCGTAAATCTCGTTATTATCCAACGAATTTAAAGTAGGAGCAAAGTTGTAAGCGTAGAAGCCTGAGGGTGGTGAGAGCATGACGCCGGGTGAGACAATCACGGCTGGAAGAGCGGTAGGGCTTGTCACTGTTAGGTACAGTAGCAGGAACACCGCGCAGGTCAAACTTCTGACCTAACCTCATAGACAGATATGGTTAGAGTTCCACTGACGAATGACGAACCCCTAAGTCCATAGACATAGAAGTCTGAGAGGCCGGCCCAAGCGATTGGATAATTGGAGAGGACGATTGTGTTGCCCACGGATATTGTGAGGTTGCCGTTTGGGTATGGTGCAACTTGGGGATTCACCCCAACCGGTGGCGCATAGCTGAGAAATCTTATGGTGACATTCTCCCCACTGGTCCAAGTTGGAGATGTTGAGTTGTAGAGGATTAGTCCGAATGTGTTGTTCCAGTTCTGAGCGTAGTATTCGATCCGCAGTAGACCATCGCCACGCTGCTGAACAATAATCGTTGGAATCGACAGATTCTCGACTGGATACTCGGGAGCAATCGCGATCTGAGCCTCGGACCTGATGGGGCTGCTGGAAGAGGGGATGAGGCTACTACTGATGGAAATTGTCCATGACCCGTTCAATTGATCGTCGAGCGTGAACTCACTATCATTGGATATTGGTTGATTGAAGAGGGCATAGGGAGCTATGAATGATTTGTTCAGCAACTGAATTTGCGTCTGTTGCGGGACTGCAGGCATTGTTCGGAATGAAGTTACGTAAGTAAAGGCGAGAAAAGAGGTCTCAGCAACCAGGGCCAAGACTAGAATTACAATAATCGCTCTTGACTTATCCAATCTTATCCACACGCAAACTCGTCGGCCTCAAAATGTCGGCGAGATATAAGAGGTTGAAGCAAGTGAAAATCGTTCCGAGAACAAAACTCAGAGCGAACCTGGTTGGTCCGATCAAGTTGATCATCGTAATCTCGAAATCTGCAAATCCTGGGTAGATTGGAGAGAGAAAACGAACGAGGAAGAAATTGTTCAACACTAGATACAGCATTGCTGTGACGAGCGTTCCATAAAGTAGACGTTTTCGCTTAGGATTCCATAGAGATACGTCAACCGCGCCCAAAGCCAATAAGTAAATCGCGTATTGCTCGGCGACACGGGCCTTGAAGATTAGAAAAGTCAGCGTGACGATAATGAGGACTTGAATCAGTCCGTGGTCGGTGTCAGTTCGATAGCGCTTGAAGCCTACAACGGTGAAGATTACGATGGAAGGTATCCAAAGCAGACCGAGGATTGTGTAATCGATCCGAGATAGAGTGGGAAAGACTCCTAGAAAGTTAAGATAGAAAACCACGTCCCAGAACGACATCGACCACCAACCCTTCGCCGCGGCCGACGACAAACTTGCGCTAATTGTCGAGATCGACCAACCCATTAACCCGAATGTAATTACTGACAGCACGGTAGGAATAGCAACCGCTAGGACGAAGGCCCAAACGTTCTTGCGATGGCTCAAGGTGAGGGGAGCAGTGTATATTATTGGAATCGACTTCGCGAAGGTTGCAAGCCCAGCCCAAATACTCTTACCCGCTCGGTTGTTTGCCAAGATTGACATGAAGACAAATGCCATAGCGAGTGAGTCGAACATGCCCCAGATGGCCGAGACAACTATCGTGAATGGTGAGAATAACCAAAATGAAAGAACCCAACGTGCAGTTGACCCATCTTTTCTTGACGAAACGTAACGGTACAGTAGATAAGCGAGAGATACGTCTCCGAATATTACGGGCTGTTTAAGGAGAAAATAGTACAGAAAACGATTGCTAAACCCGATCACTGAATAGATCGCATAGATCCCGCCCGTAACCAAAGGCCAGAACGGAAGATAGGCTATAGTGGGACCAGTTAGGGTCGAGAAAGCGGTCGAATAACTCAGGCCTGGGACAGCCGGGAGAATCCCGTAAGGATTTCCTCCATGATTCATCCAGTACCCCAACCGCACCCAAAGTTCAAAGTCTGTTGGATGCCCTGTCCAAAACGAGAAAAACTCCCTAACCAAGACGCCGGCCAATATCAGAAAACGAACTCGCCGGCTTATGTCGTCCTGCATCGTTGCTACATCCGTGAAACTTGGGTCCTAAGCTTTCTGAAATACGAAAAGGGTCTGATCACCGAATCGATTAAAGGGGCGATGATCGCCTAGCACGACCTCTAGCTTTTCCAAGAATGAAGCGAATCGCTTGAACTTCAAGTAATAATCGCTTAGATATGCGGGAGGTAGAAACGCTGGAAGACCAATTATTCTCCGAACCCTGAATCTAGACTGAAAGAACTCGGTGAACTTAGCGGGACGGTAGTAGTAAGCTGGCACGTCCATACCACCAACTGAAACCATCACGGGCTGTTTCTTCCTTGGCGCCATCTTATCGAATTGGAGGACTGCTGCATGTGAAAGAGCCTCACCCAAACAAAACGAGTTTCGAATCGAGCAGACGAAATAACCTCCTGGTACAAGGACCGAAGAGAGGTTGTCTGCGAACATCTTCAAGTCGGGCTCGCAGTTCAAAGCACCATTAAACGAGTAAACGACTTGAACGTGACCACTGTCTACGAGGCGGGCAACACGCCCAACATCGCTAGCTCGCAATTGGGCAGGGATTATTCGATTCACTAGATTCCTTGCCAGTACTTTCTTGTCCATGATTTCGAGCATTTTGCTCGAGATGTCGGTGGCAACTATTCGGGAGACATGTTTCGAGATTTCAAGGGCCTCTGCTCCAGTACCGCAACCTATCTCTACCAACGTATCCTGAGGATTGCTAACTTTGAGCAGTTCGGCGATGGAACGCTGTCTGATCCAGGTATTGATGTAGTTGTGACTGATCGTGTAGTCGTATTCCTCTGATGCGGAATCGAATGCCTGAGCTATGTCTCGATAATACTCATTCTCCTTGGCCACCCAGTCGGCGAACGTGGTCGTCGCATTCGCTTCTCCCTTCACCGCGCCTCGTCGAGTAGGTGGGGCGACAGGAGTCAACCTTAGACATGCGGCTGGATTCTCATACCATTCTTTCACGACGCGCGACCCATACTTCGAGGCAAAAGCATGTATTGAACTGGACCACTCTTCCTGATTTGCAGTTTTCACTTCGACCTTGTAAACCAGCTCTCGGGTTCTTACCTTCGCCCTTCCCCTTCGGAGAGCGTTCAGTACCCAATCGCTTCCCTCATCACCAGCCAGTACAAAGAACGCCCCATCTCTGAACGCGAACCTCAGTTCCGCTACATGAGGGAGCTTACTAACTCGTCCTTCGGTAATGATTTTGAGAGTCGGCTCAGAAGTTCCAGTTGACTGTTGTATTTCCAACGTCAAATTAGCAGCCTCTTTCGAACGGTTAACCTCGTTTTCCAAAACGAACCCATTTGGCGTGCTTTGTGTTTGAAGAGAGGGTGTCGAATAGGGCGAGTAGGGTTGACATTGCTTCGCTTACAATTGCGACGGGCAAAGCTGCCAGGAGCAGAGGGGACCTCGCAAGGGTCTTGACTAGTATTGATAGGCTTAGAGTGGGGTTGTCAGCGAGTAGGGACTCTACTGTTCGCGGCGATTGGCCAACGCTTCTAAGTATTTGCATGTGACCGTACAGTATTCTCCTGCGTTGTTGCATCAATTGCCAAATCGTCGTTGGAACGTCTATGAAAACTCGCGCATCATTGGAGAATCTTATGGTATAACCCGCCTGATATGCGCTGCCGGCCAAGAACGCACCGTCGTTCACGGTTCCCTTGGGTAGTTTCTGAAGTGCCTTGGTTCTCACTACTACTAGTTCATCGCAACAGTGGTTGTTCTGATTATTCGCGTTGAGCGTAAGTAGGCACTGGTTGTGAACTCCCCATATCAAACTGAGGACTGCTCCCGTTAATCCTGACCTAGGATTGAGCTGAGGTGACGCGGAGATCACTCCGATCTCGTCATCACGAGCAATGTCTTTGAGAAGTCTTGAGATGGCACCTTTCTCAGGCATAGCGTCGGAGTTCACAAGTACGAGAAAATCGCCGTCAAATTGATCTATTATCTGATTGATCGCTTCCGATTTTCCACGTCTCTCGGGTTCCCGTATCAGTATGACCCTGCCACTATAGTCCGCTTTAAGATAACTTAGTGTTGCAGGTTCACATCCACTCGCAACCACAATGATCTTCCTCAGAACAACACTTTGGGGATAGGATTCCTGTTCGATCAGTGACAGCAGGCTTTTGAGGTTAGTTGCACGATCTGCCGCGCAAATTCCCACCGAGAACCCAGACTGCACTAGCTTAGTTTCAGGAGGTAGAAGATACTGTGCCAAAACGGATCCGACCTCTGACGGTCACTCATTCACCCCAGATCGCACTCAGCCATCGGTAGAAATTGGACGTGTAAACACAAGATGATGCGGAAATTATGGGTTCGAATAGTCGCAGGTGATTACCCTGCGATTTCAGTTTCAGGTTCGTCAGATAGGCTCTAAGACGAAGGTATCGACTTAGAAGCACAAATGCGACGCCTTCGGCCCAATCAGCGAAAAACGATAAACTTCCCGTAGGATCAAAGTGGTCAATGACCATGGCTCCATTACTGTTGCACGTCAATTCTCGGAGCTTAGTTTCGTAAGCGTCGGCATAGAAGTCGCGTACCCAGATATTGTCCTCCAGATATTTGCGGTATCGTTTTGCGCCTGCTACGGGTTGAGCTTTTAGGAGTTCGCGAGCAAACAACGGATTTGTCCGACTTCTGTTAGACTCTTTTGCGAAACCCTGTTCATCGTGCACATAGCTGAGACAGAAGAGTGCTAGGTGAGGCGGTCTAAGGTTTAGGGCCTTAACTACCCGCACTAAGACCAAGGCTAGAAGTGCCGAAATCCAGAGTCGCTTTCGCTTGGTGACTATGAACAAATCAATGTCGTCCCATTTTCCAGCGCTACCATAGGCGACACTACCTGTAACCGCAACCGTACGAACATAAGGCACAGCCCTACTCAACAACGAAGCGAAACTGGTTGCCGAGACCAATTTCTCCGCGGATAGGCGCTCTCTTTGGGACCTAGCTTCTGTTGACTGGTCCGCTTTAGTGAGGAGATAACCATCCCGAAGGTGGAACGGAAGATCCGGAAATTGCTGATTTGCTAGTAGGGACTGTAGCAGTTTGTCTGAGATATGGGAATTTGGAAGGAAATAGGTAGTTACTTCGTCAATTTTGAATGGAAAGTCGAGGTACTCTGAAACTCTGAAGATTTTTTCCAGCTCATCGTGAAGACCGTCAAGGTCGTAGTGGTCTTGAGCTGGAATAGTTTGCATTCTCTCAACCAGTTTTTGGGTAGGTAATAGAAGGAGTATCGGCACGCCAATATAGAATAAAAAGGTTACTACTACACATGTAGTAGTTCAACCTGTCAATACGATTCCTGACGTCCATAACCACGACCGACACGCGAACAGTCACTCACCAAAGTGCTGTTGTTTGGAGCTGGTGATCAAAATAATCCTGCCTAATTACGGCAGCTCAGTTTTCTCACTCGTCCTGACATTCAGACTTCAGAGAGCCAGCAAAATTTCACCGCGTAAACCTTTGTTAGGTGGTGGCGTTGAATTTGTGATGCGGTATGACGTGGATGGACTGACCTGCACCGAGGCCCCTCACGCCAGATGAGGAGATGCATCTCCGCTGACCGCAAAAACGCTTAAGTGGCCTGCGATGTCTGGCGCTAATGTCTGATAGGATCATGGCACAATCTCGCGAGTACGTAGCTCCAACCTGGGACCAAATCTACGAGATGCTAGTCGAAATCGCGCTAAGGATCAAGAAATCGCAATTCCAACCAGACCTAATCGTCGGCGTCTCGAGAGGAGGATGGGCACCGGGGCGAATACTCTCAGACCTACTAGCAAACAGTCACACCGCCAACATCAAAATAGAATTCTACACGGGAATAGGCACCACAGCCCGCAAACCCATAGTGACTCAGCCAATCAGTGAAAACATATCAAAGAAACACATCCTAGTTGTAGACGACGTCGCAGACACAGGCGAAAGCATGCTGGTGGCACTTGACCACGTGAGAGAGAGAGGGGCGGACGGAATCAAAACAGCCACCATATTCCACAAACCGCATAGCAAATTCAAACCAGACTTCTTCGCAGAGTCAACGGCTAACTGGATTATTTTCCCATGGGAACGACTTGAAGCTACGAAACTATTGATTCATGAGGCAAAGACCGACGGGCGCAGCCTAGACACGGTTCGCGAGACGCTAAGACGTTGTAACATCGATGACAAGACGGTAATGGAACTCTTCCAACTTGCGAACGGCGGAGCATAGTGTTATTCGAAATAGGTGAAATGGGAGAGCACGTCTGGATCTCCGCGTTTCAGAGCCACTGCCCTAACGTCACCCAACTCCTAGCCGACACTTCCAAGAAATTCCCGGACACATATACTCAGCTAGTAGATTTGGATAAAGTGGCTGGCTCGAGGTATCTGTTCGTTGCCACCTACAACGCATTGAAATCGTTTAATTCGAAACGTAGAATATCGAGATCTTTGCCGATGGAAATTTTGCTTTATATTGCCGCAGATAGGCAGATAGCAGAAGCCATCAAACACGTAGGCGTCTCATCTGAGACCGAAAAGACTGCGGCAATTGTTCTAGGCCACACTCGTGAAGTCGTGTCAGCTGTCGGGACATACTTGACGGAAACAATCAAACATTCCCCCGCCGACAGTTTACTTGATGAATGGACGGAGAAACGGACTAAGAACGTACGATCCGCTCTGGACATTCGCGACAAGGAGTTGAATGCAATTCTACGGAAAGGTGAAGATCCAGTCAAAGGTGTTGAACGGTTGGCGATTGAGAGATCTGCTCTCCTTACTGTTAGAAAGTGACAGCTTCATGCCTTGCGTTTCTCGCGCTCGACCGAGAGTATGTCCTCTGGAGCAATTAGAGACATCCCAGCTCGTTCCCCTATTATCTCGATGAGCAGAATTCGGTCTGGGTGTTCGAGGTTCACTTTTCTGTGGATTCGTTTTGCGACGGTGTCGATTATTTCCTTGCTCTTCATGACTGTGTGACGTTTTTCGACCGTTATCCTAAACTTCTCCTTTTCTTTGATTCCCCTAGCCAGAATGACAGCAGCTTCCTGAATCGCTTCAATCTTCGCCTCCACTACCCTCTGTATCGGCACGAGCTTCAGCGTATACTTGAATTCCCAAGGTCTCTCCTTGAGCAATAGTTTCAGATCATGAATCGCTTTGATTCCATCAAGCTTCGTAACCGCAACGACCAGGCCGATGACCGCTGTCGTCTCAATGTTGGAACCACGATCACCCACCTCTCCAAGAAGGTACCACATCTCGCTGCAGGTGTTTCTTTCATTTCCCCTGCTAGTCGAGATGACGAGATTGAAATCGTTCAACAACCACTTGCACTACGCAATGGTCGAAAGACGGTGAGGATTAAATAGCTATCTTGGTTGGCGCGTTCTTAGGCAACGTAAAACTTCCTCCCTTCCAACGGGCCCCTCCCGGAGAACAATTAGTCTAGACCCGGTAAGATCAACAACTGTAGATGCCAATCCTAACGGTGGTCTACCTCCATCCAAGACTAGGTCAACCTGATCTCCCAATTCCTGAACAACCTCTGCGGCGGATGTGGCGGGAGATCTTCCGGTTCGGTTTGCGCTTGTCCCAACCAGTTTACCGGAACATAGTCCCAACAAATCTTGACAAATGGGATGGTTTGGGGAACGCAACCCAATCTTTCCCTGAGGCACAAGAATTCGAGGGAGCAAATCCTTCCCAGGAAGCACCAAAGTAAGCGGACCTGGCCAAAACTTGTTAGCCAACATTCTTGACTTCTCAGAGAAATACGCGATCTCGGTCGCTTCGCTCAGACTGTTGACTAGGACCGGCATGGGTTTTTTGCGATCCCCTTTCGCTTTCGTTGTCCGCTCAACCGCCGACGCGTTGAGCGGATCGCACCCCAAACCGTACAGTGTGTCGGTAGGATAACAAATCACTCCACCTTTCGCTACGATATCGGAGGCTCTCGTAAGACCTTCGAGGTCGGCCTTCAAAACCTGAACCAAAACAACCGACAGCCAATACTAGGAACCAGTCACGAACGGCTTAAACATTAGGCAGTCTTCCAGTTATCGTTCTCCACGGCGGTGAATGACAATGGCTGCGAAGATTGTTGTTCATGGCGGCGCGGGATTTTGGAGACGGGACGTCAAGGAAGCCGTAGTGGGTGTCAGAAACTCCGCGGTTGCGGGTGCGAGAATCCTAGAAAAAGATGGCGGTGCTCTAGATGCGGTTGACGCAGCTGTTACGGCAATGGAAGATAATCCAATTTTCAATGCAGGCAAAGGGTCGGCTCTCACTTGGATAGGGACCGTTGAGATGGATGCAGCAATTATGGATGGTCGAAATCTCTCAGCGGGCGCCGTGGCTTTGGTTCGTGAGGTCAAGAACCCGGTTGAGCTTGCGAGGATAGTAATGGAAAACACGGATCATGTGCTTATTGCCGGGGGGATGGCGGATAGATTAGGCAAGACCTTTCATCTCCCTTCGATTAACCCGATCACGCCTAGAAGGCAACGGATGTTAATCGCCGCGAAGAAGAAAATCTCCGAACTGTCAGTTAGAAGGAATTTTGAACTTCTTCGTGAATATCGAGATCTTATTGACCATGACACGGTTGGGGCTGTTGCCGTCGACACAGAAGGCAACTTCGCCGCAGCGGCATCCACAGGAGGGATCCAAATGAAACTGCCCGGACGCATTGGGGATACGCCACTCATCGGAGCAGGCCTTTACGCCGATAATGAATGTGGAGCGGCCACTGCAACCGGTTTGGGAGAGGTTGCAATCAGACTCTCACTATCGAAAACTGTTTGCATGTTGATGAAGCAAGGATTCACAGCAAGCAGGGCGGCTACCTCTTCAATCAAAGAGGCCTCGAAGCGATTGCATGGTCAAGCTGGGGTGATCGCGATCGACCGTAAGGGCCAAATTGTTGCGATTCACAACACCTCGTATATGCCCTGGTCTTACTGGACGACGCCAATGGAGCAACCCAAGGCTTTGGCGCGCGGACGAATAATCGCAAGAGTAACGTGAGAACAAGAACTCGGGTCTCCAATATTTCACGCGAAAAAAGCGACTTCCGATGACCTGAAACCGGCCAAAAGTTTTAAAGGCTCTATAATGGGCGCTATGCTCGCTTAGATTTCGGGTCCTTCTCTTGAGTGAAGACGATAATTGGGGAAACGGGGAAGAAGACGATTGGACTGACGACGAGTGGGGCGAGGATGAAGGCTGGGGCGAAGACGAAGAATGGTAAACTTGCCCTAGCCCGTGAGTCTTCTAGGTTGGCCGTTTAATTAGGTCGTAAATCAAGTTGGTGGGGGGCAGGGTACGTGCTACGTGTTGCCACACTTGACAAAGAACACTGTAAGCCTGACGACTGCGGCATACCCTGCTATAGATTCTGCCCCGAAGTCCTCAACAGACGATACGCCATCAAATTCATCGCCGGACAAAAGAAACCCATAATCGACGAAGACCTGTGCACCGGATGCGGAATCTGCATCAAAAAATGTCCCTTCGACGCAATAAGCATCGTTAAGCTCCCTCAGGAACTTGAGGGCGAATGTATTCACAGCTTCGGAGTTAACGAGTTCAAACTCTTCAGGCTACCCATCCCACGCCCCGGAATTCTAATTGGACTCGTGGGTAGGAACGGAACTGGCAAGAGCACAGCACTGAAGATTCTTGGGGGTGAACTTCAGCCGAACTTCGGTTCATTAGAAGAGAAACCAAGCTGGGAAACCGTACTCACTCGTTACCGCGGCACATTACTTCACGAATACTTCAGCAAGGTCTCGAGTTTGAAGCTTAAGATTGTACATAAACCGCAGCATGTGGACAAACTTGGCGAAGTATTGAAAGGAAAAATCGGCCCACTGCTTAAGAAAGTTGACGAGCGAGGAAAGCTTCGTGAGTTAGTGGCCGATCTTGAATTAGGGCCGTTGCTCGATCGAGACGCCGCTGTTTTGAGCGGAGGGGAACTACAGCGAGTCGCGATTGCGGCGGCAATTTCTCGGGAGGCGGACGTGTATACTTTTGACGAACCCTCCAGCTACCTTGACGTGTACCAACGCATACGCTCTGCACGAATAATCAGAAAACTAACGAAGGATGGAAAGTCTGTGCTCGTGGCTGAGCATGATTTAGCAATGCTTGATTACTTGTCCGACGAAGTGTACTTAGTTTATGGTCAAGCAGGGTCGTACGGCGTCGTTTCACATGTGCACCCCACGCGAGGCGGCATCAACGATTACCTCATTGGGTTTCTGCCCGACGAGAACATGCGGTTCAGGGACGAACCGATACGATTCCATGTGAGGCCACCAAGGACGGTTGATTTCGAAGCGCAAGGCAGAGTTGAGTGGCCTCAGATAACGAAGACCGTTGGAAACTTCAGACTTACCGTAGACGCGGGCCACGTTACTTCTGGCGAGATCATTGGAATACTCGGCCCTAACGGGATCGGCAAGACCACTTTCATCAAAGATCTATTGGCGTATTATGAGAAAACAAGCCTTAACCAATTGCAAGTCAGCTACAAACCCCAATACATCGCATCAACGTACGAAGGAACCGTACAAGAACTACTGTCGAGTGTAGTGGAGGATCAATCAGCGACACTCTACAACGAGGAAGTAGTTCGCCCACTCACAATAACCAAACTCCTTGACAAGAAAATCACTCAACTGAGCGGAGGCGAACTGCAACGAGTTGCAATCACTGCATGTCTAGGCAAGAACGCTCAAGTCTACATGCTCGACGAACCAAGCGCGTTCCTCGACGTAGAGGAGCGCTTGAACGTTGCAAAGGCTGTTCGTCATTTGATAGACGCTCGACAGGCGTACGCATTCGTGGTTGAACATGATATAGTCGCGCAAGATTTTCTCGCTGACCGCATCATGGTCTTCGATGGTAAACCGAGCATTGAGGGACATGGGTCGAACCCTATGGCACTGCGAGATGCAATGAACACATTCCTTTCCGAAATGGGAATCACGTTTAGGCGCGACCCCGAGACCAAACGACCACGAATCAATAAGCTGGACAGTAAACTCGACAAGGAGCAAAAGGAATCCGGCGAATTTTACTACGTATCGGCGAACGAATGATCTGAAATTGCCTGCTACAGGTTTAACTAGCACGCCACCAAGGTAGCCGCTTGGCGAAAGCTCCAAGTGACAACAAACTACTGCCTGGAATGCGGAGGAGTGCTCACATACGACAGCGTTCTCAAACAATACGCGTGCAGAAGTTGTGGCTTAACCGTCAGCGCCCAACAATTAATGGAAGGCAGGATCAAGATGCGCGAACGTGAATCACCAGACGAACAACGCAGACGGAAACAGAACGAGTACCTGAAATGGTGGCTTTCCAAGAAAGCCGACTAGTAGATCCCCGCAGCTAGACAGAAATCAGCTGCTCTTTCCCGAATAACCATTAGTTAATCTGCATCACGTAGCTCGTTTCGGAGCTAAGTGTTGGCAGAATGCCTTGCATCGTCGAGTTTCTCTCGGTAGGTAACGAACTTCTGCTTGGAAATACTGTGAACACAAATGCCTCTTGGCTCGCAACGAAGGTGACCATGGTCGGGGGTACAGTGAAGAGAATAACAACGGTTGGCGACAACCTCGGTGAAATATCAAACGCAACAAAAGAGGCGCTACGCCGTAGACCAGACATTTTGATAACCACTGGCGGAATCGGACCAACTTTTGATGACATGACCCTAAAGGGCGTAGCAAGGGCGCTGGGAATACGCGTGAAGCTGAGTAAGACAGCAGTCGAGATGATACAAGGACATTACGAAAGACGATTCCACAAACGCATCATCAAACTCAACAAACCGAGACTAAAGATGGCACAAATTCCAGCTGGCTCGACACCCATCCGGAATCCCGTTGGAACCGCTCCCGCCGTGTTGCTCAAGGTGGGGAAGACGCAGATCTTCTGCCTTCCAGGAGTCCCCTCTGAAGCGAAGGGAATTTTCCTTGACACGATCGAAAAAATCATCAACGCTAAGACGGGAGGAAACACATTCACGGAAAAATGGTTGAAGGTTACAGGAGTAATTGAGTCTACTCTCGCTCCAATCATTGATCGAGTCATGGCGCACCGGCCAGGAGTCTACATCAAGTCCCATCCAAGAGGCTTTGAGGCGACCAACCGTCCACGCATCGAACTCCACCTCTCAACGTTCTCCAAGACCCCAAAAAAAGCGAAAGAGGACGTTTCCCGAGCTGTCGCCGAGATCGAGAGAGAGCTGCGATCTATTGGAGCAAAGGTTGACTTAATCTCTTAGACCATCACAGCTGCAGTCTCGCATAACGGTCAACCCGTTCAACGACTACATCCATGCTATGGCGCCAGAACTCCGGCCTATGAATGTCGAAATCAAATCTCTCTGCCAGTTCGGCAGGCTTGGCTTCGCCGGTACTTGCAAGCAGGACCTCGTAATCCTTGACGAAAGATTGGCCCCGCTCCTTGTAGAGCGAGTACAGTCCCGTCCCGAATAGAAGCCCGAAGGCGTAGGGGTAATTGTAGAATGAGAGACCTGGAATGTAGTAGTGCACCTTCCACGCCCACATGTACTTGTTCAAGTAACGCTCGTCTAAACCATCACCATACGTGGCCTTCTGGCACTTCAGCATGATCTCACAGAAATCATCCGCCGACAACTCGGAGTTTACTCTGCGCTCGAAGACCTCCTTCTCGAACATGAAGCGGGAGGTTATGTCAACAATCACTTGGGCTGACCCGGAAAGCGAAGTTTCCAGAATTGCTAATTCCTCCTCCGGCGAGGAAGCTTGAGCTAGTGCCGCATTGGAGATTATAGTCTCATTCATGATCGATGCGGTTTCTGCAAGTGTCATAGGCGTGCCCCTACGCAGCAACGACTTCCCCACCAGGCATTCATTGTGGAATGCATGTCCCAGTTCGTGTGCCACTGTAGAGACCTGATCTAGTGAGCCATCGAAATTGCACAGTACCCTAGACTCCTCGACTCCTGGTATATCCATGCAAAAGGCGCCACCTCTTTTTCCGTTACGAGGCTCTGCATCTATCCAACGATTGTCGAATGCTCTCTGCGTTAACTTTGCCAACCTTTCGTCAAACCCGCGAAACTGTGTGAGAATGAACTTTACCGCATCAGGCCATGAGTATCGTCGTTCGTTCTTTCCCACGGGCGCGAAAATGTCCCACCAAGGGAGTTTCTCTCTTCCTAATTTCTTTGCTTTTGAGTTAAGGTATCGACGGAAGATTGGAAATGATTCTTGCATCACTGAGAGCAGTGTGTTCAGGGTCTCTCGATCGATTCTCGAACTGTCGAGTGAAGCGTGAAGTGCATCAGTCCGACCTCGTCGCTTGTCAACTACAATCTTTCCTCCCTTCACCCCATTCATTGCCGCGGCTAAGGACTCACGCACACTTTCCCACGAAGCCATTTCAGCTTCGTAGGCTCGGCGCCGAATAGCTGGGTCAGGATCATGACTTAGGTTCTGCACCGCGGTTATCGGCATTCTCTGACGCTTATCATTCAGCTCGATGTCAACCATGATCTGGGAGCTCACGGTTCCCTGAAGCTTACTCCAAGCATTCGAACCACTCAGCTCCAATTCTGAAGCCAAGGCCTCCTCAGGTTCGCTCATCAAGTAACGGCTCTGCTCGAGAGTTTCGCGCAAGTAGAACTCATGATCCTTAATCGTCCCAGGTTCGGTAAGTAGAGCGGGTAGAGTGTCACTGATCAGCCCTATCCAGCCTCTGAACCGAACCTCTTGCTGTTCAAAACGAACACCGAGCATCTCAAGCTCTGACTCGATCCGTTTGGCGGTCGTATTGAAGGAATCAGTCGTAACGAACGAACCTGTGTAGGCGTTGATCGTAGCGTATTCGCGTATGGCAACATTCGTTCGATTCAGATATTCTTCGACGATTTGCTTCAGCTGAGCATTTGTATGACCAGAACGCTCTGTAGTTCTTGTGATCTTGTGTTGATTGAGGAATGCGTCTAGCTCCTCAATGTGAGTCTTCAAGTCGGAGAACGCTTTGCGCAACTCAGACGACTCTAATCCTGGGTAGACATTGGAAAGATCCCAGCGTGGGAGAGCTGAGTTTGACAACAGGCCCGCACCCTTTCTGTTCGAACGCTACATTACGACTATTAAAAGTGAGAACTATTCCTGACTCAAGCCCCGATACCTTATCGGGACCTTATCCACAGTATGCCCGCCGGGATTTGACATGGCGAATACAGTTCTTGTGGTGGGGATGGCTGGCTCGGGAAAGTCCTCGCTCACGGCCACCTACTCTGAATGGCTGAAAGACAAGGATCAGGACGTAATTGTAGCCAACCTTGATCCCGGAGCCGTGAGCCTACCTTACAATCCGGACATCGATGCGAGGCAGTACGTGGACATTGAGAAGTTAATGTTGGATTACAAGCTTGGACCGAACGGCGCTCTGCTAATGGCATCGGACCTCTTAGCTGATCACGTGGAAGATATGAGAGCGGAGATTGATGCTGCAAACCCAGATACACTGCTCGTAGACACGCCTGGACAGATTGAACTTTTCGCGTTCAGGGAAAGTGGCCGGTTTATTGCGACCCAATTGAGCGATGAAAGCCAAGCGGTACTCTACCTTCTCGACGCACCCTTCACGCGTTCCGCAAACAATTTCGTTTCCAACTTGTATCTCGCCGCGGCAGTGTACAGCCGAATCGCTCAACCGCAAGTCTATGCACTAACCAAGACGGACTTGGTCAGCGAAGAGGATGTGGAGATGATAGTTTCCTGGGTCGAAGACCGTGATGCGTTCGAGCAGTCGTTGCAGAAAATGCCAGAACAAACTCTATCCTTAATTTCAAGGAATTTGGCGGGAGCAGTGTTTGACACGGGGTTGCTGACTGAACCCATACCTGTTTCGGCTAAGGACAATTCAGGTCTAGTAGACCTCAATGCAGCCGTAACGAGGATTCTCACGCAAGGAGAAGAACCAGCTCCCTAGCCAAGCTGCGCACCTTTACTCCGAAATAACCATCTTATACATGCGGACGCAAAACAGCCTCGACCCTGAGCAAGGTGTTACGTTGCCGCAAGTCGTTGACGATATAATTAGAACCGCCATGGATGAAGGAAGAAGTGCGCTATTAGAACCAGAGGCAAAGCGAGTTTGCGCCGCTTACGGCATGCCGACCCCGGAGTTCAGGATTGCACAGAGTTCTGATGAAGCCGGAAAATTAGCTGAGACAGTTTCGTTTCCTGTCGTACTCAAAATAATCTCCCCGGACATAATGCACAAAACCGAATCGGGCGGAGTTCTTCTCGAATTGAACTCAAAAGATCAAGTTAGGCAAGGCTACGACCAAATCCTCACAAAAGTCAGGGCTTACAGTGACAAAGCCCGGATCGAAGGTGTCCTAGTTCAACACATGGCACCAAGAGGGGTAGAAGTGATAATTGGCGGACTTCAGGACAGTCAGTTTGGCCCCACTGTTCTTTTTGGACTAGGCGGCATATTCGTTGAGGTTCTGAAAGATGCAAGTTTCAGGGTGGCACCTATTACAGCGTTGGATTGCGAGCAAATGATTCATGAAATACATTCATACCCAATCTTGAAGGGCGTTCGAGGCCAGTCTGCCTCGGATGAGAATGCAATTGTTACAATCCTCGAAGCAACGTCAAAGGCGATGGTTGAGAACCGATTGATCCAGCAAATGGACCTCAATCCAGTGACCGTTTACGGCACAGGGGCGAGCGTCGTGGATGCCAGAATAATTCTGTCTCATTCCGCAAACCAATGAAATTCGTTATATAGGCGGGATTCAGTGTTTGCGGCAACTACGAGATAGCGGGTTCACGTTGAGGAACAAGACCACCGAACTTCGTATTACGATTCACGCTTCAAAGGTAATTCTCGACATGCAGACGAACGACAATGGAAGGTTGCTAGGGAGCTAGAGAAGCAGGTCGTCGCGGAATGGAGACTACGCAAACCCAAACAACTGAAAATCCCGTAGACACACTCTATCATGAGCTCGACGAATTAAGAGCCCGAAATGCAGCCAAGAAAAGCGAAATCTCAACTCTGAGAAGACAAATTGACGACACGGCAGAACGACGAGATCAACTCAACGCAGATGTAAAACAGCTATCAGGCGAAGTGAAGAGCCTCAAATCAAAGCGCGACTCGCTCAACGCACGAGTGAAGGAGCTGAAAGTAAAGCGCGACGAGCTAAGAGCGCAAGCCGCCGAAAAAAGAAAAACACTTTCCAAACTCTTAGAACAGACCCGACAAATGTCTGAGCAACTTCAAGGGAACGCTAGCGAACTCTCTCACCAGATCAAAAGTTTGGAATGGTATATTCAAACAAACCCTCTCGCGCCGAAAACTGAGAGGGGCATTATCGCTAAGATTGGAGCCCTCGAGGCCAACCTCGCTAAGCATAAGGGCCTGAAGAATGTCAAAGACAAGCTCCTTCAGTTGCGAATAGAGGTCGGAGCACTTAGGATCAAGGCACAGGCGACTCACGAGGAGTTAACAAAGATCGCCGAGGAGAGCGAGAAGATGCACAAAGCCATGCAAGACCTCTCCAAGACGCTAGTTGAGAAGAAGAAGGAGGCGGACACGAGACACACAGAATTTCTACAGCAAAACCAAGTCCGCCGCGAAGTTGTAGACAAGTTTAGAGAAAACCTAGAACGCATCGAGCAGATTCGCACCAAGATAGGAATGGCGAAGGAATCCCCACGAGTAAAGGGAGAACAGGTAAAGTCGAAGTATAAGGAAGCTGCAACTGAGAAGATGCGCACGGGCGGAAAACTATCATTCGAGGAATTCCAAGCGCTAATGGAGGACTCTGTGTCCGATAGCGATCAGGACTAGGACCTCGCGAGCCGCCAATGCCCAGAATGGCGATCATCGGCGGTAGCGGCCTAGAACGTTTGCTAGAAGGATCGAAAGTAGTTCAACTCGAGACTCCGTACGGTGCTGCTCCACCAATCTCAATTGGGTTAATGGGCGAGAATGAAGTTGCCTTTCTACCGCGTCACGGACCGAAGCATGATCTTCCACCTCACAAGGTGAACTACAGGGCTAACCTACACGCACTCAAACAGTTAGGCGCTGAAAGAATCATCGCGACGAACGCAGTTGGCTCGATAAACACATCCTATAACGCTGGCGATTTCGCGATTCCTGTAGATCTGCTTGACATGACGAAATCTCGGGCCGGCACATTTTTCGACGCGTCGCCGGTTACGCACATCGACGTTTCAGAGCCCTACTGTCCCGAAATTCGAAGAATATTGGCCGAGTGTGCGAACGAGAGCGGGGTTGAAACTAGGATAGATTCGATCATGGTTGCAACAGAGGGACCTCGTTACGAAACGCCAGCTGAAATTCGCATGTATCATAAGCTTGACGGAGACATAGTCGGTATGACCGGCGCTCCCGAAGCGTTTCTAGCCAGAGAACTTGAATTATGTTACGCGACGCTCTGTTTCATTTCAAACAAGGCTGCGGGCATGCAGGAGCGACTAACCCATGCAGAGGTTTTGGAGGTGGGACGGAGGGTTATGCCGGCAATGCTTAAGATCATACGACAAACGATAGAAAAGCTTCCTAAGGAGAGAAAATGTTCCTGCTCTAGAGCAATACATCAAGCCCAGGCGTAACCGAAATGCTGCCCACGGTTCTCAAAGGAATCGGTGTTTACAAATTCTATGAGAAGTGGCTTGAGGACGAGATTACCGCTGAAGAACTCCCCAAACACGTGGGCATAATCCTTGACGGAAACAGACGGTGGGGATTCGAGAAGTATGGAGACAAGTTTAACGGCCATTTTTACGGCGCTCGAAAAGGCGAAAATTTCCTAGGATGGTGTCTCGATCTAGGAATCAGAGCCGTAACACTTTACGTGTTCTCCACGGAAAACTTCCAGAGATCCCAAAAAGAAACTTCAACCATACTCAGGATTATCGAGGATGAGAGTCGAAAACTCATCACCGATAAACGGATTCATGGAAACAAGGTACATGTGAAGGCAATAGGTCGACTCGAGCTACTACCTGAATCCCTGAGGCAAACACTTGCGGAGGTTGAGAGAGTAACCGCAGACTACGATGAACATTACCTAAACATCGCCGTCGCGTATGGAGGCAGAGCCGAAATTGTCGACGCGGCTAAGCGAATTATCGACGAGGTCAAGAGCGGTACATTGGACGAGGAGGCTGTTGATGAAGATACGTTCCGAAAATACCTCTACACATCACATCTTCCAAACCCCTACCCTGAACTCATCATCCGCACCTCTGGCGAGGAAAGATTGAGCGGCTTCCTCCTCTGGCAGGCCGCCTACAGTGAATTCGTCTTTCTAGACGTTTACTGGCCCGAATTTCGCAAGATCGATTTGCTTAGGGCAGTAAGGACCTATCAGCGGCGAAAACGCAGATTCGGCAAGTAGAAGAAATGGGACGCCACTGCATTTTCCATATAACCATCAAAGCGTTTCCTGAACATAACGTCCATACGTTTCCATCCGTGCTTGTAATCGAACTTGTCTCCTTTTCCCTGTGTATGGAAAGCAGCACCATGCCAAAGTTGACATGGCTTTATCCATACAAATCATCATGAAAATGTAACCAAGGCTTATCTTCGCACCGTTTTAGCAGACGTGCAACCACGTGAGTCGCTAAAGCAGCAAAAATCCGCGTATGCATCACCGCGAGTCGAGAAACTATTGGTCTATATCAAAAGAGTCGACCTGAGAGGGTTCAAGACCTTCGGTAGGAAGGCCACGGTTCACCTCGATCGAGGCCTGACTATCGTCACCGGACCAAATGGTTCGGGAAAGTCGAACATTCTCGACTCAGTGAAGTTCGCGTTAGGAGAACTCAGCCCGAAGGAGCTGAGGGGGGAGACGATTGGCGACCTCATCCACAAAGGCGCCCACGCAGCAACAACTCGATCCGCATACGTCGCCGTTCAATTCGACAATCACGACCGCCGCATTCCGGTTGATGCCGAAGCCGTTACGATTTCGAGAGAATTCAGGCGCGGAGGTGAGGGCATTTATCGAATGAATGGGAGAAAGGTCTCAAGAAAGCAACTTACCGACATCCTCTCCTCCGCCGACATTCAAGTCTCGAGCTACAACATAGTCCCTCAACACGCCATAACCAGACTTGCCGAAGTTACAACCGAAGAACGACGCCAGATCATCGAAGACATGATCGGCATAGGCGTATACGACGTCAAGAAAACCTCATCAGAGGTAGAGTTACAGAAGGCTGACGTAAATCTCCAAGTCGCCTCCGCGAAGATAGAGGAGGTTCGACTGAGAGTTGAATCACTGGAGAAGGAACGAAATGACTTCCTCAAATTCACCCAAATCAAAAAGGACCTAACTCAGCTTCAAGCCAAAGCCATCTCCTACAAAATCAACAAAACAAGCCTACAAGCCAACGAGCTCGAAGAGAAAGTCTCAGACAACCAAAAACAACTCCAAGATCTCAAGGCAAACCGAGACGGGTTGATACAACAAAAGTCAACACTCGAATCAGAGAAGAGAGAATTCGAAGATCAAATCGCCGAAAAAGGCAGCAATAGACTCATAGAAATACAACGAGCTATGGGCGATGCGAACGCGTCGATTGCAAGACTCGAAGCACAGGCAAACTCAATCGAAAACACGGACAAAACTCTAAGACAGCAGAAAACAGACTTGGAGCGTCATGCGTCGGATATCATAGCCAAGATAGATGCATCAAGAAAGGAGCTTCTGGACCTTGAAGCACAGCGTGCCTCACTCCTCGAAACGATTGAAGCCAAACAAGCGGGAGTTGACGAATCACTCAAGACGCTTACCGGTTTTAGAGAGAAATTGGGCGAGAGAAACAAAGAAGCTGAAGAAGTCGACAAAATCATTAGCATCCTCACCAACAGAGTACTTCGCCTCGAAGCACAAATCAAAGCCAGCACAACGAAAATCGAACTCATAACAAACCATCTTCGAACGCTCACCTCACGAAAAGAAGAATACCAATCCAACCTCGAAACCATTGGAAAACGCCTCAGCGAGTTGGAGATCATAAGAAGAGAGGAAGAGGAACGAATCAGCAACACCGATAGCAAAGCAGTCGAGTACGCGAACCTGAAAGAGCAAGGCTCGAAAGAAGTAGTAAACGCGAACGAGGTTGTCAAACGAGCCGGCCTCGCCCTGGCCGAGATAGAGAGCCAAAGGGATATGGCCGAGAACATCGCGGCCGACGACAAAGCTCTCTGCCTGATTGAGGACATGGCTGAGGCAGGAACGGTTGCGGGCGTCTATGGCCGCCTATCACAGATCATCAGAATCAAGAACGGTTACGTAAAACCGGTTGAAGCAGCAGCTGCAGGCTGGCTAAAAGCCATAGTGGTCAGAGACATGGAGACGGCCATAGCATGCATCGAAGTGCTGAAGAAAACTAAGGTTGGCCGAGTGAAGCTCATACCTCTCCGCGGTCTCACAAAGCCACAAAGGACTCTGAGACTAGAACAAAACGACGAGATCATTGGACCAATAGTGGACCAACTCGAATTCGAGGAGAACTATCGCACAGCAGTGGACTACGTATTCGGGGACACAGTGCTAACGACGAATCAAAAGGCCGCATTCTTGGCCTCTTTGAAAGGGGTTAGAGCCGTCGCGGCAACCGGGGACCTTTACGAGCCCGGGGGCGGAATGGAGACCGGATTTTTCAGACAACCCCTTGACTTGTCTAAGCTTCTACTTAATCGCGAAACAATCGCAGAGCTCAGGGAGACGCTATCATCGCTTGAGAAGATGGCGACGAAGGCGAATGAGGACATTGTGAGGCTGGAGAAGGAAGTTGTCGACCTAAGCAAGAACAAGACGCAAAGCCTCAATCTAATCAGCTTAACCGATCGCGAAATCGTCACGTTCAAAGACAACCTAGAACGTGCCATGAGGGTCGTTGAGGAAACCTCGGGACGGATGGAAGAGCTCAATCGTGAGATCGCCACCGAACAAACTGTTCTTGAATCCTGTGATTCCGTGAAAGAACGAATTCAAGCAGGCCCTCTTGCAGACTCTGAACGCACTCGTGATTCATTGAAAATACATTCGCAATCAGCGGATCTCCTTGAGAAGGAGAACGAGTATTCGAGGTTAGGAAACGAATTCGCTGAACTCAACCGACGAAGAATTGAGATGGATAGTAGAATTCAATCACTGAAGTCGACAATCGAAATACTTGAACCAACAAGTGAACAGACGAAGTCTCAAGTCGCTTCGATCGAATCACAGCTTCAACGCCTGGCGGAAGACCTCCCGGCTGTGCAAGCAAAACTCCAGGAGTCCGAGGAGCGACTGAAACAAGTGCATAATGAGCGAGACCAAATTTCTCAAGAACTAGTAGGCGTGAGAGAGAAACGGGAAGAGTACAACAAGCAAATCGCTAAGTTGGATAACGAAATCACCAGTATTCTCGAAGACCTCGACTCCATCAACAGCAAGTCCGCAAATCTAACAGCATCACACCAACATCAAAAGATGCAAATCGATTTTCACCTAAATGAACTAAAAGAAATTGGCTATACAGAAGTCGTTCCAGTTCAAGAGGACGAGATTGAATCAGTCGAGAAAACCATACCCGCCCTGAAGAAAGAACTTGCGTCAATCGGCGGTATCAACGAACTAGCCGCTTCCCAATACGAAGAAGTCAAAGAGAATTACAAACATCTCGCAACCAGAATCTACGACCTTGAAAAGGAGAAAATGTCGATTGTCAAATTCATGAACGAACTGGATCAACGGAAACTAGAGGCGTTCATGAAGGCATTCAACCAAGTGAGCGACTCCTTCAGCGAGATCTTCACAACGGTCACGAGCGGTGTTGGTCGTCTCTTTCTCGAGAAACCCGAAACCCCATTCGAAGCTGGAGCGGACATTAAGCTTCAGTTCGCGGGTAAGACTCTGATGTCGATTGGAAGTGCCAGCGGTGGGGAGAAATCGGTGGGGACTGTTTGCTTCATCCTTGCCCTGCAAGCCATACATCCCATGCCATTTTACATGATGGACGAGATCGACGCTCACCTTGATGTCGTTAATTCGCAGAAACTGGCCGAGTTGCTGAAGTCAAAATCGAAGGGTTCACAGTTCATCATCGTCTCGTTGAAGGATGTAACGATAGCCAGGGCGGATTCGGTGTATGGAGTTTTCATCCAAGACGGCGTTTCACAGGTAGTCAGTCTGCCCATGGAGGGGATAAAGGCGGTTGGAAGAGCTAACTAAGCCGTTCTGGCTTCGTCCGCCCTACCTCATCCTCTTCGATCTGCTTAGGCTACATAG
>Ga0335081_10002449_pt1 | contig 29229 bp, 25 predicted proteins | sample Lox_Sample_35_FD_206713 | JGI IMG/M metagenome (GOLD analysis project Ga0335081, IMG submission 206713) | Soil microbial communities from Loxahatchee National Wildlife Refuge, Florida, United States - Lox_Sample_3.5 | ecosystem: Environmental > Terrestrial > Soil > Wetlands | place: USA...
AGGTCCGAATACCGGAAGGTGCCGAAGAGGTCCGGTCCAGGGCCTGGATCTGGGATTCTCGTCGACGCTGACGACGACCGCGTTGACGGGCGGGTCCAGGTACAGGCTTTACGACGTCGCGGATCTTCGCCTCCAGCTGCGGGTCGGTGCTGAACTTGAAGGTCTCGATCCGGTGCGGCTGGATCCCCCACCTGCGCCAGGTCCGCGCCACCGTCGAGAACGACGTCCAAAGCTCGGCGGCCAGGAACCGGGCCGACCAGTGCGTGATCCCCAGCCGGGCTGGCGGCACTCCGTCCCCGGACAGCGTCATGACCACGACCACGACCTCGATCTCGTCGACCTCGGCCGGGCGGCCGCTGCGCGGCGCGTCCTCCAGCGCCGCGATCCCGCCCTGCTCGTACCGGTCCCGCCAGCCGATCACCGTCGGCCGCGACACCCCGGCCACCCGCGCGATCTCCGCGTTCGGCCTGCCCTCAGCAGCCAGCAGCACCATCCGGGCCCGCTTCGCCAGGCCCGACGGCACACTCAGCAGCCGGGCCAGCTCAGCCAGCCGGTCACGGTCACCAGGACGCAGGACAAGGCGGGAGCACGGGACATGCTCAATTGTCCCGCGAATCATACCGTAAAACAACTTCAACACGCGACACTAGAGCCTGCCACTAGACGCAGCATAACGCGCGAAGCGCTAGCCTATTCGGCCCAGCACTTCGGCTTCCTCGACGCCACCGAGGACCGGCTCTAACCCGAGTTTGATCAAACTAGTGTCGTCCCCGCGCGTGCTGTGTGCGCTGGAGGTCCAGGCCGCGCTCACAGTGGTCATCAGCTCGCAACTGCCACGGCATGGTGTGGGGAAACCCGCAGCTCAGCGCGGTCTTGACGATGAGACGGACATGTCTTCTGGATCGTCGCTGCTTGCGGCGTCCATTCCCTCGCGCTAGCAGCTGGGCAAACAGCCCGCTCGCAGAGTCCTGGCCTAGTGCACAGATTTGGGTGCCGGTTGGCGAGAACGTGCAGGTCAGCGCGCTGGGCGCGCTAAGCCTCGATCCACCGCGTGAATTCAGGTGATCGCTTTCCGGGAGCCGGGCCGGAGGAACTGATCCTGGGGTTGGCTGGCGGGCGTGGTTTTCCTGCCGCTCACGTTTCTGCGGCTTGTCCGCGGGTGCTTGCCGGGGATGCGGGGTGGTCCTGCTGGGTGGCCGTGTGGGGCCGGGGGGCGCGGTGACCGGGTCTGGGCTGGTCAGGCCGCGGTGGCGGGCGGGCCGCAGGCGGCCTCGAAGAGGTTCATCCATTCGGTCTGGCGGTGCCAGCCTTCGGGCAGGTGCAAGGTGAGGTGGCCGCGGCCGTGGCGGGCGGCGCGGGCGGCGACGTCGATGAGGTCGCGGCGCAGGGTGGCTCCTCTGGCCTTGGCGCAGGCGCGGCTGGCCAGGGCGCCGGCGGCGCGCAGCAGGTTGTGCGCGATGGCCGCGAGGGCGAGCCAGGCCGCGTTGGCGGGGAACGAGCCGGAGGGCAGGTGAGCCAGGGGACCGTCGGTCCAGTCCGCGAAGACCTGTTCGACCTGGGCGTGGTCGCGGTGGTGCTCTTCGGCCTGGAGGGTCACGAACGGGGAGTCGGTGAACACGGCGTGGTAGCGCCAGATGGGGAACAGTTCGTCCTGGCCCTGCCCGGCCTGGCGGTTGAGGTCCTTGACCCGGCGGACGATCAGCCGGGCGGTGATGGCCTTGTTCTTCTTGGAGGTGAAGGCGGTATAAGGGATTTCGGCGACCTGGGCGTCGGAGACCCAGCAGGCCAGCTGGTCGTCCCAGATGGCCCGGGGGTATCTGATGGGGGTCCAGGCGTCCTCGCCGATGGCGGCGATAGCCGCCTGGACGTGCGGGTTCATCTGCACGGTGACCGAGAAGAACGCCTTGGCCCGGCGGACGGCGCCGGTGAAAGCCGCGGAGTAGAACGCCGAGTCGGCCCGCACCACGATCGTCCCGGTGCACCCGGCGGCGCGGGCGGCGGCGACTGCCTCGGCGGCAAGCGACGCGGCCCCGCGGGCGGAGTTCGCGCTGCCGCCGCGCAGCCGGACGGCGGCGATCACCGGGGCGGCCAGCGGCGTGCTGATGGTCGCGGCCAGCGCGTTCAGCCCGCGTACCAGCAGGCTCTTGCCCTGGATCTTGGTGTGGCCGAACGCCGCGCCCTGCTTCTTGTGCCCGTAGACCCGCTTTTGCATCGAGTCGATGTCGATGAAGGCCAGCACATCGGCCCCGGGCAGCAGCGGCGTGCGGCGGGCCAGCTCCGCCAGCAGCAGCCGGCTCACCTTCCCCAGCTGGAGCACGTTCCCCCAGGTGAAAGAGCGCAGGAACGAGCCCAGCGTGGACGGTGCCCGGACTCCGCCGAACAGCGCCGGCATCGCCCCGTGCCGCAGCAGGTCCAGGTCGTCGATGCTGTCCGCCCCGCCGATCATCCCGGCCACCAGGCAGGGCACCTTCAGGTGCGGGTTCACCCCGCACCGGCCAGCGATGGCCACGTGCTCGCCGGCCAGCTCGGCCAGGCCAGCCCGCTGAGCCAGCGCCATCACCGGCACCAGGCCCGCCCGCGACACGAGATTCGGGTCATCAAACGACGCATGGATCCTGGCCGGCTCATGCAACAATCGCACTTGACAGGTGCTCCTTCGGACCAGGAGATGGAAGCTTCAGCAACTCCCATCGTCCCTGGTCAAGGGGCACCTTTCGCATCGGCGCGCCGCACACGGCCACTATTTACGCGGTGGATCGAGGCTAAGATTCCATGATCCTGATAAAAGTCGGGACCCGCGCGATCTCCGCGTTCGGCCTGCCCTCAGCAGCCAGCAGCACCATCCGGGCCCGCTTCGCCAGGCCCGACGGCACACTCGGCAGCCGGGCCAGCTCAGCCAGCCGGTCACGGTCACCAGGACGCAGGACAAGCGCGGGAGCACGGGACATGCTCAATTGTCCCGCGAATCATACCGTAAAACAACTTCAACACGCGACACTAGAGCCTGCCACTAGACGCAGCATAACGCGCGAAGCGCTAGCCTATTCGGCCCAGCACTTCGGCTTCCTCGACGCCACCGAGGACCGGCTCTAACTTGCCGCTCTTGGCCGACAGAATATGCTGCATTTCACATGCCGTTCGCCTGGTCGCACTCGATCCGTGCGGCTCGGGCGAAGATCCGATTCGCGTGCAGTGAATATTCGTTGTGCGCGTGTTCCCCATCGCATCCTCAGCAGGGATTCTGCGGCTTGAATGTTCTGCTAAAAGACTGGAGCCAAAGGATTGCATGGACAGAACATGCCATAGATCCCTATGATGCCTAGATGAGCGGAATGGAGTTTACCTGGCGGATGGCGACGGTGCTGGTCTGGCCAGCGGTGGCGCTGGTCGTGTTCGTGATCTACCGCCGGTCCATTACGTCGTCCCTAACGGCCGCCATCGAGGGCGCCCGGCTTAAGAGGCTCAAGGCGGGGCCAGGGGGCATCGAGGTGGAGTTGGACACGACCATCGGCGCGGCCGGACGAGATGTTGCGTCCGCTTTGGCCAAGTTGCCGACGTCGGCCGAAGAAGACGGGCAGGTGCCGACCAGCCTTGTGGATCTCATCGGTCAGGTCAGCCAGGACCCGCGAGCCGGTATGCGCACGGCTTTCGGCTTGGTGCGGCGGGCGCTGGCCGATGCGTATCCGCAACTCCGGTCAGTCGATCCGGATCATCTGATGGAGGCGATGCGGCGCCTTGCGCGCCGTGGCGAGCTGAGCAGGGAAGTGGAGCTAGCGGTCGGCCAGCTCTACGAGCTGTTCGAAATGTCCGAGTCTCGCGCTGCCGTGGATCAGGCACAGGGGTACGACTTCCTCATGCTGGCAGAGGGAGCCATCCATGTGATCCTGCGGAGCGTGCAGGCCGGAATCTCTCGCGACGGTGAAGAGTCTGCGCGTCTTCCGATCAGATCACGATGGCGTGGCCAATACAATGGAGATTATCCAATCACGCTGCACATCCTACGCTGGGATGGTGACGAATTCAGCGGTGAGATGTCTTATCCTGGCTCCGGCACTGTCACCCGCGTTACCGGCAGCGCCAGAACCAGTGCCCGAGATGGCGAGCCCGTCCTCATGACGTGGAAGGAGACGGCATACGCCGACGAGGGCACTCGGCGCATAGAATTCAATGGCCGCTATGATGCAACCGTGTCCGGCCAGATCATGATAGGGTCATGGCGTTACCAGAACAGCCCAAGAGTCGTTGCTGACTTTGACATGAAAGCCGATTAGTCCTAGATCCGCTGTTGCCAGGCGGCGGCACGTTATCGGCTTGCTAGCTCCAATCTCCCGGCCGCGCCCCGAACAGTTAATCGGACCTTCGACAGGGACTCAGGTAACAGCGACTGACCGCGCACCGAGTCGGCGTTCGTTGGCAGAGAACTCACCTCAGCCGTGGCCCTGCTCCGCGCAGGGCGTGAGGCGTCACAGCGGACGGACGTTCTCCGCCTGCGGTCCCTTCTGTCCCTGGGTCGTGTCGAACTCGACCTTCTGGTTCTCGTTCAGCGACCTGTAGCCCGATGCCGCGATCGCGGAAAAGTGGACGAACACGTCCGCCGTCCCGTCATCGGGGGCGATGAAACCAAAGCCCTTGTCGGCGTTGAACCACTTCACCGTTCCTGTTGCCATATGTCCGAGTCCTTATCCGTCATGCCGCACGCAGCCTGGCTGTCGCCGACCGCGAGCATACCGGTCCCGGCTCCAGCGCCGGACCCCTGCCCGGTGGTGGCGGCGACAGCAAGCCGATCGCCCCGCCACCCGGATGAGCGATCGATCCGCGTCGCCGACTGGGCCGGGTCCTCGCCCGGGGCCGGGCTGTCAGAGGAACTGGCCTGGCGGGTTCTCCGTGTCACCGTGCCAGACCACAGCGACGACCGCTGACGGATCGAGGACGGTCCATCCGGTCTCGCGCTCCAGGCGGACCAGGCCGTCTGGGCGGAGCTCCACGCCGGTCAGCTTCCTGCTCTCGCCCGCAGCGAAGCCGACCTGGCCGATCCTGCTGATCAGCACGGAGATCGACCCGGACTTGCCGATCAGGGGCCGGAGCAGGTCGCAGATCATCTCGCCGGTCACGAGCCACCACCTCCGGTGCCGCTATGGCCAGCATTCCCCGCGCCGACGGCGGGAAGCCCGCTAGCCGGGCCGGGGACCATCCGTTGAATGGCCGGCATCGCCGGGCGCTGGCTTGCCTGGCGCGGTGTTCTTACGTTGAGGTGGTCATCCGCTGCCGGGGCCACCGGCAAGCGGGGCCCCGGCCCGACACGGGAGGTACCCCGATGACCACCACCACCGCGTCCGCAGCCCTGGTCCTGGCCGAGCCGGCGTACTCCGACCAGGAGCGGCTCGCGTTAGTCGGGTTCCTGGCCGGGTACCCCGGCCTGACCCGCGACGCCTGCGCCCTGGACCTGCGCCCTGGACCTGCGCCAGTACACCGCCTGGTGCCGCAGCCGTCACCTGCGGCTGTTCGCGGCCCGCCGGGCCGACATCGAGCTGTTCGCCCGCGAACTCGAGAACGCCGAACGGGCCCGCGCCACCGTGACCCGGCGGCTGTCTGCCATCGGGCTGTACAAGTACACGGTCGAGGAGAACCTCCTGGATCACTCCCCGACCGCCCACGTCCGCCGGCCCCGCCTGGACTACGAGTCCCACGCCACCGGCCTGGACCGCAACGAGGTCGGCGCCCTGCTCGTCGCCGCCGGGCTCGGATCGCCCGCCGAGCACGCGCTGATCTCCCTGCTCGCCCTCAACGGACTGCGGGTGTCCGAGGCCACCGGCGCCGACATCGAAGCCCTGGGGACCGAGCGCGGCCACCGGACCCTGGCCATCACCCGCAAGGGCGGCAAGAAGGCCGTCATCCCGCTCGCCCCGCGGACCGCCCGGGCGATCGACCTGGCGATCGGCGAACGCGCCGAGGGGCCGATCTTCCTCACCACGACCGGAGACCGGATGGACCGGCACGGCGCCGGAAGGGTCGTCCGCCGGGTCGCCCGCCGCGCCGGGCTGCCCAAGAAAATCGGGCCGCACACCCTAAGGCACGCGTTCATCACCGCCGCCCTCGACGCCGGGGTGCCGCTGCGCGACGTCCAGGAAGCCGCCTCCCACGCCGACCCGCGGACCACCATGAGATATGACCGCGCCAGAGTGTCGCTGGACCGGCACGCCACCTACATCGTCGCCGCCTACATCGCCGGAGCCGCCCGGTAGCCCAGCCCGCACCGGAGATCACCGCCTGGCGCGGTCACGGCCCGCCAGGCGGCCGACGACACGACCGACTGAAGACGCACGAGAAGCATCACGCTCAGTGACACAAGCGGCGACCGGCCAGCGCCATGAGGGCTCGTTCGGCGCTCGCTGGCAGGTCGATGGCGAGGTTGTATAGCGACGCCGATTAGATGTTCTGGCGCCCCGCCCTGCGCCTGAACTCCGTTGTGCCTTGGCGAGCCAAGTCGCCAGGCTTTGGCTGTGATGCTCAGGCGCCCGTGCGCCACCAGCGCGCTTCATGCTCGACGGTGAGGACCGCTGCCTTGCGATCCAGGAGCCCGGTCAGCAATTGCTCCGTGCCGCCGAAGATGACTGCCCACACCAGCACGGTTCCGCTGAAATGTTTGAGCGGCGCAACATTAATGATGAATCTGCTCGCTAGCGTCAGCACGCCAACCAGCGCGAAGACCGGGCCGGTGACCAGCTTCAGTGCGAGCTGGTAACGAATGGTTGTGTATTGAGGCAGGCTGCGGACAGCTGCAGACAGGGCGGGCAGGCCGGTGATGAACGCGCCGATCGCGCCGAAGAGGGCAACCAGCAGGAACTGCTCTTTCCCCGAGACGACCGGCGCTCGTCCGGGCGGGATCTTGAGCCAGCGCGCGATGCCGGCCCACAGGAGCAGCCCGGTCGTCGCCAGGCCGACGGCGCTGAGGATAATCAGCCGGTTGCGCAGCCCCCGCGTCTCCTCGAACAGCCGGTCGGACCAGTCATAGTAGGACCTGAGCGAATCGGCCGCCTGGGTGGCATTCTTCGGAGTCCACGGCATCGCTGGTGGGCCTGGCGGCACGCCGACCTGCGGCCTGATCCTACCGGTGGCGCTTTGCCACCAGTCGATGGCGGCCCGGCTATCCAAAACGCGTAGCAGTGCGACCTCCGCCTCGTGAAGGGCGAGCCAAGCGCGCTCCTCCAGCGTCCCGTTCCACCAGGTGAGCAGACCGAACCGGCGATCAGCAGCTTCACGCGCGACACATAGCAGATACTTCGCACAGGTCTCGGCTGCCTTCTTGGCCGCTTCCTTGGCCGCCTCGCCCTTTTCGGCTGCCTCGGCCGCATCGGCCGCCGCCTTGGTTGCCTTGGCCACATCGGCCGCCGCCTGGGCCGCATCGGCCGCCGCCTTGGCTGCCTGGGCCGCATCGGCCGCCGCCTTGGCTGCAGCCACTGCAGCCTCTGCCTGGCCCGCCCCGACCGCCACCGCTGTCTTGCTCGTTGCCTCGCCAGCCGCAGCTCCGGCCGCCGCCGCGGCCAGAGGAAGCGCGTTCTCAAGCCTCCGGACGCGCGCGAAGACCTCCTGCCGCCAGAACCCGGAATGACTCAATTCATAACGTTTCGTCATTTGGTCATAAGGTTTCTTCATTTGGCTCTCTCGGCAAACATGTCACGTTGTCTCTATCATTGGCATATTATCTCACTGTAGCTGGCTGCCTGACTTTATAAGGCTACAGCAACTGAACCGCGCCGGCGCAAATCATTGACGTGCCATCAATACCGACCATTATGGTTGCAAACCTGCCGCCGGATGAGCGTGCGACGCTAGCGTGAAGTCCGACCATTCATTGCACCGGGTGCGATCTGACGATGCGGAGTTCGTGTCGGCGCGCAGGCGCGAGACTGTACGTGCCGAGATCACCGTCTGGGTCCGTGAGGAGGGCGGACCGATGACACATCCCGCAGGCGCCGAACTGGCAATATGTGCACTTGAGCTGCGCGTCAGCACTCCCACGACATGCGCACCGAGTCGGCGGTACGCGCGACGGTGGTTATTACGTCCGCTCACTTTCCGTGACCGGTCCCCGATCCGGGCGACGCGCAGCCGGCGGCGTCCGCCTGCTTCAGCGTCCTTTAGCAGCGTCGGCCTGGTACTGCTCCAAGACGGTGGCCGGGATCCGGCCGCGGGCGCTGACCGCGATGCCATGGGCTTCGGCCCACGCCCGGACCTCGCCGGTGCGCCGCCGGCCCGCTGCCGTCCGCGCCGTCCGGCGCGCCGGCCCGCGGCCCGCCTTCCGGGCGTGCCCGGCGAACGGCGCCAGCTTCGCGCGGAAGGCACGGGCGTTCTTCGCGCTCAGATCGATCTCGTACTCGGTGCCGTCCAACCCGAACCGCACCGTCTCATCGGCCGGGCCGCCATCCAGATCGTCTTTCAGCACGACGGTGACCTTCTGAGCCATCTTCTGCCTCCCATGCCGACAGTTAGGGATCGCCGCACGATTACCGGCAATGATCCCTCAGACCAGCCGTAACAGCGCAGATCACACGCCGCTCCAGGGAACCCGATCGGGGAGCGGCGCCTGACGTCACGGCCGGCCAGCGACGGCCCCGCGGCCAGGCAGGGCCGGCCGCCAGGCCGATGTCGCAGTCCGATCACGCGCCACGAGGGCTCGTTCGGTGCGGGCAAGAAGCGAGCGGCGCGGTCCCGGCTGCCATGCCTGAATGGATGTTCTGGACGGATTCTTGGTCATTACTGGCTCACCTTCGGGCCTAGAGCCTCCCTCGGAACAAGGATCCCGGGCCAGGAACAGCAACGGCGCCGCCACTCTGCCCTTGCTCACACTGTTCACACCAGCCAAGGTGTGCATCACGTGTTTCGTCGATCAGCTAGGGGCGGATGACCCTTTCCCTCAGTAGCACACAGGGGGTGAGCTAGGCCCGACGCTATGTCAGCTATTGTGCATCTGCACTTGCAGATGCACAATAGCTCGAAGGAAGGGCATACCCGTCAGCCGCCGCCCCATGGCCGCCGTACCCTCCCACCAGGCCGACATTGAAAGATGAGCGTGGCGAAGTGTTCTGGTTCCGTCCCGAACGAGTCGCCCGTCTGGCGCGTGCAGTTCACAGCGTCCGGCAGGCTGGCGAGGGTCTTGATCTCAGGGAAAGGAAGCGGCAGCCTGCCCAAACCGGCACCGCAGGCACTAACCCTGGGCTGGCACGGTCGGGGAGCTTGGGGGTCGCCGCCTCAGGGTTCCGTGACACTGGCCTGAGTATCCAGCGGCAAGGCCGCGGCAGCGCGCCTTCCTCGCAGTACGACTACTTTGACTGGTCTCCGCGGCGCCGGATCTCCTTGCCGCCAGAGTCGGCAGACGTATACATGCTCGTGCCCATCCGTGAGTTCCAACGACTGAGAAGATGCGTAGCGGAGGACCTAAAGCCGAGTTCCGACAGCCTCGCGGGAGTCTATTTCACCCTGTTCGGCGCCGCCCTCGCAACTGCCGTGGCTGTTCCGCCACTACTGACTTCTCGCGGATTGCCAAGCTGGATCATCCCAACTTTCATAGTCTCAGCTGCCGCGTTCCTTCTTCTTGGCGGCACGTTGCTGATCGTTAGCCGCGCCCTAGGAATCGGGCGGCGGAAGATTGGCGCAGGTATAATTGAAGAAATGATCCAGATTGAAAGAGCCTATCATGGCGGTACCGCATCAGACCTAGTCGAGCCAATTGGCCAGAATCAGTAGCTTCCTGCATGGGTTCTGGAATGACGCTGTTCGATTGCGTCAGTGACCTGAACAGGTTCTCTGCGCAGGCTATTTATGAACTCACATGGAGTATCGAATCCAAATAATCGGCAGGGAGGGCGGGTCGGCCCGGCCGACATTCTGCCGGAACGGCCAGCCGGATCCTGTTCCTGCACGAATCCCCCGGCCCGGCAGCAGCAGCCCGGCACGGCAGCGGAGTCATCAGCCCGGACAACGATGACCAGACCGCGGAGCGGTTCTGGCGGCTCAGCCACCTGGCCGGCCTGGACCGGGACAGCTTCATCAACTGGAACGCCGTGCCCTGGTACGTCACCGGCCACCACCGCCGCCACCCCGGCTGCCCGAGACGGCACGGACGCGCTGCCGTACCTGCACCAGTTCGTCCAGTCGCTCCCCGGGCTCCGGGTCGTCGTCGTGATGGGCGGGTTCGCCGAGCACTGGTGGCTGCAGTACCTGCGCCGACCCGACAGCCCGGTCCTGCCGCTCGTCACCTCGCCCCATCCCAGCGTCAGCGCACGACGCAGCCGGCCCACCTTCGAGGACGACACACTGATCGCCATGACCAAGGCCAGCCGCGCTGCATGATCCTGACCAGCCGAACCCTCGAGCACGAGCACACGGTTGCTCGTTCTGTATTGCCTACCTGCCCCGGCGAAATGTCGTGTCGATGCAGATTTGGATATTAGGCGCACTCCGACTTATGCGTGCCGCAGGCGGTGATGCGGATTGATCACGCAGTCGGCTAACCTTGTTTTAGTCGCCTCAGGGGCTGAAGTGTCCTGGCTGTCTGATCGTCGCCAGGCCATGGTGACCTGCAAGTGCGCTGCGGCGGCGGCCTGGGCGATCACTGCGCCAGCTTGAGCGTTGAACTCCACACCGAATTCGATCGTGATCTCATCCGGTGGTTGGGGGATATCCCTGAAACGTCTCAAAGCCGAAACGGCGGCGTCTCTTACACTACCCATGGCGGATTCAAACGAAATCGTGGCGGACCTTACCGTGTCGCCTGCTCGGGACGCTCGGGCGATCCCTGGATCACTACTCGCTATTGCGACTAGTACCGAGCCGCCATCGTCCAGATCGAAGCGCACCAGTTCGTTCATTGGCCTGTCCCGTCCAGTTCGACTGCTTCAGTCCTGCTGTTCTGCAGCAAGTCATTGATAGGTCGCCATGCCGACCACCGCATCTTCTTTGAGAACCACTGATAATAAAGACGGCCGTCGGAGCAGACGATCAGGCATTCGATATGTCCGGAAGAATTCGACGTCGCCGTGATGTCAGCTGCGGGTGCCGGTACAGCCTTGGCATGCCAGTCTGACCACGTTGGCGATTTCGCGTCGCGCCAGCAATGAACGACCTCGCCGGCTGCGGTCACCGCAAATATCTCCTGGTGACCATGATCTTCCCCCCGCCACCCACTCACCATCGCGATACGGGTCAGAACCGGGCTTGCGGTCTTGTGTGGGACAGGCATCTTCTGCCAGTCGGTCCATTCGCGGCCGGACCAGAACCGGTGCCAGACGCGCCCGTAAACATCAGCCACGGCGCAGGCTAGCCGGCCATCCGCGGGCGAAGTAGCCGCAACGTCCTGGGCGGGCACCGGGTTGTCCATCATGTCCCAGTCCGACCAGTCCGAGTAGCGCCAACGGTGCACCAGTTCCCCGGCTGCGGTCACGGCGAAGATCTCACGGTGGCCGTTCCCGCTGCTGACACCGGCAACCCTGACTAGCGCGGGACTCGCCGTCATCGCCAGCGGCCTCATCTGATACCACCTCGACCACCCCGTTCCGGGAGGCTCCGAAGATGACCGCCTTGATCGCCCGTTCACGTCGGTGACCACGCACATGCTGCTGCCCGCACCGAACGCTGCAACAGCGACGTCCCGCACGGGGACGTCAACCTCGGCCTGGTACCAGGGAGACCACCCGTTCTGAGCCCACCTGCGCCTGACCAGCCCGCCCGCCGTGGTGACAGCCGTGATCTCATGCCCACCGGGCCACGGGCTGCATGCCGCGACCGCGGTTAGCGCGAGCTCGCCGATCGATACCGTGCCGTCAACCTGCTCGACCCGGTCGGCCAGCGGCTTCCACAGCGAAGCGATCGTCTCGACAGGCAGCATCCACGCGACTTTAGCTATCGGATTAGTCAGTTCTGTGACAACGATCCCGACCACATCGCCGCTCCCGGAATCCACCACTCCGGCACCGCTGAACCCTCGTTCGATACGCTGCCCGCTAACCCCCAGGGCATCCAACTGCACCCATCTGGGCCCATTCCGGCGCTTCAGCTGCGCTTCGGCCCACACACCATGGGGAGGATCGTTGGGATACCCGAGCACCGACACATGCCGATTCAGATACGAGGACGGTACGGACAAGCGAGCCGGGCGAACACCCGTCACATCCCGGTCCAGTTCAAGGACCGCGATGTCGCCCTCGCCACGCGCCCCGACCGGGAACCATCCGCCGTCGATCACGCGAGCGTCGAACGTCACCTTACCCGGCAAGTCCGGCAGATCGACCGGTATCGTGACCCGGTCTGGTGCGGCCAATCCCGCCTCTGCCGCCACCCCGTCAACAACATGGGCGCACGTCAGCACATGCCGGGAAGAGATCAGCACCCCGGCACCCGCGACCTGGCCCGCCTCGTCCCAGATCCTCACCTGCCAGGGAGCCTCATCAGGCTCGGACACAGCCATCGATCCCTCCGACACTGACCAGCACCCACGACCCGAAGACGCCCATCGCCACCGTTCATGCGCCGAGCGCGGCTATACTCCCCAACCTACCCGCGACCCGCTGAAGTATGGAGTGTCTCGGAAAAGACATAACTGCCATTCTTCAATGATCAACGGTGCAATCCTGCCCGAACTGCCAAAGTAGAAGCGGGCCGCGCGACTCCCTACCGAGAAGCCTGGATGCACGGCTATACGCGCCCGCAAATATCCCATCGGGAGCGGCGCTGCGCCTTGGCGGCGAGGGCGCGCTGGTGCTGCTGACCGGCATGCCTGGAACCGGGAGTGCCTATTGCATTGCCGCGCTCGCCGCCCTCGGCTATAAGGTCGCCGACGACGGCTGGCGTGGGCCATTGCCCGGGAGTGTCGGGAAGACGCCGTCGGCGCGCTCTTGGACTAAGGCGATGTCTCCACGGCACAAGGGGGAAGCCCGCCCATGGCGGAGCCGATTATGATCGGTCTGAGTCGTACTGAGCGGGTTACCCTGGGATGCACGTGTTCGGTTCGCTGGAGGGGCGGCGGGCATGACGGAAATGCCGCTAGGGTCTTTCGGCCGCCTGCTGCGGCAGCTGCGAACCGGTGCCGGCCTGACACAGGAACAGCTAGCTGAGCTGGCTCAGGTTAGCGCAAGGTCGGTAAGCGACCTGGAGCGGGGCATCAATCAGGCGCCCCGACGCGAGACGGCCAGGCTGATCGCTGACGCTCTGGATCTGACTGGAGAATCCCGAGCGGCGTTCGAGTCGGCAGCCCGGGGCAGGCCCGCTGTCTCAAGTGCGGCGTCGCGCGTCACTGGACCGATGGTGAGTCATCCTGCGATACCGATGGTGAGCCATCCTGCGACGCTGGGCAGGCAGCCTGTCTCACTGGCTCCGCGCCTGTCGATGCTGGCCGGGCGAGAGGAACTGCTCTCGGCCTTGCATGCTCGGGTCGTTGACGTCACGGCAGGACCTCGGATCGTGGTCCTCCACGGACTTGGCGGAGCGGGAAAGACCAGTGTCGCCGTGGAGTACGCGCACCGCCAGCTCGCATCGATGTGCCTGGTATGGCAGTTCCCGGCTGGAGACCCGGCCGTGCTGGCTGCCGACTTTGCGCGGCTTGCCGCACAGCTTGGCCTTGGCGGCCTAGACCGCCGCGATCCGGTCGCAGCAGTACATGCGGTGCTCGCCGCGAGTGCTTCGCCGTGGCTTCTGATTTTCGACAACGCCCCGGGGATCAATGCCCTGCAGGGCGTCCTTCCTCCGGCCGGCCCCGGTACAGTGCTAGTCACCAGCCAGAATGCTCTTGCACCGCCAGCGCATGCCATGGAGGTCGGCCTCCTTAGTCCGGATGCGGCGGCGGAGTTTCTCAGTGCCCGGACTGGTGACAGAGATGAGCGGGCCGCGAGGGACCTGGCGGAGCAGCTTGCGGGGCTGCCGCTGGCCCTGGAGCAGGCCGCCGCGTACATCCATGACACCGGCGGCAGTCTTGCCGACTACCTGACGGCCTTCCGGGAGCGGCGCGCGGCGCTGCTGCCGCGCGGAGAACCGACGGGCTACGCCGGCACTCTGGCAACGACGTGGGAGCTGGCATTCACCAGGGTGAGCGAGGATGCACCATCGGCCGCCGGACTTCTGAAGTTGCTGGCCTGCTTCGCAGCCGAGCCAGTCCCGCTTCGCCTTCTTCTCGACTCCCCGCATGCCGCCGAACTCACCTCGAAGATCGGCGGTGAGGTCGGCGAGCTGCTTGGCCCTTTGGCAGCAGACCCGCTGGCCATCTCGGACGCGATCGCTGCGCTGCGCCGGCACTCGCTGATCAGCATTGCCGGTAGCAGGGTCATTCTGATGCATCGGCTAGTCCAAGCCGTTACCCTCAGCCAGATGCCAGCCGACGTTGCCGCGACCTGGCGGGCCACGGCCGCAGCCCTGATCGATGCAGCTCTTCCCGAGAGTCCATACCTCCCCGAGACCTGGCAGGCATGCGCCGTGCTGCTCCCACATGCACGAACGGTCCTCAGCGATGAAAGTCGCGGCATGGCACAGATCGCCACGTATCTTGGACACAGCGGCGGTTACGCGGCTGCGCGTGATATGCAGCGCAGGATTGTCGATGCACGTACGCAGAGCCTAGGTCCGGGCCACCCGGGCACCTTGGCTGCCCGGCACAATCTCGCGCACTGGACTGGAGCCGCAGGGGATCCTGCCGCTGCGCGCAATATGCTCGCCGACCTGCTGCCAATCCGAGAGCGACTGCTCGGCCGCGAACACCCCGACACGATGACAACGCGCGCGAATCTCGCCCGGCGGACCGGTCAGGCTGGTGACGCGGTAGCAGCCCGCGACATGCTCGCCGACCTGCTGCCAATCCGCGAACGAGTCCTCGGTCCGGAAGACACCATCACCCTGGCAACCCGTGCCAACCTCGCCACGTGGACCGGCCGCGCCGGCGACCCAGCAGCAGCACGGGACATGCTCGCCGCACTGCTGCCCGTTCGCGAGCGCGTCTCCGGCTCCAGGCACCCCGAAACCCTCCACGTACGGCACAATCTGGCGTCCTGGACGGGGGAGGCCGGCGACCCGGCAGCAGCACGAGACATGTTCACAGTGGTTGTGTCGGTCCGCGAGGACGTACTCGGTCCTGAGCATCCGCATACGCTCAATGCTCGCGATAACCTGGCCCGTTGGACTGGGCAGGCAGGAAACCCAGATCAGGCCCGGGAAATCTACGTCAAGCTGCTCCCCATCATGGAAAAGGTGCTCGGCCCGGATCATCCATCCACACTGGCCGCACTCGGCCGCCTGCAAAACTGGATAAATGGGTCAGACAAGGAGTCTTGCTTATTCGCCTAAGAGCCCTGCATGCAGGACTGAACCACGGATTCAACCCAAGCACTGCACACATGCGCCCGAGGCGCAGTATCGGTAAATATGAGCTAACCGCTTGCAAGTCTAATCATTATTTAGCGATGCAAATATTCGGCGCTCGGCGCACAGAGTGTTGTGGTCGTTAACGTGACCATTCACTGAACGTGACCCCCGCTCGGGGCGACTGGGTGAGCAAGTCCGCCGTGTAGCGACGAAGCGCCGCCCGGCATGCCTGCGATGTTTGGGGCGCGGAACAGTACTGCTCGCACCGGCACTCGGCGCCGAACACCGGCCGACGCCGCGAGTGTCCTCCCTCATCGGTCAGTATCCACGGACCGGCGACGGCGCAGCCTGCCGCAGGTGGGCCATGTCAATCCGCCTGTCGATCGAGAACTTGGTGGGGCTCCGCCTGTTCGAGGCGGCGCAGGGCTGTCTGCTCGCTGTCGGTGAGGCACTTGGCGTAGACGCGCAGGAGGACGGGGACGCTGTTGCCGGCCCATTCGGCGACCTGCGCCGGAGCGACACCGGCATTGAGCCAGGTGGACAGCCGGGCGTGGCGCAGGTCGTAGGGCCGTTCGGCCAGGGGTGAGGCTGCCTCGATCGGGGTGAGCGCGGCGTGCCGGGCTTTGTCCCAGCATCGCCCGTAGACGGTGTCAGAGAGCAGGCCGCCGCTTTCGCCCTGGAACAGCCTGCCGTCCTGGGCTGGGCCGTAGTTGGCGAGGTGCTTGCGCAGCAGGTTGGCCAGGGCTGGTGAGACCGGGACGGGGCGGACTTCCTTGGCCGCGCGGTGCTTGAGCTGGCGGGGTTCGCGGCGGGTGCCGGTGCTGTTCCACGCGCCGCCGGTCGATGGCGCGGAGTTGCTGAGGTACAGCCAGCCCCAGTCGCCGTCCTTGTCGGGCAGGTCGATCTCGTCCTCGGTGAGCATGACCGCCTCGGACGGCCGCAGGCCGGCGTGGTAGATGCAGCCGAAGAATGCTTCCAGATGCTGGCCCATGGGCCCGTGGGCGGCGACGGCGTCGAGCAGGTTCCGTGCCTGGTCGGGGTTGACGACGCGGCGACGGTCGATCGCTTCTGCGACCCTCGGTGACCTCCATTTGACCGCGGCGAGGGGGTTCATCGCGAAGTGCTTCTTGTCGACTGCGTAGCCGAGCACGTTGTACAGCACGGCGCGCTTGCGGGCGACGACGGTGGCCGCGGCGGGCGTGCCGTCCTGCTTGCGAGCGAGCTGGTTCAGGACCCGGCGGACCACGTCCGGGTCGGCGAGGTCGGCCAGCGGCACGGTGTTCCGCTCGATCCACGTCACCGCGGCGCGCAGGCGCGCGGGCGTGCCGGCCTGGCGGAGCCTGGCGTTAAACGCCCACCCGTATAGGGCCGCGCGGAGCTGCTCGGGCTTCGGCGCGGCCTTGCCGCCTGCGAGCAGGGCAGGCGTCGCCGTGGCGAGCGCGTCGGCGATCGACCGGCGCGAGTTGGGAGCCATCTCGTCCCACTTCATGTCCACGTAGGAGCAGGCGAACTCGTACCAGCTGACCTCGCGCTCCTGGTTCTTGGCGTCGCCGGACATCGAGCGGGGCAGGCCCGTCGCCACGTCGAACGCCTCGCCCTCGCGCATCGCCGTTTTCAGCTTCGCCTCGTGGCTGACGGCGAGCGCCTTGGTGGCGAAGGTCGCGTACCGTACCTTCCCCGCGACCGTCCAGCGCGCCTGGTAGGTGCGGCCTTTGGCGCCGCTGACCATGCGGATCGACCAGATCCGCACGTCGTAGGTCAAGTCGCGCTTGCTGCGGTCGCCCGGCTGGGGAGCGGCCGGCCGGTCGGTCATGCGACTTCCCGTGCCGAGAGCCAGGCGTCGAGATCGCGGCGGCGGATCCGCAGCCCGCCGTTGGGCAGGCGGATGCAGCGCGGGCCGATGCGCTTCTGCCGCCACTCGTAGAACGTCGACCGTGAGACCTTCAGCTCGGCGCAAAGCTCGCTGACGGTGAGCTTTTCATCCGCTCCGGGACCCAGGCCGGCGACGGCATCGAACCGAGCTCGCGTCGATCTCGGCATCAGCCCGCCTCCCGTTCCGGGACATGAGGCTGGATTGCCGTCGGCTCCCTACCGCCGATCCGGGCCCAGGTGGTGCGCCCGACTGCGGTGGGCTGGCTGCCCCACTCCGGTGCCAGGGCGCTGACTATGGCCAGGCCCCTGCCGTGCTCGCTGTCCCGATCGTTGGTGGCGACGGCTGGGGTGTCGAGGCTGCCGGCGTCGCGAACCTGGATGCGCACGTCGCTATGGCCGGAGGCGGTCTCGATGGACAGGAAGAGGGTGCCGCCTGGCTCGCCGGACCGGCTATGGACGACTGCGTTGGCGACCAGTTCTGAGGCGATCAGCGCAGAGTCGTCCGCGGCGGGATGGTGACTGCCCAGCACCTGACGGATCAGTTCGCGGGCGCGGCGCGGCGCATCGGGGATGCCGTCCAGCTCGGCGTAGACGCCGAAGTCTGCTGCAGGGAGGGCGGTCATGGCGCGGCCTCGCGTTCGGCGTGACGCTCATAGTCGCGTTGGCTGGCCCGCCGGGCTGAAGCGATTGTCCTGGCGATCTCGCGGTGATCGAGCCCGGTGCTGGCTGATGCTGCGGCGAGGTCGTCCACGATGCCTGGCTGGTTGGCTTCCAGCGCCCGGCATGCTGCCCAGAACAGCCCGGCGTTGCGATTACCTTCGGACAGCCGCCCGACCCAGGTGGCCAGTCGGCTTCCGTCTGGGAACGCCGTGCGTTTCGGCCGGAAAGCGCGGGGTTGGTCGGCTGTGAGCAGGTTGGAAGCGGCGGACCAGTCCAATGCGCCGGACGGAGCACGGGTGGAGACGACCAGATACGGCGAGCCGTCGATCTGCGAAGGCGGCGCGAGGATGTAGCCGCCGCGGGCCTTGAAGTCGAGGTGATGCTGCGGGAGTCGGCCGGATGCTTGGCTGCTGCCGGTGAAGTACACGTGGAGACCACCGCTGGGGGTGGTGACCACGGTTCGGGCTCCGTCGAGCAGCCCGGCCTTGATGAGCGTGCTGTACGCGCCGAAGCCGTTGCCGGCCGGGCCACGGTCATCGACGTCTAAGACATCCGGGCCGGGCAGTCCGGTGGCGATGGCCAGATTGGCGGCGGGCTGGCGTTCCCACCATCTCCTGATCATGGCCGGGTCAGTGGTGGCGTCATGGAAGCCGTGGCTGGTGGCCGGCTCCTTGCCGCCTGGGTGGCAGGGGAAGACAGGCCAGCCGTAGCGCGCGTATGCCAGCGCCTGGCTGATGGTTCGTTGGGGATCGGCAGTCATGGTGCGCACTTCCGTTAATCGCGACTCTTGTCCCGGCCGGTGAGCGACCCCTAACTCTACCACATCTGATTTAAACTAGCTATCTTAACTGTGAGCGGACGGAGCGACATCCGCCGCTGGCCCTAGCTAGCGGTAGTAGCGGTCCTTGCTCTTGGGTTCGAGCAGTGGCGCGGGCCGGTGCAGCGGCATCAGCCAGGTCTCAGGGCAGCCCGGAGTCTGGCATCGCACAGTCAGATGGCCGCCGCGCATCGCCTGCGCTGGCGGGCAGGCGCATGGCTCCCAGGACACGGTCACCGTGTCCGGCCGCCAGGAATGATGCGATCGACACTCGGTCGGCCAGGGCACGCGAGCCATGCATCTAGTAGAACACAGTTTCGATAGAAGGTTGGATTGCGGTGGTGAGTCATCCAGGTGGTGCCGCCGCTCGCCGTCGTGCCATGCGCAGTTCTGCCGCTTTGGAGGTTTCCATATGTCTCGCGACGGATGTCGATTCGACCATCGCCGGGCAGCGGGCATGTTGATAAGCCTTTTCAATGGTCTTTGCCAGGCGTAACGTGTTTCGCGCGATCGGCGTCTGGCGTAGGTTGCTGGCGCATTTTCGTAGTGACATGTTGGGGTGCATTCGGGCATCCGGGGAGGCAGGAGGCTGACTGGTGAGTGACGTTGTCGTCCTGTCCTGGCAGATCGGCACCCGCACTCTGGAGTACGTGCAGATCAACGAGGGCTCCGGCGGCAGCCGGGAGACCGTGACGGTGAATCCTGAGACGGCCCTGCAGGTCTCGGAGGAACTTGAAGGCAAAGATCTGCCCTGGTCAGCTGAACTGGTAACTCTCGACGGCGACCTTCTTATGGACGCATCGCAGGGCGTTCATCTGCAGCGCTGCTCGGTAACTGCGGTCGGATCGCCTGGTGATCCAGGGTTGAATTTCAAACCGAAGGGGCCAAGCAAGCCTTACTCCGTTCGTGCCGCTGCTCTGGGGATCGAGAGCATGCCGCTGGCGCAGCGGGCGGCATCAACACTTGAGTACCTGTATGCCGCTGAATTGAGCCCACCCGGTTGCTGGCTGGGGGAGGGCGGGCTCGAACATGTCCGTCAGCTTCAGCGCCAGCATGACGACGATAGACAACTGGAAGACGAACGTAAACGGCAAGCCGCCGCTGACCGACTGCGGCAGGAAGAGGCGGACAAGCGGTTCGTCAACCCCTATACGTTCGTGCCGTTCCCCGAGACCGTGGCCAGGTGCGCGCCCGCAGGACACCACCTGCTTGGTATAGACCGGCTTTCCGGGAACTTCACGGTGACCTGGCGGTTTACCACGCCGTTCCAGGCTCCGCAAGGAGCGAGCGGGACGGTCCGGCTCAGGCTGCCTGGATCGTCGGTGAAGGGGGCCGTCCGCTCGGTGCACGAGACGCTCGCGGGGGGCTGCCTGCGGGTCTTCGACGAGAGATTCGTCCCGTCGTACCGCGACATTCCGGCGGTTCCGTCGGGTGACTGGACCCTGGCGCTGGTCAGCAAATCAACGAAGGACGGCCAAGCGCTCGTAGTACAGCTGTGCGACGAGGTCGTGTGGGCCGATGCCCGCCAGCTTCGCCGGGCATGCGGCGGATCGCTGAGCACTGGCAGCCGCGTGACGGTCAGGGACGAGGACGTGCCTGCGGCCCCCAACAGCCTGGGTCGTAAGGAGCTAGGTGTTGATACTCCGATCGGCCGGGGCGGGGACTGGGTGGTCCTGGTCACCAGCCGGGGCACCCGCACTGTCGAGAAGAAGACCTACCTCCTGGCGTGCGGCAAGTTGGGGCCGCGCACGGCCGAGGTGACCGATGCCGCCTGGGTGGTCTTCCGTATCGCGGCCGCCGGGGCGGACGACCGGCGGCGCTCGCTGCGCGAGCAGCTCGGCGACGACGCGCGCGATCATCGGCCGATGCGGGACGTGGTGTTCGGATCGGAGCCGATCGGCCGGTGTCGAGTCACGACCGGATGGCTGTGGCCCGGCGACATCGTGTGGGTGCGGACCGCCTTCGATGGCGGGCAGTGGCGGGCGGACGAACTGCGCCTGGCCGCGATCTGGAGGCATCCCGGCTGGCCCGGAGGCGCGGACCCGCAGGAAGGCCAGGAGCGGTGGCAGGCGGGAAGCCGGGTGCCGGAGGATCTGCGGCCGTGCAGCGACCCGGTGTGGCTGTGCCCGACATGCCGGGTCTTCGGAAGCGCCGACCAGCAAGCCCGCGATCGCGCGGACCCGGCGCAGCAGCGCGCCTATGCCGGCCATGTCCGGTTCGGTGATGCGTGCTCGGCCGAGCCGGTGAAGCTGACCATGATCAGGCGGGCTCCGATGGGAGCACCGCGTCCGGGTGCCGGCCAGTTCTACCTCGCCGTCGGCGACCGACGCCAGGCCGCGGCCCGGGAACGCAGGCCGACCAGGGAATGGGGTTCCGATCCAGAGGCAACGGAGCCCCGGCGCCTGCGGGGACGTAAGTTCTACTGGCACGCCGATCCGACAACGCAGGACCCGCCGCGGCATGTCGCCCGGCCGCACCAGGAAGCGAAGAACCTGGCGACCGACCAGTGGATCGCGTCGGCCGGGACGGCGCTGTCCCAGCGCATCACGTTCGACAACCTCAGCCCTGCCGAACTCGGGAGCCTGCTCGCCGCGTTCGAACCTCAGCGAGTGCTCGGTCAACATGCTTCCGGCGAGCTGAGGCTGCACCTCGGCGGTGGCAAGCCACTCGGACTGGGAAGCTGCGCCGCGGTCGTCAGCGGGCTGCGAGTCTGGTCGGCCGCGAGCCGTTACGGCGGCGGTTCGGAAGTCATTTCCGACGGCGACGGATATGTGGCCCAATTCGCCGGTGCCTGTCCCGAGGATGTCCGGGGCACTTGGCCGGCCCTCGCGGCCGTGCTGGGCGAGGACAGCGTCGACGCAGGGCATGTTTGGTACCCGCCGGGGGCCTACTGGGGGGACCGGGCGGACGGCCTGCAGAGGTTCGACGAGCCTTTTGCGTTCTTCACCGGCACGTCGGGGATGTTCCTGCAGGCCAAGGCTCCCCGTGCGATAGTGCCGCTGCCCGCGCCGGGTGCGGGAGACCAGAACCTGCCGGTCATCAGGAAGGACGACCTGCGATGACTGGTCAGCGGACCTACGTCGACGTCGCCTCGCGGAGCATCCAGCACTACATCAGCCGCACCCCGCGCCTGAAGGGGCAGCGGGGAGCGTCGGCGTGGCTCAGCGACGCCACTGGCCACGGCCAAGTCCGGGCGCTCCTGGACGAACGCGGTCTGGCGGCCCGGCTGGGCGCGGAGGTCAACCCGGAGGCGGGAGTGGCGGACGGCGTCGTGTCGGTCCGCTTTCCCGCAGGCCCCGACCCTGAGGAAATTGCCTGGGAAATTGCGGAGTACCTGCGGGGCGTGCTCCCGGCGATCGAGCTGGACGGCGTCTGGGACACCGGGCTCAGTTACCTGGAGGTGTACCGCGACAGCCTCAAGGGTCAGCGGGCGAACCCGCCGCTGCGGAGCTTCCCGCCTCCGAGCGAGTTCCCGCCGCTGGAGACGTGTGCCGAGTGCCGCGCCGACCCGGCCGTCGGCACGGTTGACATCCACCAAGTCACGGATCGTCGGGTCTGCCTGGACTGCCTGCGGCGTTACGACGACCGGTACCGCCGGCCGGGCCTGGCCAGGCACACCCGCCTGGACGACCATGGGCGGGACGCCGGCCTGCCCGTCTACCGCGAGGAGCGCCAGATCGCCCTCGCCCTCGGCCGTGACCCGATCCGGGGTACTGTCCAGGACTTCACTGACCTTGCCGCGCAGGGTGGCGAGGGGAGCAACCGCAACCACATTGCCACCATGTATGCCGACGGGAACATGATCGGCGCGTTCTTCGACCGGGTGATTGCCCATGGTGACCCGGCGCTGAAGGGCAAGATCTCCGCCGCTGTCTCGGCGGCAACCCGGTCGGCGCTGCTGGAGGCGACCAGAGCTGTCGCCGACCCTGACCAGCGCACGGCGTTGCCGGTGATCCCGCATGTGGTCGGTGGCGACGACGTGATCGTGTCGGTAACTGCCGACCGGGCCTGGTCATTCACCCTGGTCTACCTTGACGAGTTCTCGCGACGGCTCGCCGGGACCGACGGTATCCCCGGCGAGTTGCTGAAGCCGGTGCCGCCATCAGCGTCGGCCGGACTGGTGTTCGCGCACGCAAAGTTCCCGTTCCGTCGGGCCGCCGAGCTCGCCGCCGACCAGATGAGAGCGGCGAAGAAGTACGGCAAAGGAGCCGAGCCGGCCGTCGCCTGGCTCGACGTCACCCGAGACGGCGAACACCCGCCCGCTGGGCAATGCCCGTGGCCGCTCGTCGATCTGGTCGGCCTGTCGGACGCGGTCCGCGCGCTGCGGACCGACGTTCCGCCATCGGGTCTGGCGGTGCTGTCTGGGCTGGTCGATGCCGAGCCGCCGGAGCTGGCCCTGGCGCGGCTCAGAGACCATGCCCGAAGGTTGGAGCGCGACACCGTGCTCGCCCCGTTTCTGGGCTCGGACGATCCGGCCGCAGCCGTCCAGCGGATCGCGGGCGCACTGTCCCTGGCCAGGTGGTGGCGGTGAGATTCGAGATCGTCTTCCACACGCCATTCCGGGTGGCGTCGGGTCACGCTGGAGACAGAAGCGACACAACGATCGACCACGGCGCGCTGCTGCCGGCGTCCAGCATGAAGGGGCTGATGCTTTCCGCCGCGCGCGACCTGCTCAAGCTGCCGAGATCGCAAGTAGAGAGAGTGTTCGGCACTGCCTGGGACCCGTCCCCGTGGAGCTGGTCCGACGCGGTCGTGACAGCCGCTGACGGCGCCGCGCCGGCGATCCGGTCCCGGGCGCGCATCCGCATCGACGCCGGGTCCGGCACGGTCGAGTCTGGCGCGCTGCTGATCGCCGACGAGGTGCTGGCAGCGCAGGCGGAGTTCATGATCGACCAGTCCGGCTGGATCGACTCCGCAGACGCCGCCGTGCACGAAGCGGTGCTGCTGGCCGCGGCGCGGGCCGTGACCGCGGTCGGCAGCGACAGGCGCCGCGGCCTCGGATGGGTTACCGTGACCCCCGCCGAACCGCAATGGCAGCAACACCACCTCGACACGGTGATCTGGCTGATCGGAAGCGGAGACCCGGCGGGTCGCAGTAACGGACGCGACGGCGAACCCGGCTCGGCTGAAGGCGAGGGCGGCGATGGCTGAGCATGCCGTGCTGCGCGTCACGGTCGAGGCGAAGCAGCGGCTCGCGCTCGGCACCGGATCGGAGGTCTCCTACTTCACCGGCACCCATCAGTTCATTCCCGGCAGCGACCTGCGCGGCGCACTCGCCGCCGCATGGATCACCGAGCATGGCCCGCCGACCAAGACCGACGGCCGCGCCGCCGAGTTCCGCGCACTCTTCGACGGTCCCATCCGGTACGGGCCGCTGCACGTCAGCAGGTCGGAGATCGCCCCGGTCTCGGCCCGGCAGTGCAAGTACCCGAAAGGCCCAGGGTGCAAGGCCACTGCTGTCGACGCCGCGTTCGAGTCCGGGACGAGTTGCCCGGCCTGCGGCGGCCCTGCGGAGCCGCACAGGGGCGAGGTTATCCTCCCGCCCGGGGTTACGGTCGATCGGGTCACCCGCATATCGATCGACCCTGCCACCGAGAAGGCCGTGGACGGCGAGTTGTACGCCCACGCCGCGCTGCCCGCCGGAACCGTGCTGACTGGCCTGATCCACGGCCGACATGACTGGCTCGAGGAACCCAGGACTCTGCGCCTCGGTGGCCGCCGCACCGTCGGCGGCGCGGCGGCCTTCCTCGCCACTCCAGTAACGCCGGAGCAGCCCGCGGCAGACAGCCTGGTCAGCGGACGGCTGATCATCAGGCTCATCGGGCCGGCGATATTCACCGACGCTGCGGGTCGGCCGTGCCTCGAACCAGACCCCGACCTTGACCTGGCTGCCTGCCAGGTCGAACGGCGCTGGGTCCGGTCCGCCGTGTGGCAAGGCTGGCACGCTGCCTCGCACCTGCCTAAGCCAGGGGAACTCTGCGCATCGGCGGGATCGACCTACCGGATCACAGGTCGTGCCGACGTGCTCCGACGACTGGCCGAGCGACTCCCGCACGACGGCATGGGCCTGCGCCGGGGCGAAGGATTCGGCGAGGTCCGCGTCGTTACCCAACCCTGGCGGCCAGCCCGGCCCCCGGACGAGGGCCGTCCACAGACGGTCCGCGACGAGACCCTGCGCCAGCGGCACGCCGACATCCGCGCGCTCGCCCTCGACACCGGCCAGCGTCGGTGGCTGATCAGCGCGCTCCGCGAGGTTCAGATTGAACGGCAGCGGCCGACCGCCGACCCGCACAAGGCGGCCGAGCTGGTCCCCGCGATCATGGCCCGGCCCGGTGTCGAGGACTTCAGCGGCAGGCAACGAGAAATGATCACCGATCTGCTCGCCGAACCAGACGCGCAACTACTACGCGATCTGACCAGTCTTCTGCTCGCGGACCCGCCCGCGGCCGGATCCGGTGGCTCGGAGGCGGAATGACCATCACGCTCCTGATCGCTGCCGTCGACATCGAACCCGGCTGGGCCGTCGGCACCGTCCCCGACGACGACGCCACCATCGACCGCGACATCCTGCTTGACACGACCGGCCACCCGTGGATACCCGGCAGTTCCCTTGCTGGATCGCTCAGGGCGCACCTTGCCGCGGCCGAACCAGACGCCGATGTCCGCCTCATGGGCAGCCGCCCGCCCCGCAACCAGGCCGAAGCCGCCCGCAGCACCGCTTCGCCGCTGTGGATCGTCGGCGCCGAGTTCACGCCTACCCCGTCTGACGGCCCCGGCGGCACTGCCGACGCGCTCCTGGAGACCGTCGGCCAGACTGCCATCGATCGCGAGCGTGGGGCCGCGCACGCCGGATCGCTGCGGATCAGCCGGCTCGCTGCACGCGGCGGACGGCTCACCGTCTATCTGCGGCACGACGACAACCCCGCGCTGAGCCCCGACGACCTGCGGCTCATCGCATCATGGCAGCCTGCTATCGGCCGGGATCGGACCAAAGGCAGCGGTCGCGCCCGGCTCGCTCAGATTCGGCACGGCACAATCGACCCCGGCACCGTCAGCGGCGCGAGAATCTGGCTCACTCACGACGGTACCCAGCTCTTCGAGACCATCGCGACCTCCGTGATCACCTGCGAGCCCACCGGCGAGCCCTGGCTGGAGGCAGCCTTCGAGATCACCGACGGGCTCCTCGTCGGCGACCATAAGGTCGGTCGAGTCATTGCTGCTCGCAAACGCGGCGGCCAACCGCTCATCCCTGGATCGGCATGGAAGGGGATCATCCGTTCACGGATCGAGTACATCCTCCGGTCTCGCTACGGCGAGAACGCCGCCTGCACCGACCCGGTCGGCCGCAGCGACTGCATCGCATGCGCAGTTTTCGGCAACCGGGGTCAGCGCGGCGCGCTCGCCTTCCGCGACTCCTACATCACCTGCCCCACGGACCCATGCCCGGATGTCACCCGCACCCACGTCGGCATCGACCGCGTCACCGGCGGTGCCCGCGATGCCCTTCTCTACGAGACCGCGCACATCCCCGCCGGAACCGTAGCTTTGCGGATCGACCAGCTCGCCCCGACCCCGCCCTGGGTGCGCAACGCCATCTGGCACGTTCTCCGGGACATCGACGACGGCCTCATCGGCATCGGCGCCAAGACCACGACCGGTTTCGGTACCCTCCGTCTCACCGATCCGACTGGCGAACTCGATGCCCTCGAACCCGTGGTCGTGGACAGCCTCGAATCCCGCCCAGAACCAAAGGCGGGGCCATGACCACCCCGAACCCCGGACAGCCAGAGTCCGGCACGGCGGAGCTGATCGGCTACGGCCGCCTGACCTGGCGCCAGCTCCTCGACACCCTCGACGGCGCCCCCGCGGCCTGGGCAGACTACGAAGGTTTTCACATCAAGCCAGCCCCGTCAGAACCGTTGCCCTACACACACTTGTGGGCCTGGACCAACCAATGGCTCGTACGCGCCCGCATCGACGTCGACACCGCCATCACCGGTGCCCTCGCCCTCACTGCCCGACCAGCTGCCGCCCCGACGGCCGTGCTCCGCGAGCAAGTCACCTACCAGCGCGTGCGCGCAAACACCTGGGCAGTCGGCGAGAAGCGCATCGGCCCGCTCGACTCTGTACTCTCCGGCCGCACGGTCGATCTCTACCTCATCCCGGGCCCCAAGCCCGTCACGTTCATCTCTCTCGATCCCGCCACGTAGGCCCGGCTGCATCGACGAAGGCGGGTAACTCTCGCGCCTGGCGAGGCGATACGCGGTATCGCCCGAATCCAAGCGCAGAACGCGGACATCTATTTGGACCAGATACCGTCCGGCACGCGGATGGTCCGGTTGTTATGGTTTCCATACGCCTGACGGCGTGACTTCTATTTGGACACGACCATCAACATCACCAATGTCAATGGGACTGGGGGTTTCCATACGCCTGACGGCGTGACTTCTATTTGGACCAGCGGGTGTGGTTGGGGATGCCATCGATGAGTCGTGTTTCCATACGCCTGACGGCGTGACTTCTATTTGGACCTGGTGTGGCACTTCCTAGTGGAGCACCTGGCCAACTTGGCGTTTCCATACGCCTGACGGCGTGACTTCTATTTGGACATGTCCATGTCGAAAGATGGCATGTGCCTGGAGTTTCCATACGCCTGACGGCGTGACTTCTATTTGGACGGTGTGATTGTGGATGACATATCAGGCGAGCCAAAGTTTCCATACCCCTGACGGCGTGACTTCTACTTGGACAGTCGCAGTTGCTGCTGGCACACCAGTCACCGGCGTCTCGTTTCCATACGCCTGACGGCGTGACTTCTATTTGGACCGGAGCGCTCATGCTTCTCGCATGCGCGGTTCTTGTAACGTTTCCATACGCCTGACGGCGTGACTTCTATTTGGACCGCCAGGCCCTCAGCGCGTGGATGGACAACCACCACAACATGTTTCCATACGCCTGACGGCGTGACTTCTATTTGGACCACCAGACGTCGACGGCCTCCCACTCGACAACGATCAACGTGAACGAGTTTCCATACGCCTGACGGCGTGACTTCTATTTGGACTCTTCGGTATCTTGGTCCTGTTCAAGGTGATCGAGATCCTGACGACGTTTCCATACGCTTGACGGCGTGACTTCTATTTGGACCAGAACAGCTCGCCTGTGACGATCCGCCAGTTCGGCGACGTTTCCATACGCTTGACGGCGTGACTTCTATTTGGACAAGGTGGCCATCCTCCACGTCGAGCACTAAGTGTTTCCATACGCTTGACGGCGTGACTTCTATTTGGACTAGTCTGTTTCGTCGCAGTGCACGGTCTGATCCATGTTTCCATACGCTTGACGGCGTGACTTCTATTTGGACCTCTGCAAAAGCCTCTACGCTGGTTCAAATCCAGTAGGGTTTCCATACGCTTGACGGCGTGACTTCTATTTGGACCCTACCCTTCTGGGCGGGCTTGTGACCAGCGGTAACACGGCGGATTCGCATAGGCTGGTCGTCGTGAGGCCGCCAGGGGCCGGCCGTCGACCGCTTCCGGGCTGTTGTCGCAGGCTGGCGGCTTGCACAGGTGAGGGCACTCCGGCATGATCACCAACCACCCTCACAGCACGGCCCAGTAGGGTGGTTCGTCGGTGACGGTGGCCTGGCCGTAGATGCCGATGTTCTGCCAGCAGGTGGCGCACTGACGGAAGACGTAGAGCGAGTCGGTGCGCGGATTGATCATCTGCCCGAGCCTCTCGCAGAGTTCACGGAGCGTATCGTCCTCGATGGTGCAGACGAAAACGCTTCGCTGGACGCGGTCGCCGTGGGCTTGAAGGAGGGCGGCGACGTGGGCGCGGCGGTTGTCCTCGCTGATGTCGTAGGCGATGACGTGGGTTAGCGCCATGACAGGCCGGTCCAGGTCGCCTGCGGGTCTTCGATGAACGCGGCGGCACGCTGGGCTTGCCGGTAGAGGTGCCGGCGCAAGTTGCCGGTGAAGCCGGGCAGAGCGCCGCGGGTCTGCTGGAGCATCCGGCGTTCGTAGCTGCCGACGAGGATCTCGCGTCCCGCCTTGGTGAGCAGGACGCCGCCGCCGTGGTCGTCGCGGTGGCCGTGCTCGGGGCGCAGTTCGGCGCGGCGGGCAGCGGCGATGACGACCTGGTCGATGACGAGGGGGCGGAATTCTTCCATCAGGTCAAGCGCGAGCGACGGCCTGCGGTCCTGCTCAGCGTGGAACATGCCGATAGCGGGGTCAAGCCCGGCGGCACACAGGGCTGAGATGGCCTCCGCGAGGATGATGGCGTAGCCGTAGGACAGGGCGGCGTTGATGGTGTCCTGGGGCGGTTGGCGGGTCCGGCCGGTGAACGCCATCGGCTCGGGGACGATCTGGCTGAGCGCGACGAAGTACTCTCGGGCTGCGGCGCCTTCGATGCCCATGGTCTCGTCGCGGTTCGCGCAGTCCGGAAGCATCGCGAGAAGGTGGTCGATCCGGCGGACGGCTGCCAGGACAGGCTCGTGGTTGTCGCGCCGGGCGAACCGCTGGAGCAGGATCTTCTGT
>Ga0335081_10002450_pt1 | contig 29225 bp, 28 predicted proteins | sample Lox_Sample_35_FD_206713 | JGI IMG/M metagenome (GOLD analysis project Ga0335081, IMG submission 206713) | Soil microbial communities from Loxahatchee National Wildlife Refuge, Florida, United States - Lox_Sample_3.5 | ecosystem: Environmental > Terrestrial > Soil > Wetlands | place: USA...
TTCGTCGTCGCCAACATCAAACGTGTGGCCGACGCGCGCATGGGCGACACCGTGATCGAAGCCGACCGCCCCGCACCGCCGCTGCCCGGCTTCGAGGCCATCAAGCCGATGGTTTTCGCCGGCCTGTTTCCCGTGAACGCCACCGATTACGAACTCCTGCGCGACGCGCTCGGGAAATTGCAGCTCAATGACGCGGCGTTCTTCTACGAGCCGGAGAATTCGGTCGCGCTCGGGTTCGGCTTCCGCTGCGGCTTTCTCGGCCTGCTGCACATGGAGATCGTGCAGGAGCGGCTCGAGCGCGAATTCAACATCGACCTGATCACCACCGCGCCCAGCGTCGAGTACCGCATCACCACGATCACGGGCGAAGTGCTCGAAGTCGACAACCCGACGAAATTCCCGCCGCCCACTTCGATTCAGAAAATCGAAGAGCCGATTTTGACCGCCATGATCATCACCTCGGAGGATTCCGTCGGTGGGGTGCTGGCGCTGTGCGAGGAAAAGCGCGGCGTGCAGAAGAAATTCGAATACCTCTCGCCGACGCGCATCATGCTGACGTACGACATGCCGCTGAACGAAATCGTGCTCGATTTCTACGACCGGCTCAAGAGTGTTTCGCGCGGGTACGCGTCGCTTGACTATCACCTTTCGGGCTATCACGAATCGGATCTCGTCAAGCTCGACGTGCTCGTCGGCGGCGAGCCCGTCGACGCGCTGACGATTATCTGTCACCGCGATCAGGCGTACGAGCGCGGCCGCGAACTCGTCTCGCGGCTCCGCAAATTGATTCCGCGGCAAATGTTCGAAGTGCCCGTGCAGGCCGCGATCGGCAGCCGCATCATCGCCCGCGAAAACATCAGCGCCATCCGCAAGAACGTTCTCGCCAAGTGCTACGGCGGTGACATCACGCGCAAACGGAAGCTCCTCGAGAAGCAAAAGGAAGGCAAGAAGCGCATGAAACGCGTCGGCCGCGTCGACATCCCGCAGGAAGCTTTCCTCGCCGTCCTGAAAGTCGCCAGCAGTTCTGACGAAGAGTAGCCGCCTTGCGCGGCCGCAACAATCCCTAGTAGACTTCTGCTATATGACGGTCAGGAACAAGCTCCGCGACAATAACAAGGGCCAGAAAGTCAGCATCGAACTGACGGTCAAGGAATACGAGCGCCTGCTCGAGGACTTGGACGAGCTCGAAGCAATCCGCGCTTATGATGCCGCCAAGAGTTCAGGCGAAACGGCGAGCGATTTCAGGGCTGGCTGATAATCCGCGTCCTGCCAATTGCCTGAAACTCGCCGGACGCGACGGCTGGCGACTGCGAGTGGGACACTACAGGGTCATCTACGAAATCGATGACTCCGCCCGCGTGGTAACCGTCCTGAGCGTAGCGCATCGGCGCGAAGCCTACCGCTAAGGCAGAAGAAGAAAACCAGCCAGATCAGGAGCTAGGCTTTCTTGCGCGGCGGACGTTGGCGTCGATTTCGCCGCGGGCCAGGCGCACCGAGATGTCGTCGCCGGGCGCGACCTGCTCCGCCGATCGCAACACCTTCCCCGAAGCGTCGTACGCGATGGCGTAGCCGCGCTCGAGCAATTGGAACGGGCTGCGCTCGTCGAGTTGCAGCGCCGCCGCTTCCAGGCGCCGACGTTTCGCGACGAGCATGCGGTCCATCCGCACACGCAGCTCGCGCGAAGACCGCTCCCACGCGCCGCGCACGCGCCCTACGCGCGCGCGCAAGTCGATGCGCGCGAACCGCACGTTCAGCAATTCGAATCCGCGATGCTTGCGCGTAACGATGCGCTCGAGCGACGCGCGCAACGATTCGCGCTCGCGCTCGATCCGCCGCCGCAGCACGGCGGCGCGGCTCCGCAAATCGAACGACGATATTCGCGTTCCGGCCCTCGTGAGCCGCTGGCGCGCCACGGAAAGCCGCAGCCTCAGCGCTACGGCAAGCCCCGACGCCAAATCGTCTACTTCCTGGCGGCGGCGCCGCACCAGCAAATCGAGCTGCCGGAAGCCGCGATGCGTTTCGAGATCGCGCACGCGGTGCCGCCATTCCGAAAGCAGGTAGCGCATGCGCTGAGCCAGATGGCGCTGATGCTCGGCGATGTGCCGGTCGAATTCCTGGCGCGACCGCACTACGATTTCCGCCGCGGCCGACGGCGTGGGTGCGCGCAGGTCCGCGACGAAATCCGCAATCGTGAAATCCGTCTCGTGCCCGACGCCCGTAATCACGGGAATCGCGGAGTCGAAAATCGCGCGCGCGACGATTTCCTCGTTGAACGCCCACAAGTCCTCGAGCGATCCGCCGCCGCGCGCCACAATCAGCACGTCCGCGAGCTTCACGCGGTTGAAATATTTCAGCGCGTGGACGATTTCCGTCGCGGCGCCCTCGCCCTGCACCTTCACTGGATAGAGCTGCACATGCGCGTTCGCGAAGCGACGCTTCAGCACGCGGAGAATGTCCTGGATCGCGGCGCCGGTCGGCGACGAGACGATGCCGATGCAACACGGAAGCACCGGCAGCGGCTTCTTGCGCGCTTCGTCGAACAGCCCCTCTTCCTGCAGTTTCTTTTTCAGTTGCTCGAACGCCACCTGCAGCGCGCCCGCGCCAACCGGCTCCATGTAGTTGACGTAAACCTGATACTCGCCGCGCGTTTCGTAGATCCCCAGCGAGCCGCGCACAATCACGTGCAGCCCATCGTCCGGCCGGAACTTCAATCCGCGAAGTTGATCCCGGAAGCAGACGCAGCGAATTTGCGCACGCGCGTCCTTCAGCGTGAAATAGAGATGGCCCGACTGCGCGGCGTGGTAATTCGAGACTTCACCCTCCACCCAGACGTCCGGAAAATTTCCCTCGAGCAGATCGCCGATGCGCTGCGTCAGCTCGCTCACTTTCCACACGCGCCGCTGCGGCATCAGGTCGAACAGCGAAGATCGGCCCATCTGCGTCATGTAAAATTCAGCGCCGGAAGAGATTCACGATCCAAAAGAGAAGCGTCAGAACCACGCTCACGAGAATACAGGTAACGATCGGAAAGTAAACGCTGCCGTGCCGCCCTTGATAGACGATGTCGCCCGGCAAGCGTCCCAGCCGAAACGGCAGCTTCCCGCCGAGCACCAGCAGGCCGCCCACCGCCACCAGCACCACGCCGAGAACCACCAGCAGCTTTCCGGTTTCGCGCAGCGGGTCCATCGGAATTGCCTTCCATTCTAACGCCGCACGGCCCGCGATTCCGTCTTCAAACCAGCTCGGAGCCCGCGAAGAAATATCCGATCTCAAACGCAGCCGTGTCCGGTGCGTCGGAGCCGTGCGTGCAATTGAACTGGATGCTGGTCCCAAGCTCGCGGCGAATCGTGCCCGGCGCGGCTTTTGCGGGATCGGTTGCGCCCATCGTCTCGCGCCATTTCGCGATCGCGCCTTCCGCTTCGAGGACCATGACCACCGCCTTGCCCGAGCTCATGAACTCGGTCAAGTCCTTGAAGAACGGCCGCGCGCGATGCACCGCATAAAATCCCTCGGCTTCGGTCTTCGTCAGCCGCAGCGATTTGATCGCCACGATGTTGAATTTCGCCGCGTGAATGCGGCTCAGAATTTCGCCGGTCAGATTCCGCCCAACCGCGTCCGGCTTGATGATTGCAAGTGTCCGTTCGAGCGCCAAGTTTCCTCCTCGTTCCCCTACCGCTTGCCGCGCTTCTTCGTTTTCGGCGCGGACTTTTTCTTCGCCGAGTTCGATTTCGCCTTGCCCAGCACCGCCGCGATGGTGTGGCCGATTTCCGCCGGGCTCTGCACGGTGTGGATTCCCGCCGCGCGCATCGCCTTGTATTTGTCGGCTGCGGTGCCCTGCCCGCCGCTGATGATCGCGCCCGCATGGCCCATGCGCCGCCCCGGCGGCGCCGTCTGCCCCGCGACGAATCCCACCACCGGCTTCTTCACATGCTTCTTGATGAATTCCGCCGCGATCTCTTCCGCATTGCCGCCGATTTCGCCGATCATCACGATCGCGCGCGTTTCGGGATCGTCGTTAAACGCCCGCACGGCGTCCAGAAAAGTCGTGCCGATGATCGGGTCGCCGCCGATGCCGATGCACGTCGATTGCCCGATGCCCAGCCGCGTCAGTTGATCGACCGCTTCGTACGTCAGCGTTCCGCTCCGGCTCACCACTCCGACACGTCCTTCCTTGTGAATCGAGCCCGGCATGATGCCGATCTTGCATTTTCCGGGCGAAATGATTCCCGGGCAATTCGGCCCGATTAGGCGCGTCTTCGAATCCTTCAGCGTCGCGGCCACGCGCACCATGTCGAGCGTCGGAATCCCCTCCGTGATGCAAATGACCAGCGGCAGCCCCGCATCCGCGGCTTCCAGAATTGCATCCGCTGCGAATGGCGGCGGAACGAAGATCACGGACGCGTTCGCGCCCGTCGCGCGGACTGCTTCGCTGACCGTGTTGAACACGGGCACGTTCAGGTGCTTCGTCCCGCCCTTTCCCGGCGTCACGCCCGCAACCACCTTCGTGCCGTATTCGATCATCTGCTGCGCGTGAAAGCTGCCTTCGCGCCCGGTGAGGCCCTGCACGAGAACACGAGTTCGCTTGTCGACGAAGATGCTCATCGCGCACCGCCTGCCAACCTCACCACCTTCTCCGCTCCGTCCTTCATTCCTTTTGCGACCGTGAAGTTCAGCCCCGAGTTGCGCAGAATCTCCTGGCCCTGCTCCACGTTCGTGCCTTCCATCCGCACCACCACCGGCACTTTGAACTTGAGTTCTTTCGCCGCGTTCACCACGCCGCTTGCCAGGACGTCGCAGCGCAGAATCCCGCCGAAAATGTTCACGAACACCGCTTTCACGTTCGCGTCGCTGATCAGAATCCGGAACGCGTTCTTCACCTGTTCCTCGGACGCGCCGCCGCCCACGTCGAGAAAATTCGCCGGGCTACCGCCGCTCAGCTTGATGATGTCCATCGTCGCCATCGCCAGCCCTGCCCCGTTGACCATGCAGCCCACGTTCCCGTCGAGCTTGATGTAGTTCAGCTTGAATTTCGACGCTTCCACTTCGAGCGGCGTCTCTTCGTCCGTGTCGCGCAGCTCTTTGTACTCCGGATGGCGATACAGCGCGTTGTCGTCGAAGTTCACCTTCGCGTCGAGCGCCACCAGCCTCCCGTCGCCCGTCACCACGCACGGATTGATCTCGAGCAGCGAAGCGTCTATGGCGATGAACGCGTGATACAACGACTGGAAAAACGGCGCCGCCACGCTCAGCAGCTCCGGCGCGAGTCCCAGTCCGAACGCGATCTTGCGCTCGTGATACGGCTGCATGCCCGTCGCGGGATAAATCGTCTCGCGCAGGATTGCTTCCGGATTCGTCTTCGCCACTTCCTCGATTTCCATCCCGCCCGCGGCGCTGGCCATGAAGACCGGCGCGCCCGCCGCGCGGTCCACCAGAATGCTCAGGTACAGCTCGCGCTTGATGTCGAGGCCTTCCTCGATCAGCAGCCGGTGGACGATGCGCCCTTCCTCACCCGTCTGCGGCGTGACGAGTTTCATACCCAGCATCTTTTCCGCGAGCGCGGCGGCCTCATCCGGCGACTTCGCCAGCTTCACGCCGCCTGCTTTGCCGCGCCCGCCCGCGTGAATCTGCGCCTTCACCACCACTACTTTCGTTCCCAGCCGCTCCGCCGCCGCCCGCGCCTCGTCTTTCTTGAACACCGCTTCACCGCGCGGCACCGGAACTCCGAACTTCGCGAGGATCGCCTTGGCCTGATATTCGTGGATCTTCATGAGTGCTCCGCCTGATTCCTGAAGGTCAGGTTGATTAGTGCTAAGATTTCTCAAGCAAAAGCCATTCAGTTTACTTGGAACCACTGGAGCGAGCAAGCAACCGAGTCACATGATTCACGAAGCGCTGGAAAAATTGCTGGGGGGAGAGGACCTGTCGCGTGCTGAGGCTGAAACGGTGATGGAAGATTTCCTCTCCGGGCGCGGCACAGAGGCTCAAAGGGCCGCGTTCGAGACAGCTCTCTCGATGAAGGGCGCAACCAGAGACGAAGCGGCCGGAATCGCCGCCGCGCAAGCCCGCCACGGAAGCGACGGCCCGGCTCGTTGCGCGACGCCTCCCGGTGAACGCGGCTCCCAGGATCGAAGCGCCGTTCAAGATTTCCACCTGATGCGGATGATGATGGAGCGAGGCGACGATCTCTCTCGCCGCGAAGCAGAAAATGCAATGGAGGCCATTCTCACCGGACAGGTGGGAGACTCGGCGATCGCTGCACTGTTGACGGCGCTGCGATTCAAAGGAGAGACGGCCGACGAAGTCGCCGGCTTCGCCACCGCGATGCGCCGGCACGCGCCGCAAATCTTCCCGCGCGGCCACGCTCTCGCCGACGAAGCCTTCGTTGACACGAGCGGAACGGGCGGCGACGCGCGCGGCACCTTCAACGTTTCGACGGTCACCGCGTTCGTTGTCGCCGGCGCGGGCGTGCGCGTCGCGAAGCACGGCAATCGTTCCGCCTCGTCGCTTTGCGGCTCGGCGGACGTCCTCGAGCAGCTCGGCATGCGCATCGACCTCCCGCCGGAGCGCGTCGCGCGCGCCATCGAGGAAGTCGGCATCGGATTCCTGTTTGCTCCCGTCATGCACGCCGCGACGCGCCACGCCGCGAAAGTTCGCCGCGAACTGAAATTCCGCACCGTGTTCAACCTGCTCGGGCCGCTGACGAATCCCGCCAACGCTTTGGCGCGCATCGTGGGCGTTTATGACGCAGGCGTCACGGAGCTGATGGCCGAAGCGCTCGGCGAGCTCGGCGTGGTGCACGCGTTCGTCGTGCATGGCGCGGACGGTCTCGACGAAATCTCGATTTCGGACGAGACGTTCGTCTCCGAGCTGCGAAACGGCGCGGTGCGCAACTACACGGTCGCTCCCGAAGAGTTCGGCTTGAAGCGCGCGCCGCTGGAATCCATCCGCGGCGGCGACCCAAAGCAGAACTCGGAGATCATTCATAAGATTCTCGGCCGCTCGCTACTCTATCGCGAACACACGCCGCACCGCGACATCGTGCTCGCGAATGCCTCCGCCGCTCTTGTCGCCGCCGGCAAAGCGCGCGATTTTCGCGACGGCGTCGACCTCGCCACTGAATCGATCGATTCCGGCGCCGCCCGCGACAAGCTCGAGAAGCTCATCGCCTTTTCGCAAGCCGAAGATAAATCCACCCAAGCTGCATCTTGAACCGTCGCCCTGCTTCTCTGCGTCCTCCGCGTCTCCGCGGTGGTTGTGCCTATTCCTGATTGAGCGAATGCACCGCGTACGCGAAGCACGCGGCCACGAACACTGCGAACGCGCCTGCCTCCACGACGAGATGGCGCGGATTCCCGAGCCCGATCGACCCGTAGCGCAGCAAGTCGATCTCCCACGTCAGCGGGTTTGCCATCGCCACGCGCCGCAGCACGGCCGGCAGCGGCTCGAGCGGGTAGAACATCGAGCTGAAAAACAGGAAAACGAAATACAGCGCCGACGTGACGCTGTTGAACACGTCGTTCCGCCGGATTTTCAGCGCGAGAATCGTGTAGAAGAAAAACCAGCCCGCCGTGCCGATCACGATCGCCACCCCCAGCACGGGAAACAGATCGAACCGCAGCCGGATTCCCAGCGCCCACGCGCCCACTCCGATCGTGAGCAGCGCCTGCGCCACCGCGATGAACACGTTGAACACGAGCTTGCCGAGCAGGTACTCGGCGCGGCTCATCGGGTACGTCAGCATCTCGTAGAAAATTCCGTTGTCGCGGTCGAGGAAAAACGACCACGAGCTGTTCGACGCGATCGCGAAGCTCGCCATGCCGAGCACGCCCGCAAGAAAGAACGAGTTGTAGTCGACGCCCGCGGTCGAGCGCGGCGCGCCGAACGCCGCCGTCAATCCCACGCCGAACACCAGCAAATTGAACAGCGGGTAGCAGAAATCCCAGAAAACGAACGTGACGTTCGTCGCCCGGATTTTGCCTTCGCGGTACAGAATCGCAGTAATTGCGGACATGTTCTCTCCTCGCCTACACCTTCTGCGTCAACTCGACAAAAATATCTTCCAGGCTGGCGCCGCGAATCTCCACGTGCAGCACGCGCCCCTTCTTCGCCAGCGCGCCGACGATATCGATCGCGCCGCCTTCTTCCGCCTTCAGCGCAATCTCGATCGTGCTCCCGCTGATTTGCGACCGCAGCGGATGCAGCCGCGCGATTTCCGCCTCGATGTCCACCGGCAGCGCGTCGAACGTCATCGCCACCTCGGACACTCCCTGCGACAGCAGCTTCAGCGTGTTCAAATCGCCGCGCGCCACCTGCCGCCCCTTGTGCAAGATCAAAATGTCGTCGCAGAGGTCCTCCGCCTCGCTCAAGATCTGCGTCGTCAGCACGATCGTCCGCCCGCGCGCGGCCTCGTCACGCAACGACTCCATCACCGCGCGTTTCAGAATCGGGTCCATGCCCGTCGAGAACTCGTCGAGAAAAAGCACGGGTGTGTTCACGAGAAACACCTTCGCCACCTGCACGCGCCGGCGGAATCCGCCGCTCAAGTCCTGCACCTTGCGGTCGATTTCCGGCGCGAGCCCGAAGAGCTCGATCACGCGGTCCGCGCGCCGCCGCGCCTCGCCGCTCTCGATTCCGTGAAAGCGCGCGAACGTGAGCAGGTTGTCGCGCACGCTCAGGAACATCTCCACGGCGGTTTCCTGCAGCACCGTCGAGATGCGCCGCCGCACTTCGAGCGGCTCCGCCACCACGTCGACGCCTTCGATGCGCACGCGCCCGCTCGTCGGCTGCAGCAGCGTCGAGAGAATTTTCAGCAGCGTGGTCTTGCCCGCGCCGTTCGGCCCCAGCAGCCCGAAGATCGTGCCGCGCGGCACCGCGAAGCTCAGGCCGTCGACGGCGCGCACGGCGGCGCTGTCGTGGCCAAAGAGTCCGCCGCGGCGGGCGCGATAGATTTTCACGAGCTCTTCAATTTCCAACGCAAAGTTCGACATAGAGGTCTCGCAATGCTCGCGCGAAATTGGCGCGAAAGTTTGGGTGGCTCAAGACAACGCGAAGGAATCGGTCGCCCGCTTCGTCAGCGGGGCGGCGCGGCGCCGCATCCGGCCGAGATGGCCGGCGTGCAGCTTATTGGCAGGAAACAATGACGCTGAACATTTTGTTCACCCGTGTGAATGCCTCTACGCTATCCGATGCTCGCCGCCCGAGTCAAGCGCACCGCGGCGTGTACTGGGTCCGTTTCCTGCAGGCGCGCGGTTTCCGCGTTTACGAGGCGTGTGCCAACCAGCTGACGATAAGGAGTCCTGGCCCGGACGTCCCACTATATATGCGTGCTAACATCAACTTTGAAATGATTGCATTCACGGATTTTCGGCGATGGTTGTGGACCGACTGGGGAAGGCCCAATTTTCTAACGCGCATGGGAATTCCTCGAATCGTGACAAGTGTTCTCGCGTTCGTGCTGTTCTTCATTGCGTTGGTCTACTTGCAGCTAAGATATGTCTCTCCGGGTGATAGAGTCAAAGTTCGCCTCTTTTTGCACAATCCGTTTTTCCTAGCTGCCTACGCCGCCCTCTACGTTGGCCTCCTTGCCCGGGAATTCCTGTCCTTCAAATACAGAGTGAAGGGCAGAGCCCTAGATAAGGCCATGCGAGAGAATTGGAGCGAGCCATTCGTGAAGATCTCAATGTTCGCTCTCGTGTCGATGTTCTTGCTCTTGTTGATTGGCTCTTTGGTTTATCGCCTCCAGTTGAAGTGACTTGGACCGGCTCGTTTGGGTGCTGGTCATCTAGGTACCGATAAGTTAGGTTACCGCAAACTAATCCACTACGGCGCCGCCGCGTGTGGTGAGTGACTCTCCGGTGAACGCGTTGGCCGTCCTTATGGGCTTTCGCTTTCCGACAGGCGCGTTAACTGCTCGCGGGTTATGCGGAGGAGCTGAGACAGATTCACTTTCTCGTCTTTCTGGCTGCGACGATTGCTCGCTGCTCGTCTAGTCGTGCTCTGTCCTCGTGTGAGAGCCCGCTGAACTTGGGCATCACTGGTCGTGTAGCCTTTTGCTTCGAGAAGCAGATAACGCAGCCGAAGAACACCGTCGCCAGAAGCAAAGTGATTGTCAGGATGCGAATAGTCAATGGATTCCCGCCGACCATTATCATTGTGCGTCTCCGCACGCACCGGAAGGATCGGGCGACGTCGCCGATTCCACGTCGATGTACGGCGCGCCAGGACCCGGACCCATGCCCGGCGGATAGCATTTCCCGTCGCTGGCGTACGTCGCTTCGCACGCGCGCGTGAACTCGCGCCGCCGCGGCGATTGCGCGAATTGCCAGATCGCCGCGAACGGAACGCCGCTCGCCGCTGGCTCGGGCGGCGTTTTTGAATACACGCAGCCGGGCGACGGCGGGCACGCATCGTTGTAAACGAAATAGACGATCTTGCGCCCGCCCGCGTGCTCGCGAACGTAATTCGCCGTGGTGGTGAATTCGCCGTGCCCTTCGTTCGCCGGCATCCCCGAGCAGTAAATTCCCGCACGAAATCCCGCCGCCGTGACTACGTCAAACCACACCACCAGATACTCCATCTGCGCGGCGCTCATGCTGCCGCCCTCTTCCTGATCGACGAAAATCACGCTGCCCGGCGGAAATCCCTCGTGCTGCGCCGTCTCGATTGCAGCGCGAGCATCGCTCGCTCCGAGCACGCTGGCGTCTGCGACCGACTTCAGTTCGCGTTCGAGCCGCCCGTTGAACAGCACGAGAAAACCGAAGCCCTCCTTCGCAAGCGCGGCGCGGTGCCCGAGCCATGGACGCACATCGGAATCGCGCCGCTTCGCGCTTCCCGGTGGCGGCGTTCCCGGAGGATCGTTCAGCCAGTAGCCCGCGAACACGAAGGTCTGCTTCAGGCGCGGCAGCGCCGCGTCGCCGGGGTAATCGTTCGCGTCGAAACCGAGATACGTGCGCGTGGCGGAATGTTTTTCCGTCTGGCGAGCGCTGGCCGCGCTGCAACACAGCACCGCGAGGAGCATGCAAAGTGCAAAGTGTGTTGAATTTGGAATTCGACATTTCAGATCTGACATTCGCGGAGAGGGACGCACGCCAGGATTCCTAGAGCGCCAGAAAATTCTCGAGCAGCCGGAAACCCGGCTCGGTCAGCACCGATTCCGGATGGAATTGCACGCCCTCGACGCACAACTCCCGATGACGCAGCCCCATGATGGTCCCGTCGTTCGTCTCCGCCGAAATCTCCAGTTCCTTCGGCAGCGATTCCCGCTCGACGATCAGCGAATGGTAGCGCGTCGCGAGGAAATTCTGCGGCAGCCCATGGAAGATGGTCTTGCCGTCGTGATGGATTTCGCTCGTCTTGCCGTGCATGATTTTCGGCGCCCGCACCACGCGCCCGCCGAAGGCTTCGCCGATGGCCTGATGTCCCAGGCAGACGCCCAGAATCGGTATCTTCCCCGCGAAGCGCTCGATCAGCGGCTCGCTGATGCCCGCCTCCTTCGGCGTGCACGGACCCGGCGAAATCACGATGCGCTCGGGCGCGAGTTCCTCGATCTCGTCGAGCGAAATCTTGTCGTTCCGCCGCACTTCGAGCTTCTGCCCCATCTGGCCCAGGTACTGGGCGAGGTTGTAGGTGAACGAATCGTAGTTATCGAGCAGCAGCAGCACACCGAAAGTGTAGCAGACACCAACGGTGGGCGTGCCGCCCCTTATCGTCCGGCCTCCGCATTGTCTCCCTTTGACCACAGATTGTGTCGTACTAGTCCCTCAACATTTACGCTTGACTAAATTAAAGTTTTGTGCTACCGTTGCTCGTTTTTCGTGCCCGCTCTGGCGGGCGCAATAGGAGGGAGGCCGGACAATGCGGCCCGGAGGCGATGGCAAAGAAGAGGAAGGCTAATCTATCCCCAGAATATTAGAAATGCTCGTAACTCACACAAAACAAACGACCGGCACGCGTTCTAATCTATCCGTCCGCCCGCACTCAGATTTCTGCTCCCGCCGGCCTTGGGACTCATCGCTTCCGATCTTGATCGATACACATGTGGAAACAGAATCACGTCTAAGTCACAGAAAACAAAGGATCGAGGCTCATTCTAATCGATACAAATCCGAGGGTCTCTTGTGCCGGTGTCTCGGTCCGTCAGATGGACGTTCTAATCGCCAAATTCGAATATTAGAACCGCACCTAAGTTGTTGGAAACAAAGGACGGCGTGTCCGTCTAATCGCCAAAAATCCGGAATCCGGCGATCGGCGCCGGGCGTCCCCTCCCGGTCAGCTTCCCTTCCCGTGGGCGATTTCGACGGCGGTGATGGGGGCGCGGGCCTTGTTCACGGATTCCTGGTATTCGCGCTCGGGGACGGAGTCCGCGACGATGCCGCCGCCGGCCTGGATGTAGGCGCGGCCATTCTTCGCCACCAGCGTCCGCAGCGCGATGCAGGAATCGAGATTCCCGGAAAAATCGAGATACAGGATGGCGCCCCCGTAGATGCCGCGGCGCGTGGGCTCGAGCTCGTCGATGATTTCCATGGCGCGGATTTTCGGCGCGCCGGTAAGCGTCCCGGCGGGAAAGCAGGCCATCAGCGCGTCGAAGCAGTCGACGCCCTCGCGCAATTTTCCACGCAGGCTCGAAACCAGATGCATCACGTGGGAATAGCGCTCGACGAACATCAGCCGCTCGACTTTCACGCTGCCGTACTCGCAGACGCGGCCGAGATCGTTGCGCCCGAGATCGACCAGCATGATGTGCTCGGCGCGCTCTTTCGGATCGGCGACGAGCTTCGCTTCGAGCTCGCGGTCCTCTTTTTCTGTGCGGCCGCGCGGGACCGTGCCGGCGATAGGCCGGTAGAACGCGTCGCGGCCCTGCACCTTCACCAGCATTTCGGGCGAGCTGCAGACGACGGAGACATCGTCGAGGCGGAGGAAGCAGAGATAGGGCGAGGGATTCACGACGCGCAGGGCGCGATAAATCTCGAAGGGGCCGGCGCTGATCTCGGTGGAGAAGCGCTGGCTCGGCACCACCTGAAAAATATCGCCCGCACGGATGTATTCCTTCGCCTTTTCGACTCCGGCGAGGAATTGCGGCTTCGTCATATTCGAGCGGATGCGGAGGCGCGCCGGGCGCTTCGCGCGGCGCTGCGGCGGAAGCGGGCCTTCGAGCATGCGGCGCGTGCGCTCGATTTCGCGGACGGCAGCGTCGTATTTCGCGCGCAACGTCTCTTTCCCGTTGCGCGCTTGAAGCGCGGCACCTTCCGTGAAGACGTTGCGAATGATCCAGACACGATGCCGCACGTGGTCGAAAACGAGAAGGCCGAGATAAAACATCATCACGCAATCGTCGAGCTCGAGGTCGTCGCGGCCGGTCGCGGGAATCTGCTCGATCAAACGCACCATGTCATACGCGCAATAGCCGATGGCGCCGGCGATGAGCGGCGGGAGTCCCGGGACGCGGACGGGATGGAAGCGGGCGGTCAGGCGGCGCAGCTCTTCGATGGGATTGCCTTCAAACTGCGTGCGTTTTGCTTTGGTCTTTCGCGCGCCGGGGGTGTGGCTTTCGAGCGTGCAGTTGCGGCCGCGCGCGCGAAACACTTCCACCGGATTCGCGCCGGCAAACGTGTAGCGCGCGACCGTTTCGCCGCCTTCGACGCTCTCGAGCAGGAACGCATAGCGCGCGTCGCGGGCGATGCGCAGATAGGCGCCGACGGGAGTAAGCAGGTCCGCGGTGAACGTGTCGTAGACCGGGACGAGGTTGCCCTGGCTCGCGAGGCGGCGAAACGTTTTGAAGTCGGGTTGAATCATGGCCTATTGTTCTGCGCGCGCCAGGGCGCGGAGGGCGGCCCGGCGCATCACGTCCACGGGCGCGCGCTCTCCGGTCCAAATCTCCCACTGCGCTGTCCCCTGCGCGATGAACATCTCGACGCCGGAAACTGTTTCGATGCCATGGCGCTTCGCAAGTTGCAAAAGGCGCGTGACGCGAGGGCGATAGATCGTGTCAAAAACGAGGCGGCAATTCAATTCGCGGGCGTCGAGAGGCGATTCGTGAACGCGCGGATGCATGCCGACGGGAGTGGCGTTGACGATGGCGTCGAAGAATTCGTGACGCAGCCGCTTGCGCGCCACCGCTTCGCCGCGCACGGCCTTCGCAAGCGCCTCCGCACGCTTCGGGCGCCGCGCGCAAACGCAAACCGACGCACCGGCTTGCGCGAGCGCGAACGCCACGGCGCGAGCGCCTCCGCCCGCACCCACAATCAGCACGCGGCTGCCGCGAAGCGGAATTCGGGGTTCGAGCGCGCGAAGCACGCCGACGTAATCGGTGTTGTAGCCGTAGAGCTTGCCGCCGCCACGGACGACCACCGTGTTCACGGCGCCGATGGCCGCGGCCAGAGGATCGCAGCCGTCGAGATGCCGCAGTATGGTTTCCTTGTGCGGCAGCGTGATGCTGAAACCCGCGATGCCCAGCGGGGCGATGGCGGCGAGAAAATCGCGCAGGTCGCGCGTGAGGAACGGAAGATAGACGGCGTTCATGCGGCGCGCCTGGAACGCGGCGTTCTGCATCACGGGCGAAAGCGAGTGCCCGATGGGATTGCCGATGATGCCGTAGACACGCGCGCGGCGGTTCAAACGATCCGCGCGATACAGATCCGTCATTTCGTCGAAGGAGACCTGGCCCGGCGCGGTGGCGTTTTCGACGGGCGCGTAGGCGAGCGCGCTTCCCTCGCGCAGCGCGAGGACGCGGAGCGGGAGCGCCACGTCGCCCATCGGCACGGCGACGACATTCCGGCGGCGGCGCGCGAGGCGGAGGAGCTTGAGGGCGTCCGCGAGCGAATCGCAGCGCGCGGCAATCTTGATGGCGTCGGAGCGGCCCGCGCCGAGTTCGCCGGCGGTTCGCCGGAGGTCGCGCGGCATGCGGCGGAAGAAATGCGCCGAGGCCAGCCGGCGGCCTTCCCCGACAAGCACATCCAGCAACTCCGGGAGCGATTCACGAATGGTCTCGATCTCGAGGTCGTACCACGCGCAGCCGGCGTGAAGAGCTTCCGCGAGATGAATAAGCTGCTTCGCGATGGAGCCGCGATAGTTCCCTCCGGCAGCGCGGCGGCGGCATGTGGCGATCAGCGTCGCTGCCCGTGGGAGTCTGGCGGACGCAAGTTGGCGGAGGAAACGGTCGATTTCGGAGTCGGCGGCGAGCCAATCGAGGCGCAGCTCAACGGTGCGGGCGTGACGCAGCGCCCAGGCGAGTTGCTTCCACATCGCGCGCGCGTTCGTGGCGGCCGCAACGGCACAGGTTTTGTCTTTGGCGATCATGGGTGCGAATTCGAGCCCTGGCCCTTCGTACAGGGGAGTTCTGGCTTCTACCATGCGGTACACAATGTGTAAAGCCTGGTGGACGCTTGTCTTGACGCCTGCGGGAAGCCTCTGTTACGGTCGCTTCATCGGGGAGCGCCGGGTGCGGCGCAGCGAAACCCGTTCAAAGGAGCACGATATCATGCGCGGGAAAATTGTCTTTGCCGGGCTCATTCTGGCGATTTCGGGGGCGGTAGCGTCGGCGCAAGACCAGGCGCCGGTGCCGATCGAGAACGATCTCTACTGCTCGGGGATCGTGACCACGGAGAACGTTCCGCGCAGCAGCTACGTGATTACGGGCGAGGGCTCGGGCTACCGGATCACGTTCGACTACGGCGACTATGTCTACATCAACCGCGGCGCCGAACAGGGCACGAAAGTCGGCGACGAATTTGCGGTGATCCGGCCTGAGGTGGACCCGTTCCTGATTCAGTGGTCGAAGTGGCAGTACGCGATTCTTCACAAAATGGGGACCGTCTGGGCGGATGAAGGGCGCTTGAAGGTGGTCGTGGTCGAGCGCAACACGTCCGTCGCCCAGATCGTGCAATCGTGCGAAATGATTCAGCGCGGAGACGTCATCGTCCCGTTCACAGAGCGTCCGCAGCCGCCGCTGAAAGCCGAGAACAACTTCGACCGGTTCGCTCCGCCGAGCGGCAAAGCGAAAGCGATGCTCATCGTCGGGAAGAGATTCCAGGAGCAGCTGGGAACGAACGACATCGCCTACGTGAACCTGGGCAGGGATCAGGGAGTGCGCGTCGGCGATTATTTCCGCGTTTTCCGCTACACGGGAACCGAGCACGATGCCGTTGTTACGACCCAGCGTTTCGCGTTTGATGCAGAGGGCGATCTGGGACCGACGTTCGGTTTCGGCAGCTCGGGGCGGAAATGGGACTGGCAAAACACGCCGCGGGAAGTGCTGGGTGAGGGCGTAGTGGTTCGCACCTCGCCGAATTCTTCCACCGTGCTGCTGACGTTCATCCTGCGCGAAGTCTACGCGGGCGACTACGTCGAACTCGAATAACGCGATTTCCGCAAGACGGGCGGCTCCGCGTGCGATTCGCGGAGCCTCGATTCGCTGAACACTTCCGCGGTGAACGCCTGCACGCGGGTTTCGGGATCCTTCCACGCCTCGCGATCGAGTCCCGCTTTCACGCAAGTTTCCTCGAGAAATCTTTCAGCCGTCCAACCGAACTGTGTTGCCACTTGAGGAAGAAGGACTCCGCGGCGCCATCCCTGGCTGACGATCAGGCCGTGCGTGCCCGGCTCGATCTTGTCGAGGGTGATGTCTTCCAGCGGCGAGAGCACGGAAATCTCGATTTCAATCTGTGCGACTTCGTCAGGAACCACGGGCGAGAACCGGGGATCTTCGAGCGCGGCCGAGCGCGCGCAGCGCGCCACCATTTCGACGAGCGGCTCGCCGGTCGACAACTGGCCGATGCAGCCCCGCAGGCGAGAGCCGCGATGCAACGTCACGAAGGCGCCGGTGGAAAGAAGTCCGGTGTCGCACGAAAAATCCTGGGGTGGTTCGCGCCGCTCGGCGGCAGCTACGAGACCGCGCCGAGCAACCCCGAGAAGCAGTTTCTTCTCGCTATCAGCGAGTGAGGACATCCTGCGGCTTTTCTTTCGGCTCGACGAGCACGACCCGGCTGCGCCGCTGCTGGACGCGGGAATTGATCTGGCTCCAGAACATCTGGAAATAATGCGCCGCCGAGGCGATCGCGCTCAAAACCACGAGCCACATCAAGACGATTCCAACCAATTTCAGGGACGGATGCTTCGCCGTGAGAATCACGGCGCAGCCCGCCAGCACCTGCAGAATCATTTTCGTTTTCCCGAGCGCCGACGCGGGAATCACGAGTCCCTCGACGGAGGCAATCTCCCGCAGTCCGGTGATTACAAATTCCCGGCCGATGATAATCACGACCATCCAGGCCGGAACCAGATTCATCGCAACGAGCGAAATGAACGCGGCCGAAATCAAGAGCTTGTCCGCGATCGGGTCGAGCAGAATTCCGAGCGTCGTGATCTCTTTCCGCGAGCGGGCGAAGTAACCGTCCATCACGTCCGTGGCGGCGGCAAACAGGAGAATCAACACGCCCAAAACCTCAAAATGAACCGGCAGACCCCAGAAATTCCAGTTGGGCTGACGGGTTAGCAAAACGACGACAAGCAAAGGCACAAAGAAGATGCGAAGGACGGTCAGACTGTTCGGCAGATTCATTGCATTCTCGGAAGACTCGGCTGACGAGCCAGCGCCGCCGAGAGAACAGCCCATACTAGTCCCGAGATGTAGCAGGAGTCAACGGTACCGGTTATGCTGAGACAAGCCGCTGAGGCTCCTTCTGTGCCGAGGTTTTCATGTCCGCAAATACAGGAAAAACCTGACCTTACCCTGCGGGACTGCTGCAAACCTGTGCAAATTGCGAAGGCGGTTCCGCGACTCGGACGCAAGAATTGCTGCCAGAGACCTGCAAATGCACGCATCGGTAAGTCATTGATATAGGACGAATTAGAATGGGGGCCAGGCACCGAAGATAGGCGGGATTCGCCGACTTGCGAGTTCTTTAGGGTCACGGAACGCCGTTCTTTTTCCACAGTGATTTCCACAGGTTTGGCCGCCACCGGTTGCGGGGCAGATTCGCGGAAGCCATTGAAAAACAGGCCGTTTCGGGCCTAAAAGGGGCGGAGTCCCAACGCTAGCGGGCACCGGCGTCAGCGTCGGCAGACGCGCCCGGGACCGGTACCGGTCTGGCGACGAATTCCTCGAGCCGCCCGGCGAGAGACTCGGGGATGTCGGCGTCGACGAGAAAGTGGCCGTCGAGGACCTCCGACAGCACGACGCGTCCGCAGGCGTGAACCAGCGAGAGCGTGCGGCCATCAGAAGTGGGAAAACGAAGACGCAAACGCACGAGAGGGTCGACGGGCATGGCCGCGTCGATGCGCTCGAGCAATTCGTGCAGGCCCTCGCCAGTGACCGCCGAAGTGAAGACGTTCTGTCGCCGACCGCCGTTCCCATGTCCTAATGCGGCGAGTTGCTCTTCGCCGAGTTGATCGATCTTGTTCAGAACCTGCAGCCGCGGGCGATCCAGCACGCCGAGGTCCGCGAGGACTTTCAGCACTTCCGCGTCCTGCTCGGCATGGCGCGGATTCGAAATGTCGGTGACGTGCAGAATCAGAGCCGCTTCCTGAACCTCTTCGAGAGTGGCGCGAAATGCGGCGATCAAATCCGGAGGGAGATCGCGCAGGAATCCGACCGTGTCCGAAAGGAGCACGCGGCGATGCGAGGGCAGACGAACCGCCCGAATCGTGGGGTCGAGCGTCGCGAACATTTTCGGAGACGTGAGGACATCGGCACGCGTGAGCGCGTTGAAGAGCGTCGATTTCCCCGCGTTCGTATAGCCCACGAGGGCAATCATGCCGAGCGGCACGGCCTGGCGAGCGCGCCGGCGCGTGGCTCGCTGGCGGCGAACCGTTTCGATGGCCTGCTGAATTTTCCTGACGCGATCGCGAATGCGGCGCCGATCGGTTTCCAATTTTTGCTCGCCGGGCCCGCGAGTTCCGATACCGCCGCCGAGGCGCGAGAGCTCTTCGCCACGTCCGGTAAGCCGCGGGAGAAGATAGTTCAACTGCGCGAGCTCGACTTGAAGCTGGCCTTCCCGCGTGTGCGCGTGACAGGCAAAAATGTCGAGGATCAACTGGGTTCGGTCGATTACGCGGCAGCCGGCTCCCTTCTCCATGTTGCGCAACTGCACAGGGGTGAGGTCGTGGTCCACAATCACCAGCGGGACCTGAAGAGAATGGGCCTCAGCGCGAATTTCGTCGAGCTTGCCGCGGCCGACGAGCGTAGCGGGGTCGAGAACGTCGCGGACCTGCAGCAAGGTGCCGGCAATGTCAGCCCCCGCGCTGATTGCCAGCTCTTCCAGCTCCTTGAGCGAATCGCGGCCGCTGGTGATGGGACCTCCCGCGCGAGCGCGAGGCGGTTTCTTCAAGCCGACGCCAACGAGCAGTACTCGTTCGCGGTTGTCCAAACGCCGAGCGGTTTTCATCCGAGTGAGGCGTTGCAGGGCGGCCAAAGCCGGGGGAGCATCAATCTCATGTACAGCCTATTATACGATTTTCGGCGCTGGTTATGTAATCGCGTTGTAAGGGTGTCGTCAGGAGTGGACTCAGCAGGCTCAGGAGTCTCCTGAGGAAGAACCCGCTGAGGCGGCAATCACGAGGTCCGAAAGCACGTCGCCGAGTGAGGAATCTCCCGGGCGAGGCTCGCCGCCTCGCTGGGCTTGACCGAGCCAACCAAGGCACACGAGAAGAACGAGTTGGGACCACGATTCGGCGGACGCTCTGTTAAATCCAATTTCGCGCAGAACTTCGGCGATGAAGCGGCGCTTCTCCCGGTCGACATTCGCGACGGAATCCGCGGCTTTCTCGCTGCAGTGAGCCCAGGAACGAACCCCAAGTTCCAGTCGAATCCGGTCGGGGTCGGCATAGCTCTCGATGAAACGCGCCCATCGGGCGGGAGCATTCGGCTCGCTCGAAATCGACTCCAGCCGGTCTCGCTCGGCCTTCTCCCAAGCGGCGAGTACTTGGCCGAGGAGGTCGTCGCGGTCGCGGAAGTGCCAGTAGAAACTGCCCTTGCTAACTCGAAGGTCGCGAGCGAGAAGCTCGACGCGAACTGATTCCACATCATCAGCACTCAGACGGTTGAGGGCGGCTCGAATCCAGTCACTCGGATTGAGATGGGGAACCTTGAGCGGAGCTGGGGAAGGAGTCGCCATACGGTGCCGTATGCGGAGGCAAGATATCCGAGGAGGGGCAATCCGTCAAGACCAGATCAGCGGGCCTCAGATTCGCACACTTCCAAAGCAGTTTTCAGCGCCGCTGGGTCGTCGCCGAATGTCGAGAGCCAAGTGACACCGGTTTCCTTGCGGAACCAGGTGATCTGGCGTTTCGCAAACTGGCGCGTAGCCTGCTGAATCTGCTCGATTGCGGCGTCGAGTGCGAGACGACCCTGGATGTGCTCGCGCAACTCGGAATAACCGATGAACTGAAACGGCTTGGCATCCGGCGGGACGCCGCTCGAAACAAGCCTGCAGACTTCGTCCTTCCAGCCAGCGGCGACCATGGTTTGGACTCGAGCGTCGATTCGTTCGTAGAGAGCCGGGCGCGGAGGAAGAAGGCCGATCTTCGTCACGCAATAGCCTTCCAGCGGCCGACGGCCCGCGCGATGAATCTCGGCGACAGGCTTGCGCCCGAGCAGGCGAATTTCAAGTGCGCGAATCACCTTCTGGGCATCGCGCGGCGCAATTCGCGTGGCCGCTTCGGGATCGAGCCGGGCAAGAACGCGGTGGAGATAGCTCGCGCCGCGCAGTTCGGCCCGGCGGCGAAGACGGTCGCGCAGCTCCTCCGAACGCTGGGGCGCGTCGGCAAGGCCCTCAAGCAGCGCCCGCAGATACAGCCCCGTGCCGGCCGTGAGAACTGGGAGCTTCCCACGACGCTGGAGGTCGTCCAGAACAATCAGCGCATGGCGACGATAATCGCCAGCGGTGAAAACTTCGTGAGGATCAACCAGATCGACGAGATAGTGGGGGATACCGCGCTGTTCCGGGAGGCAAACCTTTGCGGTGCCGATATCGAAATGGCGATAGACCTGCGTGGAGTCGCAGACGAGAACTTCGCCGGCGAGTTTCTTCGCCAGCGAAATGCCGAGCGCGGATTTTCCGGACGCCGTCGGACCCAGAATCACGACGAGCTGCGAGGTCTCGCTCATCCCAGGAACTTCCAGTAGCGCAAGAGAAGAATGAGGAGCACGAACACCGCGAGCAGGAGCGCACCGGCGATTTGTACGCGGTTCAGTTTCAAGGGACGGTCACTGCGCGTAGTCGACGGGCAGATTATAGAAGAAGATGAACCGAAGTTCGATGTAAGAGCCTTTGAATTGCGAGGGGAGCGGCTCGAACGGACTCGAAGTGCGGATGGACGACAGGGCCGCCGCATCGAGAGGCTCGCGGCCAGAGGTCCTTTCGAGATTCGGGTCGGGCGGCGGAACGGAGCCGTCACGATTGACGTGGAAGGTTATGACGACGATTCCCTTCTCTCCCATACGCGCGGACTCCGGCATCACGGCGTACCAATTCCGTCTGACGCTGGCCAGCAGGCGCTGCAGATAGCTGGAAAAGTCCACGCCTTCGGTGGGCGTCAGAATCGAAACGCCGGGCTGCATTCCGGGACCGCCCAGTCCTCCACCGCCGCCGCGAGGAATTCCGCCGCCCGGGGCCGTGTAGACACTACTCCCGCCGCGGCGATTGATCGCATCCTGAAGCTGGTCTTCAAGGGATTTATTGGGGGACGTCGACGGAATGTTCAAGTTCAAGTGCCCCGGCTGTGGATTTTGAGGATGAATGGGCTCAAGTTCCGAGGGCGCGGGCTTGGCCACCGGCTGGCTGGGCGCGGGATTCACGGGCACATGCGGCGTCGGCGCCGAAGGGAGCTCCGGCGCGGGCCGTTCAGGAGGCGTCTGAGCCGGCGGCGCAGGGGACGTGGGCAGCGCCAGAGCCGGCGGCGCAATCTTGTTCAGAGTTTTCGGGTCGATGTGGATCCTCGGACCCGGCGGCAGGGCCGGCTTGGAGACCTCGGGCGGCATGTAAACGAAGCTGAGCTGGTTACGGGCGAGATCGATCTCTTCCTGCGTGGGAACATGTGGCGGAAAGATTTTCGGCGTAAAGATCAAAAAAACAACCAGGCCGATGTGCACGATGACCGAGGCGGTGCGAACCAGGGCGTCGTTCTTCGGATTTCGCTTCGCCTCCGAGGCCATCAGGAGATTGGCATCGCCCGTCATGAAAATATCGGGCTCGATGACCTCGCGGAGCTCCGGCGTGAACTCAGGCGGTTTTTCGAATCCCTTGAGTTCTTCCGGGGTCGCGCGCTGGACATATGCGGGCACGACCACTCTGGAATCGAGCACGTCTGCCGGGACGGGCCGGTACTCGGCGGCCTCCACCAACTTATCGATGGGCTTGGCGGGCATTCCGCGAGGGACGAGCGTGCGATCCACAAGCACGCCGAGCGGAAGGTGGGACGGAATGGAGGACTTCCCGTCCAAGGGCGGCGCGTCGGAGAGCTCCGGCGGGACGACGGTGCGGTCGTCCATGTAAGTAGTGGTGCGGCGGCCGGGCTTCTTCAAGTCGTCCGGGGATGGCGGGCGCACGTCAACTGGAACGAGTGTGCGAGAGATCATCGAGTTTCCTGTGGAGTGAAAGCACTTAGTTGGACGCGCCGGGCGTGGTCGAGGATGCCTCCCATCACTCGGTCCGCCAGCTCGAGGGCACGCCGGCCGGCAGCGCCGTCCACAGCCGGGCTGCGGCGTGTGCGGACCGACTCGAGAAACGAGCGGAGCTCCGCCTTGAGCGGTTCTTCGGGCGTCGTCGGCAGCTTTTCGAATCCGATCTCGGGCTGCGGGTCGCCGGGGCGGACACGCACGCGCAGGACGTCCTGGCGCGTGAAATCGAGCGAGATGTATTCGTGCTGCTGGAAGAAGCGCATTTTGCGGACGCGCTCCGTGGAAACGCGGCTGGCGGTGAGGTTCGCGACCGTGCCGGTGGCGAATTCGATGCGCGCATGCGCGATGTCGACCTTGTCCGTGATCACAGGAATTCCCACGGCCTTGAGATCGACGACTTCGGCGTTGACGAGCGCGAGGAGAATATCGAGGTCGTGAATCATCACGTCGTAGACGACATCGATATCGAGACTGCGCGGCGTGAAAATGCCTAGGCGGTGAACCTCAAAGAACATCGGCTGCGCCACAATCTTCCGGGCCGCGACGACCGCCGGGTTGAATCGTTCGAGGTGGCCAATCTGCAAGATCCGTCCGGCCCTCTTCGCTGCGGCGATGAGAGCGTCCGCCTCTCCGAGCGACGCCGCCATAGGCTTCTCGACGAGCAGATCGTAGCCCGCCGCGAGGAGCCGGCAGCCAATGCGCGCATGTTCTTTCGTCGGCACGGCCAAGCTGACGGCATCGGTTTTTTCCGCAGCAAGGGCATCCAGATCCGGCAGAACGCGCGTGCCGAACTCGGCTGCGATTTTAGCGGCGCGGTCGGTGTCCGTGTCGACGATGCCGACAAGTTCCGCGCCCTCAAGTTCGCGCCACACCCGGACGTGGTTGCGGCCGAATTCACCGACACCGACAACGGCAACGCGACTGGACTTCGGAGTCACTTCCTGTTGGCCTCGGCTTTCGGCGGCAACGCCGCAGAATCAGGCGCAAAGGCCTCGATGGAAATGCCCGCCTCGTCCGCGGCTTGAATCAGGGCCGCTCGGTCGAAGATGAGCGTGCGGCCGGCGTCGATCGCAAGCGCGGTCGCGTTCGAACGGCGCATCACTTCGATCGTCTTCAGGCCCACGACCGGAACGTCGAAGCGCATATCCTGGTTCGGCTTGCTGACTTTCACGACGACGAGCCGCTGGCCGCCGGTGATGCGCGCCGCGCGTTCGATGGTTTCGTCGGTGCCTTCCATCGCTTCGATCGCCACGCAGGCACGATCACGAACCACGACGGTCTGGCCGAGGTCCAGGCCGGCAATCTGGCGCGCCACTTTGTGGCCGTATTCGATGTCGGCAGCTTCCTCTTCATTCGGAGCGCGGCGAGTGAGGACACCGGTGGTCGCGAGCAACGAGCCGAGGAATTGCGTGGAGTCGACAAGCTCGATGCCTTCGTCTTCCAGGACGCGCGCGACGGCGCCGATCAGCGAGTCCGTGTTCTTCGACGGAAGCGAGAAGAGCAGCTTCGCGAGCCGCCAGTCGGGACGGATCGCGCTGAAGATTTTGTTGTGCTTCACCTGCCCGGCCATCACCGCGTGCTTGACTCCTTCTTCGTGGAGCAACGAAATCGTGCGGCTCAGCTCGCCAAGGCTCACCCAATGGAGCCGCTTTGCGGCGGTCTCGAGCGCGGGAGACGCCTCCTCGCGAATAGCGATCACGGCCATTTCGATGCCGCGGCTGCGCGCTCCTTCGAGCACGAGAAAGGGGAAGGCGCCGTTGCCGGCGATCAAGCCCCATTCTCCGGATTGGTTTTCACGAGGTGCGGACACGAGCCCCTATCCTATTTGGTCACACCGCGCTCGGCGGACTCAATGAACCGGATAATGCTTTGGACGTCCTCGGAGTTAGACAGGGTTCCACGCATTTGTTCGACGGCCTGGGTGGTGTTGAGTTTCGAGCGAAGCAGCAAGCGGTAGGCATGTTCGATCGATTCGATGCGTTCGGGAGAGAACCCCTGGCGTTCGAGGCCGACAGTGTTGACACCGTAACAGCGCGTCTCGCGCGGTGCGACAACCTTCGAAAACGGCAGCACGTCCTGCGTAATCACGGTGTGAGCGCCGATGTACGCGTGGCGCCCCACGCGGCAGAATTGGTGCACCGGGCTGAAGTTGCCGATCGTGGCGAAGTCTTCGACAGTAACGTGGCCGGCGAGGGTGGCTCCGTTCACGAAAATGACGTGGCTGCCGACCTGGGAATCGTGACCAATGTGCGCGTAGGACATGATGAGATTGTGGCTGCCAACGCGCGTCACGCCTCCACCTTTGACGGTGCCGCGGTTGACCGTCGAGAACTCGCGGAATTCATTCGCATCGCCCACTTCGAGCGAGACGCGCTCGCCCTTGTATGTCAAATCCTGCGGATCGCCGCCCACCACCGCGAACGGATACACGTGATTCTCGCGGCCGAGCCGCGCCGGGCCTTGCACGACGGCGTGGTGCTCGAGAACGCAGCCGTCGCCGAGCTCGACTTCATCGCCGACGACGGCGTAGGCACCGATTCGCACGCAGCATCCGATGCGGGCAGACGAAGAGACAAGTGCGCGGGAGTCAATCTCGCTCATCGCACCTTCTCAACGGGGTCGGCAGCGGCGGACGGCTGGGGAGTGTCGACGTCAACCATCATGCACATCAGTGTGGCTTCAGCGGCGAGGTCCTGCCCAACGTAGGCCTTCCCCTGGATCTTGCAGAGCGTGGTGCCGCGCCAGGCGATGACTTCAACGACGACGCGAAGCTGGTCTCCAGGGACAACGGGGCGGCGGAAGCGGGCATTGTCAATGGCGACGAAGTAAAGCAACTTGTTCTCGCGATCCTCAACCTCCCGGAGCAGCAAAAGCCCACCCGTTTGTGCCATGGACTCAATGATCAAGACACCGGGCATGATGGGCTTGGCAGGGAAGTGGCCCTGAAAGTAAGGCTCATTAATAGAGACATTCTTGATTCCGACAATGCGCTTCTTGGGTTCCATTTCTTCGATGGCGTCGACAAGCAGAAATGGGTAGCGATGAGGGAGGATTTTTTGGATCCCGTTGATGTCGAGGATCATCGTTGACCTCTGTTTGTTGTCGCGTTCATTTGCCCCTGTGCGCGTGCAGGCACGCAGTTTCGAAGGCGAATTCAAACAATTCTATACGAAACTCCAGCGAGGCGAAACGGGCGTTGCCGCTGCGTGTCGCGGCTGTTAGCATACGCGCGCGATGAACGGCCAGATTCAGATGCGCGAGATTCTGCGCTACCTGCGCGGGCGCGAAAGCGAGATGGTGCGGCTGCTCGGGAAATTCGTGCGCTGCGAGTCGCCAAGCATCGAGAAAGCCGCGGTGGACGGATTCGCACAGATGGTCGCGAGCGAATGGCGGCGCCGCGGGGCAAGAGTTCGCATATTGCGCCAGAACAGACCCGGAAACCATGTGCGCGCGGAGGTCTGGCTGGGCAAGGGACCGCCGGCGGGAAGATTAATGGTGCTGGGCCACCTCGACACGGTCTATCCGCTCGGGACGATCGCGAAAATGCCGTTTCGCGTGGCGGGTGGCCGCGCCTGGGGGCCCGGGACCTTCGACATGAAGGGCGGCCTGGTGCAGGCGCTGGCCGCAGTGGACGCGCTGCGCGCGACCAAAATCCACCCTCGAAAACGGCTGGTCTTCTTCTGGAACTCCGACGAAGAAATCGGGAGCCATTCATCGCGTCGCGCGATCGAGACGGAGGCGCGGCGGAGCGATGTGGTACTCGTGCTCGAACCAGCGTTCGGCCGCGACGGGCGGCTGAAAACGGCCCGCAAGGGAGTGGGCACGGCGGAGATGATCGTCACGGGACGCTCGGCACACGCGGGAATCGATCCGCAAAGCGGCGTCAACGCGGTGCACGAGCTGGCGCTCCAAATCGCGCGGCTCGCGAAGTTCAATGAGCCACGGCGCGGGATTTCCGTGCAAGCCACCGTTGTGGCCGGCGGGACCGTGTCAAATGTCGTGCCCGAAAGCGCGCGAGCGGAGGTTGACGTCCGGTACACGCGGCTGGCCGATGCGGCGGCCCTGGAACGCAGGCTGCGGGGAATGCGTGCGATTTTGCCGGGGGCGCGAGTCGAGGTGCGCGGCGGAATCAACCGGCCGCCGCTCGAACGTACGGCAGCCGTGCAGGGGCTCTTCCAGCAGGCGCAAGCGTTGATGCGCGAGATGGAATTGCCGCTCGGCGAAGCGTCGACGGGCGGAGGATCCGATGGAAACCTCACGGCAGCTCTTGGCGTTCCGACGCTCGATGGGCTTGGCGCCGTGGGAGACGGCGCGCACAGCCCGCGCGAACATCTCGTGATTCGCGCGATGCCAGAAAGGGCGGCGCTGCTCGCGGGCTTGCTCGCGACGCTGTAACTGCAGCTGCAAATTGTGGCCGCGCAAGCTAGCGGACGTATTCGCGTTTGAGGTAGGTGATGGTTTGCTGCTCGAGGTCGGAGTAATCGGAGCGCAGAGTTTCCCGCAAGGCGACTTCGGTCGAGGGCGCCGTCGCGATGTTGTCGATCAGGCGGCTGACGTCCGAGACGCCGCCTTGCTGAATCATGGATTCCACGACTGCCAGCGACCAAGCGTAAGCGAACGCGGCGGCGTTTCCGGGCAGGCTCATCCAAGAACCCTCAAGCGCCGCAAGACTCGGAGCGCCTCCCTGCGATGCCGCGGCGACGAGAGCACCCGCCGCTGAACTGCTGCGGCGGCCTTCCATCCACTGGGCCAATCCTTCCTGAAGCCACGTCGGAGCGCGGCCGTGTGATTTCTGAGTGATGAAGCTGTGCGTCAGTTCGTGCTTGAGCTCGCGGGCCAGATCCGGCGTGACGCCGCCAAGACCCTGGACCGGGATACGGATGCGCCCGTCATTGAGGGCTCCGACCCAGCCGGGAGCGCGGGTGATGTCCGCAAAAGATTGCTCGGTGTAGAGAATCACGCTGATCTGTTCGGGCGGGGTGTAGTCGAACTGGGATTCGAGGTCTCGGAAATCATCTTCGAGCGCGCGCAGGATGCCCCGCGCGAGATCCGGCTGCGCTCCGCCGTAGTATTTCAGGTCGAAATGAACCGTTTCGCCTTCGCGGTAGCTCTCCTCTTCGGCTTTGTCCCGCTCGGCCTTCGCGAGTGCCTGCTCAACCTCCGAATCCGGACGAATCTTTTCCGCACGTTTCCATTCTTCGATGGCCCGGTCCATTTTGTTCGATCCGTAGTACGCCCAGCCCATTAACTTTGCGATGTTTGCCGCGTCCGGACCAGAGTCGCCGGCGACCCGGCGAGCGCGCTCCAGCGGGTCCAAGGCCGCTGTATATTGGCTCTGGCGGAGATAGAGAACAGCGAGGTTGAGCAACAAACCGACGTGGTTTGGCGCAAAATTGAGCGCCTGGCGATAGTGATCGATGGCGGCGTCCGCATCGCCCTTTCCAGCCAAGAACTGAGCGGCAGCGTAGTGGGCGGCGGTGACTTTGGCGACAGCTTCCGCGTTGCCCGAACGCGCGTCGGTTTCCAACTTCGCAAGATAACCAAAATCAATCGAGTCGTCGTGGATCGTCAGCCGGAGGATGTCCTCATATCCGCGGACCGGCTCGATCTGCGGCGCGGAAACGGGCGGCTGTGAGGCCGCGCGTCCCGCGGAGGAATATTGAAAATCGTCCTTCTCGATCCGGGCGACGATCGTTTTGGGAATCGACATCCGGCCCGCCGGAGTTTCGTAGCTTACGTGGCTGGCGTCCTCCACCACGCTGGTCGCAACGATCCGCCGGCCATTTTTCAAAACAATCGTATCGGCGGCAGTCGAGAATGCTGCCAGAAGACAAAAGGCCGCCGAGAGGGCTGTTGCACGCACATAACAATTTTACTCAAGCAAAAGCCGACGGCGGCACGGCGCTTTTCTCCCCATGCCCTAAGGTGTACAGTCGATTGATGGCTCGCTTCGCGCGATGTTCGCCTTTTATTGTGTCCCTATTGACGTTCGCCGCGTGCGGCCTGACTGCGACCCGCTTGGACGTTTTGCAGGCAATGCCGGCGCAAACCTCGAGCTTGCCGGCGCGCGCTACGCAAGCGGTTCCGACGGAACCGCGAGCCCTCTACCAGGCTTTGAACGCACTGCGGCCGGATCCGACGCGCGTGTATTCGGTGCGCTCACTAAGTCTTCGCCGCGACGTGGTCAACCTGACGTTCGATGAGGGCACGCTTGCGTTCCTGCAAGCGCTCGGAGGCCGCGTCACGGGCGTCGTTTTTGCGGGCCGGGGCCACGTCATCGCGACTCCGCATGATCCGGGTGAACGGCGTTCTCTAGCCCAGTTCGTAGGCGTGCCGATACTCGACCAAACATTCTCGCGCGCCTATCTGCGGTTTGACGACGACACCGCCGAGGAGATCGAAAAGCAATTGCGCGACGCCGGCTCGGTGGCGACGTCCGATCCCTCGTTCGCCGGGAGCTGGGAACCCCTCTGCGTCAACGTGAACCCGTGGCATTCGCTGCGCATTCTCGTTGATTGGCTGGCGGCCAAACCTGTGCCCTATTTCTACGCGGGACTCCTGACCGACGCGATGGGACCCGCCGAGTTGTTGCTTGACGGAAGGCGGTACGAAC
>Ga0335081_10002451_pt1 | contig 29207 bp, 26 predicted proteins | sample Lox_Sample_35_FD_206713 | JGI IMG/M metagenome (GOLD analysis project Ga0335081, IMG submission 206713) | Soil microbial communities from Loxahatchee National Wildlife Refuge, Florida, United States - Lox_Sample_3.5 | ecosystem: Environmental > Terrestrial > Soil > Wetlands | place: USA...
CGGCGGATCTGCGACGAGTCGAGGTACGGCGCGGCGATCGGCGAGGCCATGGTGCGCGAGCACGACCGGCGGGCCTGGCTGCTGCTCGACCGGCCGCTCGTGGCGCGCTCGTGGCGGCAGCTTCCCGGCGGCACGCTGTGGTTCCAGCTGCTGCAGGCCGTCTACCTGCTGACCAGGGCCCGGGTCACCGGCCAGAGCCTGGCCGAGGTGGCCAGGCGGGCGGGAGTCGACCAGGCCGGGCTGGCCGCCACGGTGGACGAGCACAACGCGGCGGCGAGGTCCGGTGCGCCCGACCCGGCCGGCAAGCCGGCCGACGTGGTGCGGGCGATCGGCGAGCCGCCGTACTCGCTGGTCGACCTGTCCATCAGGCCGCGCCCCGCCTACCCCGCGCCGATGCTGACGCTCGGCGGGCTGGTCGTTGACGAGGCCACCGGCCAGGTGCGTCGCGCCGACGGCGGCGCGGTCAGCGGCCTGTACGCGGCGGGCCGGAGCGCGGTCGGGCTGTGCTCACAGTCCTACGTCAGCGGGCTGTCGCTGGCCGACTGCGTGTTCTCCGGCCGCCGGGCCGGCCGGCATGCGGCAGGCGACAGCGGGATGGTCACCAGAACTTCGTCGACGCCCCAGAGCTGTTGACCACCGAGCCGACCGTCTCCGGCGGCTCGAACACCGACTGGATGGCCACCCGGCCGGGGCCGGCCAGGTTCAGCCAGATCGACTTGCACTCCCATCGGGCCGAGCTGAACCAGTAGTTGCCGCGCGGGTACTCGAAGTGCAGGTACATGTTGACCGACGGGTCTTTCCAGATCAGCCCTCCGGGCTGGACCAGGATGTGCTCGCCCTGCTGCAGGTCGCGCACGAACGTGTTGCCCGGCGCGTGCAGTAGCAGCAGGCCAGGGCCGCCGGTTGCCATGAACCTGTCCATGTTCTGGCCGAGCGGGTAGTGCCACTCCTCGTTGTTGTCGTCGCCCCAGGTGGTGAACCAGATGTTGGACGAGCGCCACTGGTAGCCGACGTTCCCCGTCGCGGCCAGGAAGCGGTGCTCGACGACGTCGACGCCGTGGTGCGCGCGCAGCGGCACGGCCAGGATCTCGCCAGGCTCGTCGGCGCTGACCGCGAGGTGACCCGGCCCCTGCGCCTTCAGCATCACAAGCGGCATGCCGGCCAGCATCCGGTTCCAGCCGCCGGCCATCTGGAGCGGCTCGAGGCGCACGTTCGGGTCGGTGTGCAGCAGCACGTGGTGCGAGAAGTAGACCCAGTCCTCCTGGTCCAGGTTCATCTCGGCGACCGGGACGTAGCTGCCGCTGATCTGGCAGGTGGACCGGTTGAAGTGCAGCCGCGCCATGTCCCTGACCGGCGGCTGCTCCGACCAGCCCGACTTGGACACCCGCAGCCGCACGTCCACGGGCGCGCCGCAGGCCGGGCAGGTGGGAGCGCCGTCGTCGGTGTTCGTCATCCGGCAGTACGGGCAGGTGTAGGTGCTGACGTTACCCGGTGTCGACATATCGATTCCTCTACTCAGAACCGTGGTGGACGTACATGGACTGGATGCCGACCCGGCCGGGGCCGATCATCTCGGCCATGTACATGCTGTGCCGCACCAGGCCTGAGCGGAGGTTCTGCTGCACCGCGTTCATGGTGACCGAGGAGTCCTTGTACAGGAAGCCGCCCGGCTCGACCAGGATCCGCTCACCGGGCTGGAGCGTCTTCTGGAACACGTTGCCGTAGCCGTGCAGCAGCAGCAGGCCGGGCTGCTGCTGGGTGATGAACCGGTCCATGTACATGCCGCTGCCGCCGTGCAGCACATTGGCCAGGCCCTTGATCCGGATGAATGAGTAGTTCAGCGAGTGCGTGCCGAGCAGGAACGCGTGCTCGCGCACGTCGAGCTCCATCCCGGGATGCAGCGGCAGCACCACGATCTCCCCGGCCGCGTCGCGCGAGAACGCGATCCGGCCAGGGCCCTGCGCGATGCTCACGATGTGCGGCATGCCGCCGAGCATCTTCCTGCTCGGGGTGTTCATCGCGCCGAGCGGCACGCTCGGCTCCTTCCAGAGCAGCACGTGGTGCTCGAAGAAGACGCCGTCACCGTGCGCGAGCGCGAGCTCGGCGACCGGGACGATCTCGCCCTCCACCTGGCAGGTGGAGTTGGAGAACTTGAACTCGGTCATGTCCCGCAGCCGGGGTGCCTCGCTCCAGCCTGAGTCAGAGACCATGTTGCGCTTGTCGAGCGGTGCACCGCAGGTGGAGCAGCTGGTGCGGTCTGGCTCGTTCTGGCCCTTGCACCACTGACACTCGATCCGATCCATCCGGGCAGGCCTTTCTCGTCAGGCGCATCTCGTGATGTGCAGCATGAACCGACACTCCGGGAATGTGGGTTGAGATCGTAGCCCAGGTTCGGGCTGACGCTGAGGTTTATGCCGAAGCGGGCGTACCGCACTCCGCGCAGAATTTCGAGCTGGCGCCCATCGGGGCATGGCAGTTGGCGCATTGCTTGCTCATCGGGTTGCCGCACGAGTCGCAGAACTTGGCGCCCGACCTGACCTGGGCCTGGCAGTTCGAGCACTGCACCACGGCGGCGGGTACCTCGGCCTGCGGCGCCTGCGGCGCCTGCTGGGGCTGGGGTGGCGGCTGCTGCTGCATCGGCGGCGCCTGCGGCGCGGGCGGCGCGTAGCCCTGGCCGCCGCCGGCGAAGCCGGGAGCGGGCGGCGGCGGGTAGGCGGGCGCCTGCATCGGCTGGCCCATCATCTGGCCCATGCCGAGGCCGACGCCGAGGAACGCCGGGTTGACGGCGCCGCCGCCCTGGGCCATGCCCTGGCCGGCCCCCTGCATCATCTCGGCCTGCGCGGCCTGCATGAACCCGCCGGCCAGCCTGCTGTAGGCGGTGTCGCCGGCCAGCTTCTTCAGCCTGGCGTTGTCGTCGTCGTCGAGGTTGATGTCCAGGTTGCCGAGCCTGGTGACCGCGATGCCGTAGTCGGCGAGCTCGGTGTTGGCGTCCTCGAGGGTGCCGTGCTCGATCTCGGACCGGTGCATCGACAAGCCGAGTATCTGCCACGCGCCGGACATGAGCTGCGAGGTGACGCCCGACCTGGTGCACTTGAGCAACTGCTGGGTGACCCAGCCGGTCACCGCCTCGTTGTTGGTGACGTCCACCGTGCCGACCAGGTTCGTGATCAGCTTGGTCGGGTCCACGACCCTGAGCGCGTACTCGCCGAACGCGCGCAGCGTCACGATCAGGCCGGTCTGCGGGTCCTGCACCTCGTCGAGGCGGCCGCCGAACTTGATGTTCGGGAACTCGCGCGCGCCCACAAAGTAGATCTCGGCCTTGAACGCGTTGCTATTGCTCGCCCAGTCCACGAACATGCCGAGGAACGGCAGCTCGCGGGCGTCAAGCTGGTGCTGGCCAGGGCCGAGCACGCCCATGACCTGGCCCTGGCTGATGAAGACGGCGGCGGCGTCGGGCTCGACGATGGCCCTGGCGAACTTGCGGATGTTGTCGTCAGGCCACTTGTAGACGATCTGCCCCTTCGAGGTGTCGGGCGCAGCGATGAACTCGCGGCGTGCCTCGTTGAGAATCCCCATCAGTCCGCTCCCTTTGCGTCCTGGCATCCGGCGCTGCCAGTCGGCAACGGCCACGTCTAGGCGGATCATACTTCGGTTAGACCATGCGTGGGCTCACCCCGCGACGAGGGCATTCGCCCGTGAGGTCAGCCGGTGAGTCTTTTTGTACACCTTGGCCGACCGCGGCCGCCCGCCATCTGCGCAGCGCAGAGACCGGGAAGAGACCAGCCAGAGACTGACCGACCCGCCGCTACCCGCCGCTCACCGGTGCTCGGGCTCTCCTACCAGCCGCAACACAGCTACGCCGAACGGCGGGATCGTCACCACATCGGCGTCCTGTGCCTCGGTTGCATCCTGCGCCTGCGCGGTGTCGGCCAGTGGTCGCAGCGCCAGCCCGGCTGCTACCTCCGGCTTGATGGTGACCGGCTCGTCGGCCTGGCTCACCAGCCACGCGAAACGGTCGCCGTCGGAGCGGACGATCACGTCAGCGGCGACCCGCGGATCGCCGGCCAGCACCTGCCTGCACACCCCGGCATGCACCGCGAGCGCGTCGTAGAGCCGGCTGGTGGCCTCGGGGTTGACCCGCGGCGTCACGGCGGCCATGTGCTCAATCGGGTAGGTACAAAGCACTAGGGTCCCCTGGCCGACCTGACGCAGCAGCAGGGCAGGCCGGCCGTGGCCATCCACCGCCACCACCTCGGCACCCGCCGGGCGCACCGGCAGGTAACAGCGGCTGTGCTCGGTCCCGGCGGCGCGAAAGCTCAGCTCGGCACCGGCCGGCAGCGAGCCGAGGTCCTGCACGAACCTGAACGCGACGGTCTCGTCTTCGATCCGGTCGACCAGGCCGGCCCTGAGCCGGTGCTCGACACCGAAAATGGCGTCCAGGTGGTGGTAGGACGGCCCGCGGTGCCACGGGATCGGACCTGCCGAGTACGACACGTAAACCGTGGCGCCGCGGCGCGCCAGGTCCTCGAGCTCCAGCCAGCTCGGGGCGAGTAGCTGCTTGACCGAGGGCACGAGGTAGAGCAGCGCGTCGCCTGCAATACCGCCGCTCTCCCTGACCAGCGCCACCGGCAGGTCGGCCAGCCTGGCCGACACATAGGCCTGGTGCAGGGTCTGGTGCACGTACCCCGAGTCGGCCGGCGAGGTGAACGGGTAACCCGTGTCGAGGTAGGACGAAACCACCAGGGCGGCCTGGGTGGGCGCTCGCTGGCAGCGGCGGACGTCCACCGCTGCCAGCACGTCGGCAAATGCCCTCATCTCCGCAAGCTGCGGCTTGGCCGCGCCCGTGCTGTCCGTCAGCCCGAAATGCAGCTCGAAGGCATGGTGCCGGTACGGGTCCTGATTGGCCAGCTGGTCGAAGTCCGAGTTGCACCAGGCGATCCAGCCGGTGGCGCCGGCCAGCAGGCTGTTGTGTAGTACCTGCCGGTAGTACCTGGCGGCGTGGTCGCCGGCCGCGAAGTCCGAGCTGACCCCGAACTCCTCGAGCACCACCGGCCGCCCGTAGGTGCCGGCCAGCTCGCACTCCCAGGCCGCCGCGAAGTGCTGGCGCACCTCATCGTCCCCGATCGGGTACACATGCGGGCCGATGAAGTCGCACAGGGCCGCGCTGTCGGCCAGCGAGAAGCCGCACTCGGCGCCCACGCCCCCGGTCCCCCAGGCGCCGTCGCCGAGCGAGAACGGCTGCCGCCCGCCGGCGGCGCGGACGGCGTCGCGCATGATCTGGGCCCAGGCGGCGACCGCCTCGCGCGAGGCGTCCCCGCCGCCGTAGATCGGCATTTCGTTGGAGACCAGCCAGCCGGCCACCGCCGGGTGGCCGCCGAACCTGCGCACCATCTCCCCGGCGAACCAGGCCTGCCTGGCGACCATCCATACGTCGCGGTACAGGTCGCGGCCGCCACGCCAGGGCGGGTCCCAGTTCTCGCCGGACATGTGGCCGACGATGAACGTCGGCACCGTGATCATCCCCGCCTCGGCGTGCCGGTCGAGGAAGTCAGCGAACCGGTCGGCCATCGTCTCGTCCACCCGGTCGGCCTCGGGCATGAAGTCGGGCCAGTAGAAGAACGACCTCGTCATGCCAAGGCCGTGCTCGCGCAGCGCTCTCAGCTCGGCGCGGACCACGTCGGGATCGTAGGAGCGCCACATCAGCGGGCCGCCGGTGCGCGACCAGAAGTTCGCGCCGAGCCAGGAAACGGCATGCCCGTCGGCCGTGACCATGGCGAAATTCCGGTGCATGCGCGCCCCTTCCGCTCCGCGCCGGTGGCCAGGCTCATTTGAGCTTTGCCGGCCAGAGCGATCGAAGCACTATACCGGTTAAGTGTCAATAAGACGTTTATTACCCCAGTCGTCTGGATGGCCGTCAGCGTACCGGGCTGGCCCGGCCGGCCAGACAGGCGCCCAGCGTTTACACTGACGGCAGCGACGTGGGGGCCGGCCGAGTTGTACGGCTAGCAGGCTTGGCTGCACGCCAGGTCGGCCGGGTTGCTCCGGCACGAGTGCCTCGCTCGCAAGAGGAGGACAGCAGTGAAGCGTCCCACCATCGCCGACATCGCCGCGAGGGCAGGCGTCACGAAGGCGGCCGTGTCTTTTGCCCTGAACGGGCAGCCCGGCGTCTCGGCTGCCACCCGCGAGCGCATCCTGGCGATCGCCGACGAGCTTGGGTTCCAGCCGAGCAGCGCGGCCCGTGCCCTGTCCGACGGCCGGGCCGGCGCGTTCGGGTTGGTGATCGACCGTCCCGCCCGGACCCTCGGGATCGAGCCGTTCTTCGTCCAGCTGATCGCCGGAATCCAGGCCGAGCTGTCGGCCGGAGGGACGGCGCTGCTGTTCACCATGGTTGAGGACCAGGCGGCGGAGATCGAGCTGTACCGCGCCTGGTGGGCGCAGCACAGAGTGGACGGCGTGTTCCTGGTTGACCTCCAGCTCCGCGACCGACGGGTCGGCGTGCTCCGCGACCTGCGGATGCCCGCGATCGCGTTCGGCAGCCCGCGGGGCTCCGGGCCGCTACCCGCGGTGTGGCAGGACGACGTCGCCGCGGTTGGCACGGTCGTGAGCTACCTGACCGGGCTCGGCCACCGCCAGCTTGCCAGGGTGGGCGGGTTTCCGCGCTACTGGCACAGCAAGCTCAGGTCGGACGCATTCGCCAAGGCCGCGGTCGTGGCAGGGCTCGACGCGGTATCGGTCGAGTCCGACTACACCAGCGAGCTCGGCGCTGACGCGACCAGGAAGCTGCTGCTCGGCGACCGCCCGCCAACCGCCATCCTGTACGACAACGACCTGATGGCGCTGGCCGGGCTGTCGGTGGCACAGCAAATGGGCGTCGACGTGCCCGGCGAGCTCTCTATCGTGGCGTGGGACGACTCCAAGCTCTGCGAGCTCGTGCACCCCGCGATCACCGCACTGCGGCGTGACATCGCCGCGACCGGCGTGCAGGGCGCCAGGCTGCTGATGCGGCTGGCGGCCGGTGAGGTGGCGGCGAACATCTGCGAGCCGACTCCCGTGCTGGTCGAGCGGGCCAGCACGGGCCGATGCGCGAAGCGGCCCGCCCCGCTGGAAGAGCCAGCGCCGGCCTGAGTCCCCCGCAGTTCAGCGGCTCTTTACTTGTCCGAGACCTGATCGAGACCTTAGCGATACAAGCCTGGCACTTTACCCGGAGCCAGCGATGGGATCAAACTTAACCGGTATAGCTCCCGCACGATGGCAGACCGGGATACATGGGCACCGGGGTCACTCAAGCCGGTCGGCAGTGAGATGGCCAGGTACCCATGCAACCCCAACGCCAGGAGGTAGATGGGTCTTTCGTCCCCACCAGTTTTCGTCACCCTTGCGGAAATGTAAGAAATGAGCCAGCCAAATGGCAGGAATGGCAGACGCCAATGACCGAGGTGGGCCACCGCGTGCGCGGCGCGTTCCCCGCTGCCGCCGCTGGCCACATCGACGCCGGGCTCAGCCAAGCTCCACCACCCGTCTTTCGAGGAGGCAGGGACCAAGATGAGCACTAAGCCGAGAGCGCGGCGCCCGCGAGCGGCGCGCAAGAGCAGGTGGGCGATCGCCGCCGGCACTGTCCTTCTGCTGACGGTCGCGGCCGCCTGTTCGAGCACGCCGGCCAAGAAGGGCGGAGCCGCTCCGTCCCCCTCTGCATCCGGCGCCCTGACGGGCTTCCCGCGCAGCGAGACGCTGTACACCAGCGGCACGGCCTACGCGCCGCCGTCCAACTGGAATCCCTTCAACCTGGGCAACTTCGCCACCGGCACGCAGGGCCTGGTCTACGAGCCGCTGTTCCTGTACGACCCGATCCACAACAGGTACGACCCTTGGCTGGCCACCAGCGGTACCTGGAACGGCACGACCTACACGATCCAGGTGCGCAACGGCGTCGAGTGGAGCGACGGGACGCCGCTGACCGGCGCCGATGTTGCCTACTCGATCAACCTGGCGCGTACCAACAAGTCGGACCCGTACAGCTTCAACGTGGCGACCGTGACCAGCGCGACGGCCAGCGGCAACACTGTGACCGTCAAGTTCAGTTCCAGCCCGGCCTACACCGCCTGGCAGGACTACCTGTGGAAGGCGCCGGTGATCCCCCAGCACATCTGGTCCAAGCTCTCCGCCAGCGCGCAGATCACGGGCGCGAACACTCACCCGGTGGGCACCGGCCCGATGCTGCTCGACACCTACAACTCGACCGAGGTCGCCTACAAGGACAACCCCGGCTGGTGGGCCACCAAGGCGCTCGGCCTGTCGTTCAAGTTCAAGTACCTGGTCGACGTGGTCAACGGCTCCAACAACGTCGAGCTCTCCGCGCTGACCGCGGGGAACATCGACTGGAGCAACAACTTCCTGCCGGGCATAAACGAACTGGTCAGCGGCTTGAACGGCAATGCCGGGTACGGCTTCAAGACGTACTACCCGAAGGCGCCGTACATGCTGTCGGCCAACACGGTCTGGCTGGAGCCCAACACCACCAGGGCACCGATGAACAATGTCAACTTCCGTAAGGCGCTGGCCTACGCGATCAACCCGCAGCAGATCGTGCAGGCCGTCTACGGCGGGATCACCGAGCCGGCCAACCCGACCGGGCTGCTGCCGAACCTGGCCCCTTACATCAGCAATGGCGACGTGGCCAAGTACGGCTTCCACTACGACCCCGCGCTCGCCAAGTCGTACCTGGCGAAGTCCGGCTACAAGGGTCAGGCCATCACACTGGAGGTGCCCGACGGCTGGACCGACTGGATGGCCGGCATCACGGTGATCTCGCAGGAGGCCAAGGCGGCCGGCATCAACATCACGCCGATCTTCCCGCAGGACGCTGCCCGCAACACCGACCTCACAAGCGGACATTACGACCTGGCGCTCGACAACAACGCCGGCGCCGACTCGACCCCGTGGAGCTACTTCGAGCGGGTCTACAACCTGCCGATCGAGCCACAGCAGACCGCGCAGCTGAACTGGGAGCGGTTCAGCTCGCCGGCCGACTGGAAGCTGGTCCAGGAGGCCGGCACCACCCCGGTCACCGACACCGCACGCCTTGACTCCATCTACGCCCAGCTGGAGAAGGACTTCCTCACCCAGCTGCCGGAGATCCCGGTCTGGTACAACGGCGCCTGGTTCCAGGGCACCACGCAGTACTGGGCCGACTACCCGGCTAGCGGGACATCCGACGAGAACACACCCGTCATGTGGGGCGGCTACCTCGGTGCCATGACGACCGTCTACGCACTGGCGGCGCTGCGGCCAGCTCCGAAGCCAGCCTCGTGATGGACAATGTCACTCTGAGCGGATAAGTCCGAAAGGCCAATCGCCTGCGGCTCGCTGCCCCACCTCAGTGACGGGACAGCGAGCCGCAGGCCGATCGGAACGGGGACGAGGAGCCACCCGTGCGCCGGTACTTCTCAAGGAAACTGCTCACGTACGTGCTGACCTTCTTCGTCGGCGCGACCGTCGACTGGGGCATACCGCATCTCATGCCGGGCAACCCGGTCCAGCTCTACCTGTCTAACTTCGACCTGCAGCCTGCCGGCTACGCGTCGCTGTACAAGACGATGTCGCAGGCCTACGGCACCAACCTGCCGCTCTGGGACCAGTACCTGCACTTCTGGGACGGCCTGCTGCACGCCAACCTGGGGGTCAGCATCTACGACTTCCCCTCCGAGGTCACCACGCTGATCTGGCACGCACTTCCGTACACGCTGGCCCTGCTGGTTCCGGCGATCACGCTGTCGTACATGCTCGGCAACCGGCTCGGCGCGCTCGCGGCGCGCCGCAAGTTGCTCGACAACACGGTGCTGCCGGTCGGCTACCTCTTCCAGGCGACGCCCTACCCGTGGCTAGCGCTGGCGCTGCCGTTCCTGCTCGGCTATGTCTGGCACGTGTTCCCGATCTCAGGCGCCTACAGCAACACCCTTCTTCCCGCGCTGTCCTTGACGTTCTTTTGGAGCCTGCTCGACCACTGGTTCCTGCCGTTCCTCACCGTGTTCCTCGTCAGCCTCGGCGGCTGGGCGATCGGCATGCGCAACCTGGTGATCTACGAGCTTGAGAACGACAGCTCGCGGTACCTGCGGGCCCTCGGCGGAACCGAGCGCCTGGTCCGCAAGTACGCGTACCGTAACGCCTCGCTCCCCCAACTTTCCGGCCTGGCACTCGCGCTCGGCGTGGTGATCGGCGGCAACATCGTCGCCGAGATCGCCTTCCAGTACCCCGGTCTGGGATTCCTGATCTACAACGCGATCGAGCGCGAGGACTACTTCCTGCTGCAGGGCATCTTCATCTTCATCATCGTCGGGGTGCTCGTCGCCAACTTCGTCATCGACATCATCTACCTGATCGTGGATCCGAGGACCCGCCTTTCCATGCAGGGAGCCACCGCGTGAGTGACTCGCTGATCGACGCCCCGGCCGGCTCAGGCGCCGAGCAGTCGGCCGTGGCCGCGAGCCTGACCCCGATCGGCGCCGGAGCGGCCGGCCTCGCCTCCCCGCATGTGGTGCGAAGGGGCGGAGAGTTCGTGCACTACGCGGTGCGCAACCCCAAGCTCCTGTTCGGCCTGGCCCTTGAGGCGCTGTTCGTGCTCGGCGCGATCATCGGGCCGATCATATCCCCGCATAACGCCACCGACCTGTTCAGGTCCTACCTGCACCCATCCGCGCAGCACTGGCTCGGCACCAACAACATCGGGAACGACCTGTTCGCTCAGCTGGTCTACGGGCTGCGGGACAGCTACCTAGTGGGAGCGCTCGGCGCGCTGTGCGCCTCGGCGATCGGCATGGCGCTCGGCTTCATCGCCGGGTACCGCGGCGGCTGGCTCGACGAGGTCCTGCAGATGGTCACCAACATCATGGTGATGATCCCGTCCCTGGTGCTGCTGATTGTCATCGGCGCGTACCTGACCACCCGCGGCGTGCTGTTTGAAGGCGTGTTCATCGGCCTCACGACCTGGCCGTGGGTGGCCAGGGCGGTCCGGGCGCAGACCTTCACGCTGCGCTCACGCGACTTCGTCGATCTCGCCAGGCTGTCGGGCAAGCGCCCGGCCGCCATCGTGGTACGCGACATCGCGCCGAACATGGCCTCGTACCTGTTCCTCGTGGTCGTGCTGCTCTTCGGCAGCTCTATGCTGCTTGCCGCCAGCTACGACTTCCTCGGGCTCGGGCCGACCAACGGGATCTCGCTCGGCACGATGATGAACCAGGCGATGCTGTGGAGCGCGCTGCAGCTGCACACCTGGTGGTGGTTCGTAGCGCCGGGCGTGGTGCTGACCGGGATGGTGGTGGCACTCCTGATTGCCAACGTCGGCCTCGACGAGGTCTTCAACCCGAAGCTGAGGTCGCAGTGACCGTCAGGGTGGAGAACCTGAAGATCGCCTACCGCACGCTGGCGGGTGACGTGTGCCCCGTCGACGACGTCAGCTTCTCGGTCGGCGACGGCGAGATCATGGGCCTGGCAGGCGAGTCCGGCTGCGGGAAGTCGACGCTCGGCACCAGCCTGATCCGGCTAGAGACCCGGATGGCCGTCCTCGGCGGCAAGGTGGAGCTCGACGGTGTGGAGTTGCCCATCGATGACGACCGCGCCATGCGCCGGTACCGCATGAAGGAGATCTCGCTGGTACCGCAGTACGCGATGAGCGCGCTCAACCCGACCCGAAAGATCCGCAGGCTCGCCGCTGACCTGCTGCGCTGCCACGGCGTCGGGTACGGCGAGATCGCCGACGAGCTCAGGCGGCGACTTGACCTCGTTGGCCTCGACGCCGGCGTGCTCGACCGCTATCCCTTCGAGCTGTCCGGCGGCATGCGCCAGCGGGTCACGCTGGTCCTGTCGACCCTGCTGAACCCGTCGCTGCTCATCGCCGACGAGGTCACCTCCGCGCTCGACGTCTCCACCCAGCGGGCGGTCGGCGAGCTGATGATGGAGTTCAGGGACCGCCGGTTCGTCAAGAGCATGATCGCGATCACCCACGACCTGTCGATACTGGCCCAGATCGCCGACAGCATCCTGGTGATGTATGCGGGCCGGCTCGCCGAGAAGGCAGGCTCCGACACCATCGTGAACTCCCCGCTGCACCCCTACACCCAGCTCCTGCTCGCATCCCTGCCGGCCGTCGGGGTGCGCCACGATGACACCACGCTGGTGGGCATACCAGGCCGCCCGCCGCCGCTGTCGAACCCGCCGGCCGGCTGCCGGTTCGCCGATCGCTGCCCGTTCGCCTACGCCCGGTGCAAGGAGCAGCCGCCGTTCACCGAAGTCCGGCCCGGCCATCAGGTGGCCTGCTGGAAGGTGGCCGAAGAGGTGCAGGCGGCATGAGCACGCTGCAGATCGAGCAGGTCAGCAAGCTGTACCGCACCAGCGGCCTGGCCGGCGGCGTGACGCGGGCGCTGCGCGAGGTGAGCTTCGACATCGACCAGGGCGAGGTCGTCACCCTGATCGGCGAGAGCGGCAGCGGCAAGACGACGCTGGGGAAGATCGTCCTGCGGCTGATCACGGCCAGCAGCGGGAAGGTGGTGTTCCAGGGAGCCGACATCGCCGGATTCGGGCGGGCGGAACTCCGCGAGTACTACCGATACGTCCAGGGCATCTTCCAGGACCCGTTCAGCTCCTACAACCCGATCTACAAGGCGGACCGGGTCTTCGAGATGCTGCGAGACGTCTACTTCCCCCGCGTGCCGCAGCGCGCATGGGAGGCCAAAATCGACTCGGCTCTCGAGGCCGTCACGCTCAACCCAGGCGACGTGCGGAACCGTTACCCGCACCAGCTCTCCGGCGGCCAGCTTCAACGGCTGCTGATCGCCAGGGCGCTGCTGCTCGACGTGAAGCTGCTGATCGCCGACGAGGTGATCAGCATGCTGGATGCCTCGACCCGGGTGGACATCCTGAACCTGCTGGTCAGCCTCAAGCGGGCCGGGCTGGCGATCCTGTTCATCACCCACGATCTCTCGCTCGGCAACTACGTCAGCGACCGGACCGTAATCCTGCGCCGCGGCGCGATCGCCGAGATGGGACCCACGCCGGCGGTGTTCGGCAACCCGCAGCACAGCTATACGAAGGCGCTGCTCGACGCGGTGCCTCAGCTGCACAAGAAGTGGCACAGCCCCGGCGCGGTTCGCGATGTCAGCGCCGCGACCCGGCGGCCGGGCCGCTCCGTCGGCCCGGTCGCCCTGGCCCCTCCCGCGCTGACCGAGTGCGAGCCCGGCCATCTAGTCGCGGTGGAGGAGTAACCCTCCGCTAGGTTCGCAGCTCGGCCAGCGCTTCGGCCAGCGGCAACAGCTTGCCGTCGGCCAGAGTCCGGCGGTACCAGCGGAAGCTGTCCTTGGGTATCCGGGTGCCGGTCGGATAGTCCACCCAGACCAGGCCGAACCTCTTCGAGTACCCCTGCGCCCACTCGAAGTTGTCAAGCAGGCTCCAGACGAAGTAGCCGCGTACGTCGACGCCGGCGTCGCGGGCCCGCAGCACCGCGCGCAGGTGCCCGTCCAGGTACCCGATACGCTCGGGATCGCGCACCGCGGAGTCCGGCGCGACATAGTCGGCGCAGGCTGCGCCGTTCTCGGTGACCAGCAGCGGGACGCCGGGATACTGCGCCTGCACCAGGGCGAGCAGGTCGGTCAGCGCGCCTGGATCGACCTCCCAGCCCATCGCCGTGCGGGCGACATCCTGCCTGCCCACCCAGACGACGCCGAGGTCGGCCGAGAACGGCTCGGTCCGGACGGCGGGGACCAGATAGCCCGCGGCCCTGGCCTGGTCGGCGCGCGACCGGTCGGCCACGGTGGCCGGGGAGTAGTAGTTGACCGCGAGGAAGTCGATCGGCCTTGAGATGACCGGCAGGTCGCCGTCGCGCACCACCGACAGGCCGGGCGAATGTCGTAGGTAGTGGCCGAGCACGTCGTCGGGGTAACGGCCGCGTAGCAGCGGGTCGAGGTACATCCGGTTGCGGTTGCCGTCCGCTCGCCTGGCAGCGGCGACGTCGTCGGCGTGGTCAGAGGCCGGCCTGACCGGCATCAGGTTCAGCGCGAGGCCGACTTGCGCGGCCGGGACCGCGGCCCGGATCGCCTGGACGGCCTCGCCGTGGCCGAGCAGCAGATGGTGGCTGGCCGCGGCGGCCAGGCCGATGTCGCGCAGGCCGGGCGCGTGCTCGCCGGAGCCGTAGCCCAGCCAGGCCGAGCACCAGGGCTCGTTAAGCGTGATCCACATCTCAACCCGGTCGCCGAGCGCCTCGGCGACGACGTGCGCGAACTCGGCGAAGCGGCCCGCCGTGTCGCGCAGCGGCCACCCGCCGGCGTCCTGGAGCGACTGCGGCAGGTCCCAGTGGTACAGGGTGAGCACGGGCAGGATCCTGCGCCGGCGCAGGCCGTCGGTGAGGCGGCGGTAGAAGTCGAGGCCCTCTTGCCTGATCGTGCCCCGGCCGGTCGGCTGGATCCTCGGCCAGGAGACCGAGAAGCGGAAGGCGGGAGCGCCGAGCCCGGCGACCAGGTCAAGGTCACCGTCCAGCCGCGCGTAGTGATCGCAGGCGACATCCCCGGTGTCGCCGTTGACGGTGCGGCCCGGCGTGTGGCTGAACGTGTCCCAGATCGACACTCCCCTGCCGCCCGCGTCGACCGAGCCCTCAACCTGATAGGCCGCGATGGCCGTGCCGAGGATGAAGTCGGCAGGCAGCGACACGGGTTTGCCGTCGGGGACTTGCATGGCCGGGCTGACCTCCCAGTGCAAGATACTTAACCGGTATAGTAAATCCCGCGGTCGGCGCGGGCAAATGCTGCACAGCCGCGCTCGGCGCGGGCAATGCTGCACCGCCGCGCTCGGCGCGGGCAGGGACTACGGGATCAGCCCGAAGACCGTGGCCGACGAGCCCGAGCCCTTGCGTATCCTCGGCCCCCCCACCACGATCCAGCCACCCGCCGCCGGCATCTGCCCGAGGTCGCACAGGTTCTCCAGGTGCATGCGGTGACCGTGCAGCAGCAGCCGGTTGACGCAATAGCTGGTATCGGTGCCTGGGTCGACCCCCATCGTGTCGGTGCCGAGGGCGCCGATGCCGCGGCGCTCGATCAGCCAGGCGGCCACCTGCGCGCCGAACCCCGGGTAGTGCATGCTGCCGTCAGGCCCGGTACCGAGGTAGGCGTCCGGATCGCCCCATCGCTCGTCGTAGCCGGTCCAGAGCAGCACGGCGGCCCGGCCAGGCAAAGGACCGTAGGCGGACTCCCAGGCCTGGACGTCCGCGATCCCCGCGGCGTAGTCCGGATCGGCGGCGGCCTGATCGCGGACGTCGAGCACGACAGCCGGCCGGAAGAAGTCGGCGGCGTCGAGCTGGTCGGCGGTCGCCTCCCCCGGGCTGAAGTGGGCCGGCGCCGCCCAGTGTGTTCCCGCCTGCTCCCCCGCGCTCACCAGGTGCAGGAAGTAGCCGTCACGCTCGGCGGTGGCGGCCACGCTGACCTGGACCGGCGGGTCGCCGGGGAAAACCGGGGCGGCCGGGTCGAGCACGTGACTGAGGAAAACCACCTCGCTGAATCCGAACGGCGCGGTGCCAGTCACGCCGGGCCCGTCACGTCGGCTCGCCGGTGACCAGCTCGACCGCGGTCTCCGCCCGCGTCGCCCCGCCCATCAGGTAGAACACCGCGCCGACGGCGATGATCACGATCAGCGGGACGATCTGGCTGAGCTCATAGGCCATCCGCTGGTGCGAGAAGCCGAGCGAGGCCAGGTCGTCGTTCGGGTGGCCGCCGGTCCCGAACCAGCCCACCCCGAAGCCCGGCCAGATTAGCGCGACCGTGGCGAGCAGCGCCCAGAAGGTCGGCACGGCGGAGCATAGCCATGCCCCCGCCGTACCCCACGGCACCCGGTACGGCCTGTCGACGTGCTTGTGGGTGTAGCGCAGCCTGATCAGCGCCGGGAAGATCAGCAGATAGGAGATCGTGGTGGTGGAGATCGTCAGGCCGAGCACCGCGGAGAAGTACTTGGCGGAGTTGCCGCCGGTGATCCGGAACGCCGCGACCATCAAGATCGTGGCGACGACCCCGGAAAGCACGTTCATTCCCAGCGGGGTGCCGAACCTGGCCGAGAACCTGCCGAGCACGCGCGGGCCGCCGCCGTCGAACGACGCCACCGCCTCGGTCCGGTCCGCTCCCATGATCCAGGTGGTGCCCGCGCTGGCGAGCGCGAACACGAAGATGACCACGGTGACCCGGCCGAGTAGCAGCCCGGCCCCGGTCAGCGTGGCTGTTCCGCTGGCCGACACATGCCCGCCGTAGACGGTGAAGACGGCCTTGGCCGCGTCTAGGAATCCGGACAGACCGGTCACCGCGCTCGCGGGCAGCACAAGCACGATCGACAGGATCGGCAGCCCGTAGGCGAGCACGGTGGCCAGGCCCGACCAGGCGATGGCGAACGGCACGTCCCGCCGGGGATTGGTCATCTCCTCCCCCGCCGCCGACGGCACCTCCAGCCCGGCGTAGTTGAAGAACAGCACGGGGACCACGGCGATGAACACGGCGTAGCTCGGCGAGAACGCGTGCCCGGCCAGGCCGTGCAGGCCGTGCCTGACCGCGTAGATGACCACCGACACCTCGAAGAAGGCAAGCACCGCGCCGCGCGCCCAGGCCCCGAGCGTGGGCACCCACTTGCCATAGCGCAGCGAGACGATGGCGGCCCCGATCGTGAACCAGATGAACGCCAGCGCGTAGATGTACTGCCAGGCCCCGCTGATGGGCGTGAAGAACTCGCCCAGGGCCGCCAGCGAGACGATCGTCAGCGACCCGCCCACCCAGATCGGATTGGAGATCCAGTAGATCACCGAGTTGATCGCGGCGAGTGGCCGCCCGAACGCCAGCCTGGTCCACACATAGGGCCCGCCTTCGGCGGGGAACGCCGCGCCGAGCTCAGCGATGGCGAGGCCATAGGGCAGGAAGAAGAAGACCGCGAGGAACACCAGCCAGGTGAACCCCTGGGCGCCGTTCGCCGCGACCGCGCCGATGGTGTCCAGTGTCACCACCGTGCAGATCAGGTAGAAGAGCATGTCGAACCGCCGGAAATGGCGGCGCAGCTTTCTCTTCTCCGCCAGGGCGGTCGCCGTGGTCTGCATGACCTGTTCGGACTGGCTTGTCTGCGTCACGTTGCCGCCTTCGGATTGGTGCCGCCGGTGATTGATGCCATCGGCGCTCGGATCCAATCTCACGGAATTCCCGCGCAAACCGCAAGAAACCGAGGCCGTCGCGGGCCGCGGTCAGTCCACCTGCATGGCCTGCGTCAGCCGCCACCGCCCCCAGGTAGCGGTGGCCGTCGCGGCGAGGTGCACCGCGTCGGGCCGCACGACCGCATGCATCCGGCTGAACTGACGACGGTTAGCCAGACGCTTCCGTCATGCGGCACCAGCCACGCTTGGTCGTGGTCAGCTCGCGGAACCCGACCGTCGGCAGGAACGCGCGGTACGCAGGGTCGTCGCCGCCGTCCGGATCGGGGTCGTCCAGAATCGCGTAGTCAAGCACCATGCCCACCTGCGCTAGCCGCAGCCAGTCGGCAGCCTGGCCGACCAACCATGTCGCCACACCGCGGCGCTGGTACTGCGGCAGGATGCGCAGGTTCCCCATGTCGGCCCAGCCGAGGTTGCGCGGTGCCCGCTCGCCGTCGTCGAAAACTTCGACTTCGATATAACCAATCGGCCCCTCATCCTCAAGTACGGCCGACAGGCGGGTGCCGTTGATGCCGATGCTGCGTTGAAGGCAGAGGCCAGCGATGGGCGGCGCGGCGCCGACCGGCAGGTCGCCGATCGGAGCGAGGTACACGATTTCGGTCTGCCCGGTGTGCTCGAATCCGGCTCGCTGGTACAGGGCCCTGACGTGCGGCCACTGCTCGGGGACGCCGTAGACGCCGTGCACGGGCAGCTCGCCGCCCGCGCACTGGCGGGTGACTCCCCACTGGTCAAGCTGGTCGATGCAGGCCCCGATCAGCGCGTCGGCTGCCTGCGTGCCATCGGACCAGTACGGGTTCCCGGCCGGCGCCTCCGGCCAGAAGATCAGCCAGTCGATCTCGCCGAGGTCGCGCGCCGAGACTCCGGCCCGCTCGTCGGGAAAGTGCCGCAGCAGGTGGGCAGCGGCGACGACCCGCTTCTGCCGCTCGGCGACGAGGGTGACCCGCTCGCTCACCCAGGGGTCCTCGATGAACTCGCCAGGCTGGCGCTCCAGCGAGCTGAGCACGGTGCTGACCGAGGCGCCCAGGCCGGGCACGACGGCCTGGGCGTGCGCATTGACGAGGTCGGTGAGCTGGTCGCGGTCGGCGCGGCGGAATGGGCGGAGCGTAAAAGGTGGCATCGGCAAGCCTCCATGACGGCACGGACAAGGTGATGGCTGGAGGCCGCTACCAGTGCGGTACGCGTGAGATCGTATCAGCGGACCGCGCGGGCGCCGAGACCTGGGGGATGCGAGATGCGGAAGATCATCTTGATGATGTCGGTGTCTCTCGACGGCTTCATGGAGGCGCCGGGCGGCGACCTGAGCTGGCAGCTCGTCGACGAGGAACTGCACGGCCATTTCAATGCCTGGCTCGCTACCGCCGGCGCCTTCCTTGACGGCAGGGTCACCTACGAGCTGATGGCCCGCCACTGGCCGACCGCGGACGCCGACCCGGCGGCGACCTGGTGATCGGCGGTGCCAGCCTGGCGGCGTCGTTCCTGCGCCATGACCTGATCGACGAGTTCCGCATCTACGTCCAGCCGATCCTGCTCGGGCGAGGGACACCGCTGTTCGGCCCGTCAGGCCCGACGCTTGCGCTCAGGCTGGTGGAGACTTGCACGTTCGGCAGCGGGGTGGTCATGCTCCGCTACGAGCGCCGCGCCTAGCGGGTCGCCTCAGGCGCCCGATCCGCGGCCAGGTCGTCCGGTGGCCGCGTCCTCGGGGGTCTTGCCCGCGGCATCGAGGTAGGCATTGCCCTCCTCGACGCCGTAGTGAGCGCGCATCCGCCGGTGGGTCAGGTAGAACGGCACCCCTACGGCGAGGAGCACGATCAGGAACCCGAGCGGGATTGATATCCAGAAAGCGGTCATGGTGCGACATCCCTCCTCTGTCGGCCGGTATCGGCTCTGTCGTCCTGTGTGCCGACGTCACCTGCCCCGCCGATCGCGAAGCTAGCGTGATGAGCGCAACGGGCGCTTATTGCGTTGCCGGGGCTGCGGGATTAGGGCAGCATCCGACCATGCGGGACGAGCCGGTGACCGTGCGCGGCCCGCGCAGCCTGCAACTGGCGACGGCGCTGCTCCAGCGGATGCGGCTGGCCAGGCCGACCGGCGGGATCTGGGAGGCCGCCGACGTGCAGTGGTGGTCGCGGCAGGAACGCTCCACCGACCGGGATGGCCAGGTGTTCTGGCTGGACGAGCGCCGGGAGCCGGTGGCTGCCGTCCTGCTCACGGACTTTGGCCCTAGCGCGCAGTGCGACGTGCTTGTCCTGCCGGGCGAGCCCGGCCTGGAGCGATCCGTCTGGCGGGCGGCGATCGAGCGGGCCGACCGCCTGGACCTGCCGGTCGAGGTTCCGGTCAGGTCGGACTGCCCGGACGGCATCGCCGAACTGCGGGCCGCCGGGTTCGAGCCCGATGGCGAGGCTGCGGTGATCTCCGGCTGGCTCGCTGCCTCGGCGCGGCCGCCGGTGCCGCCACTGGCGGCCGGCTACTGGCTCTTGTCCAGGGCCGACGACCCCGGCCGGCCGCACCCGATGGCCGGGCGCAACGGCGCGAGCGTGGCTGAGCGGCTGCGCCGGTGCTCGCTGTACCGGGCCGAGCTTGACCTGATGGTGCAGGCGCCCGACGGCCAGGTCGCCGGCTACGGCCTGTTCTGGGCCGACCCGGTGACCGAAGTCGGCCTGGTCGAGCCGATGCGGACCGAGCAGGATCATCAGCGCCGCGGGGTCGCCAGCCACCTGCTGGCGACCGGGCTCGACCGGCTCGCCGCCTGCGGCTGCCAGCGGCTCAAGGTGAGCAATGACATTCCGCTGTACCTGCGAGCCGGATTCCGCCCGCTCCGCGAGGCCGAAGCTATCGTGTACGCGCGGCTGCGGACGGGCTCGGCTGTTGCAGGGCCTGCGCCGCTCGCTGCTCGACCTGTGCCGTCGGCTCGGGCTACGCAGTGACCAAAAGCGTGCCGAGGCTGGCCTTGGAGAGTGGGTCGTCTCACGTGATCTGGGGTGACGCGGTCCGGGCACTCCGGGTCGCGTCGGCGTTTCCTCAGAACTGGGCCTTCAGCTCGCCGATCTTGCCGATGTGCTCGCCAAGCTGGGTGTAGGCGGGGCGCTCGCGGATGCGGGCCAGCGCCCATCGGACACCTTCGGCGCGGTTCGAGACGATGCCGGCGGTGATCAGGGCGTCGAGTGTCTCCAGGTCCTTGGCGTCGAGCCGGGCCATCACCGGGGTGAGGTTGCGACCCATGGCCGTGCGATCCGGCGGGCCGATGGGCATCGTGATGACGGGGCGCTTGCCCTCCTCCGACGGGACGGTGAACTGCAGGCGCCCGATGAAGGGCATGTTCTGGGCGATCCTCGCACGCAGTTCCGTGATGGTGTCTTGATGTGCCTTCTCGAACGCCTCAATCGTCTCGTGCGGGTCCTCGTCGGTCGGGTTGAGGATCACCCGGACGAGCACCTGGCCGGGCTCGATCACGGGCTCGTCGCCGTACTGCAGCACCTCGGCCTTTTGCACGACCCCCTCGCCGAACCGCCTGTTCAGTAGGTCTTCGGCCGCGCGCTCGAGCTGCTCCTTGTCTTCCTGATCCACGATCAGCTCCTTAGGTTGCTGGAGAAATCAGCGTAACTCTGGCTACTGGCACGCACACAGGGAACATAGCGCCGTCGTTGCACCAAAGGACCTCCACGGTTGCGGGTGATGTGAAGCTGATTCGGCCGACGACCACTCCACAGCCCTCGCGATGTTCGGCGGGTTGGCGCTCTTAGGGCGGGTCGTGGCTGCGCAGGACGCGGCTGCGGTCGGGGCTGATCGCGGTGGTGGTGCCATCGGCGTTCAGTACAAGCTTCCAGCCGAGTTCGTGGATCGCGATGAGGTGGTGGAAGGGGCAGCCGAGTGTGCAGTTGTCCAGGGTGGTCGGGCCGCCCTCGGACACCGGGATGAGGTGGTGTACCTGGCAGGCCGCGGCGGGCACGGTGCAGCCGGGGAAGCTGCAGTGCTTGTCCCGCAGGATGATCGCGCGGCGCAGGTACGGCGGGACGGTGTCGGTCGCGGTGCCGAGGTCGAGCGGCAGGCTGATCGAGGCCGCTGGGCCGGTCAGCAGGCCGGTGCGCAGCCTGGATGCCAGTCCGCCCGGCCCGGAGAGCAGGGCGACGGCGTTGCGGAGGATCAGCTCGCGCGCGAAATCCGGGCCGAGCCGGCCCGACGTGCCACCGCCGGTGCCGGACCCGCTGGCGGGGCCGGGCCCGCTGGCGAGCAGGGTGCGGGCGAGGCGGTCGAGTAGCTCGTGATCGACGTGGCCGGTGACGACTGGCGCGATCGAGGCGTCGCAGAGGTCGCCGGGCCTGGCCAGCGGCCCCGGCGGCGCCGGGTCAGACCGCACGGCGGGGTCAGAATGCACGGGACCGGCCGGCGACGAGCTGGTCAGGCCGAGGAGCTGATCGAGGGTCATGACGAGCTGGATCTGGGTGGGCTGGCCGGCCCGGTCCGGCACGAGGCCTGCGGCGATCAGGCGGCGGCAGGCCTCCTCGATCGCGTCGTGGTCGCGCTGCCGGCTGGTGCGGGTGTCCTCGGGGCCGGCCTTCTTGCCCAGCGCGTCGAGCACGGCGCGCAACGCGGCGGCGCACCGCGGAGTGAGGTCGCCGGTCAGCTTCCCGGCACCGCGGTAGTGCAAATCGAGCCGGACGGCCCGGTCGGCGAGGCCGTCGTCGCCGTCCTGGTCAGGTTCCGCGGTGCGGCGGCGCAGTTCCTCGGCGAGCCCGGCGAGGTCGGCGAGCGCTGCCCCGGCCGCCGCGGCGGCGAGCAGGATCGCATCGGCATCGGCCCGGGCGTACGCGGGCAGCAGGTCGGTCCAGTCGCAGATCTCCCTGGCCCAGGACACCGAGATGGTGCCGTCGGCCAGCGCGTCCCTGACTGCGGGATGGGCGGACAGCCGCCGCATCCAAGCGACCGCGCCTGCCGCGGCCGAGCCGGTGATCCTGGTCTGCCAGCGCAGCCAAGAGGTCGGGCCGCGGTGCCCGTCGTCCTCGAAGACGCCGTTCGCGGTGAACGCAGCCAGCACCAACGACCGGGCGGCGATCCTGGCGGACTCGGCCCGTTCTAGCCCGCGCAGGCATTCTGCCTGCTCGCTCGCGGTCAGCGCGGTGGCGTCGGCATCGGCGAGGAACCCGAGTGCGCCCTGCAGCGCGGCCAGCGCCTCGCTCACGCTGCCTGGACGGCCGGATGCTGCTGCGTCATAGCGGAACCGGCCCGGCGCCTGATCGGGACTGCACACGCTGCACCTCCTTCGCGGCTGTGGGGAGCTGACTGGCGGCACGGAAGCTGGCGAAACTGAGCTGGCGATGAGGACCTGAGCCCGCCGGGGCGGGAGTGGCTGGGGAACGGCAGTCGCACGCTGGGCTTCGTTGCGAAAATGGGCGGCGTCAACGACGCACCCAGAGCATCTGCTGGAGGGCCGTCACCGGGGCGGGGGCTCCCCTGCGGGGAGTTCTCAGCGCCTTCTCAGCGCCTATGAGCCGTGTCCTTCGTACGGCCCCGGCAACGCCATCTCTCTAGAACGCTTATTCGTATCCTAACATTTGCCACTGACAATGAGCCGTTCCGAAACACCCTCTAGCCGAAGAAATCGTCGGCGATGGCGGCCAGCAGGGCAGACTGGAAGATGTCGTAGTGCGTCAGGCCGGGCAGGACCGCCAGGCGCGCCGCCGGGCGGGCCGAGCCGTCCAGGCCGGCGTCGCGCAGGCCGCCGCCGAGCAGGGCGAAGAACTCAGCGGCGTGGCTAACCGGGATGCTGTCGGCATCGGCGAACACGAGCAGCGTCTGGGCCGAGATCCGGCCGATCTTTGCACTCCAGTCATACGGCTGCCGCTGCAGCTCGTCGATCTTGTCCATCAGCGCGGCGAAGCCGTCGGGATCCGGCGCCACCGCCGACCAGGCCGCGTACATCGGGGACTGGCTCATCATGGCCAGGAGCGCGCTGCTCATGTGGTCGAAGCCAGACCTCACCTCCGGGTACTAGGTGCCGCCTTCGCCGTAGCTCTCCCAGTACAGCTGCGTCCCGCCGACTGGCGCGTACCCGGAGTCCGAAGGCTGGCTCATCGCAGCATCCTGCCAGTATTTCCACCCGGTCTCGGCGGCATCGACGACGCCCAGGTCGGCGCGGGCTGATCAGTTCCGCGCGAACGGCTCGATGAGCTGGCCGGCCAGGAGGAGCAGGCCCGGCCTTGCCGACTGGTCCTGCTCGACCCGCACCGGCCTGCCGCGCAGGCCGGTGGCGCACGCGGCGGTGCCGCGCGCCGGGAAGACCGCGTAGCCGGCCAGGACGTCCCAGATGGTCAGGACCACGCCGAGGTTGACGCACCGGGCGTCAGGCTCGTGATGCAGCCGGTGGTAGGCGGGGCTCACCAGCACCCGGCCGAGCGGCCCGAAGGTCCAGCTCAGGTTGGCATGCTGCAAGGTGCCGATGCATACGTAGACCGTAATCAGCACCGGGGCGATCGGGCGCGTCGGCATCAGGACCATCACCGGGATGGTCGCCAGTAGGAACCCTGTCGTGTGCATGAGCGGGTGCGCGCGGAACGACGTCAGCACGCTCAGCTCCTCCTGGCTGTGATGCAGCGCGTGGAATCGCCAGAGCGGGCCGAGCCGGTGATCGGCACAGTGGGCCAGCCAGTTGGCGGCGTCCATCGCCACCAGCGTGAGCGGAACGAGCAGCCACAGCGGCCAGCCCTGCGTCGCGTGCAGCTCGATCCACGGGGCGTGCCCGGCGATCAGTGCCGCCGCTCCGACGCTGAGCAAGGTCATCAGCGGGATCACCACGATCGCGTGCAAGGCGAGGAAGCACGCATCCTGGACGTGCCCGCGGGCCAGCACCGGGCGGCGCTCGGCGGGCCAGAACCGCTCGCTGATCCCGGTCCCGATCACGAGCGCGATCAGCAGCGGCGCGGCGAGCTCGGCCCGGCCCGACGAGAGCACCGCTTCGAGCCGACCCTGCCTGAGCAGGTCGGCCACGGCGACCCAGACCACGCCGGCCGTGATCGCGCCGAGGACGAACGACGGCAGGGACAGCCGCCGCCACCAGGGGCGCGGCAGGCTCGTCCGCTCGCCGACCGCCGTCAGGGTCTGCGGCTCCTGCACCTGTGAAACGGACACCCGGCCTCCTAGAAGGCTGCCGGGCGGCGGACCCGGCTTGCGGCGAGCTCTCAGTTGAAGACTACGGACTGGCGGCGCCACAGGTTCGATGGTCTCGAGCATGGAGTGGCGCGGGGTCAGGAGGCGGGCTCGAAGGTCGCCAGGACCTTCCTCCACATGCTGCCGTAGACCGGCAGGCGAGCGCGTACTGGTCGGTCGCGCCGTCCACCGCACGACCGTCGATCTGCTCGGGGGCGGCGTGGTCCATGGTGCCGACGAACAGCCCGGTCCCCGTCAGCCTGGTCGCCGCAGCGGCCTCCTTGCTGAGGCCGAAGTCCGACAGGTACACGTGGTCCGGGCGGCCGGGCCGGACGTCCAGCAGCATGTTCGCAGGCTTAACGTCGCGGTGCACCAGCCCGGCGGCGTGCGCGGCGTCCAGCGCCGAGGCGACCGGCGACACGATCGCCGTGACCTGGTCGGCGCCGAGCGCGCCCTCGCGGGCCAGCAGCGAGCGGACGTCGCCGCCCCGCACGTACCGCATCGCGATGAACAGCACGCCGTCGGTTTCGCCCGCCTCGTACAGCGGGATGATGTGCGGGTCGTCGACGCAACCTATCCGAGGAAATACCGCCGGCTGAGCGGTACCTCGGTGACCGGCTCGGCGGCCAGGACTCGCCCGCCCAGGCTTACCGTGCCGTCGCCGGGATCGACCTCGATCGGCGGGCATGCCCGGTTCGCGACCAGCCCGTCCCTGGTGACGCCGCGGCAACCGCGCACGGCTGCTAGCCGCCGGCGGCTGCCAATGGACGCGCCGATACCCGCCGCAAGTGCGGCCTCCGAGACGAACGTCACGGACAGGTCGGCCGCCGCCGTTCCAAGCGCCGCCCAGTGCGGCCCGTACCGCACCGGCTCGCTGGCCTCAATCGTGGCGTTTCCCTCGCCCATCGCGCCCCACGCGAAACAGCCGGCCTTGAGCACAAGCTCGGGGTGAACGCCGAACAGTGCGGGCCGCCACAGGACGACGTCGGCCAGCCTGCCCAGGGCGAGGCTGCCCACCTCGTGCTCGATGCCGTGCACCCGGGCGGGCTCCGCGGTGTACTTGGCCAGATACATCAGCACGCGCTCGTTGTCGTAGGGCCCGACCTGCGACGGGGTGTCCCGGCGGACGTCCGGGGCCTGCGGCCAGCCGATGCCCAGCGAGCTTGCCCGCCAGGCCTTCATCGCGTGCGCGAGCTGCCATGTCCTGCGGATCGTCTCGCCGATCCTGCCCATGCCCTGCGAGTCGCTGTTCACGATGCTGATCGCGCCGAGGTCATGCAGCGGGCCCTCGGCAGCCATCGTCGCGGGGTGGATCCGCTCGCTCGCGGCCTGCACGTCGTCGGGATCGTCCGGCGACCCGCCGTGCACGGCGAGGATCATGGCCACGTGCTCGGCCGCGGTGGCCGGCCCGTACGGGATCGTGGGCGTGGTGGACGAGCACACCACGCTCGGTTCGCTGACGATCCTGATCAGGTCGGGCACATGGCCGCCGCCGGCGCCCTCGACGTGATAGGCGTGGACCGCCCGCCCGTCGATGGCGGCCACGGTGTCCTCAAGCTCGGCCGACTCGTTCAGGCCGTCCGTGTGCAGGCACACCGCCACGTCGTGCTGGTCCGCCAGGCGGAGCGTGGCGTCGACGATCTCGGGGTAGGCGCCCCAGTCCTCGTGGATCTTCAGCCCGCAGGCGCCGGCCTCCAGCGTCCGCTCGACGTGGCCAGGACGGTCGGTCCTGGCGCTGGCCTGTAGCCCGAGGTTGACCGGCTGGTGCTCGAAGGCGCGCAGGGTGGACCGCATGACGTAGGGGGGTTCCTCGAACCCGGCCGTGATCAGGGTGGTGATCCCGGCCGAGAGCGCCACCGGCACCAGCCTGGGCGTGATCAGGTGCACGTGGCTGTCGATGCCGCCGGCGGTGGCGATGAGGCCGTGCCCGTTCACCGGCCAGGTGTTCGGCCCGATCTGCAGGTCGACGCCGTCGGTGATGTCAGGGCTCCCGGCCCGGCCCACGCCCGCGATCCGCCCGTCCTTGATGCCGATGTCGGCCTTGACGATGCCGATCAGCGGGTCGATCACCACGACGCCGAGCACCACCATGTCGAGTTCGCTCTCGGTGGTCACGGCGTCGTACTGGCTCATCCGTGAGCGCAGGTTCTTGCCGTACCCCCACCTGGCCTCGTCGCCGGGCAGCGCATGGTCGGCCTCGACTCGCACCCGCAGGCTGGTGTCGCCGAGGCGGATCACGTCCCCGGCGGTGGGCCCGTACCGGGCGGCGTACTCGCCCCTGGCCAGCCTCACGGCGCGTACTGCCCTTCGGGAACCTGCTGGGTGATGCAGTGCGGGCCGCCGCCGCCGTACTCGAGGACGGCGCCGGGCACGCAGACCACCTCCCGGTCGGGGAAGGCCCCGGCGATCCGGGCCCTGGCCTGATCGTCCTGCGGTACCCCGGCGACCGGCATGATCACGGCTCCATTGGCCAGGTAGCAGTTCAGGTAGGGGATCCCGACGGCCTGACCCGCCACTTCGCCCCATCCGGTGGGTTCAAACCGAAGGACCGTGAAGGAACGCTCCCGCGCGTCCGACTCCACGGACAGCCGGCGGAGGTTCTCCGGGGCTAGGTCGTGGTTGTGATCGGCCGGATCGGCGGGCACCGCAAGCAGCAGCGTGCCCGGGCTCACATACTGGGCGATCCCGTCGATGTGGCCATCGGTATCGCGGTCTGGATAGGCCTGCAGCCAGATCACCCGCTCCGCGCCGAGGTAGTCGCCGAGCCCGCGCTCGATCTGGGCCCGGGACATCCCGGGATTGCGGTTGGGATTGAGCAGCACGCCCTCGGTGGTCACCAGGGTGCCCTCGCCATCGACAAGGAACGCGCCGCCCTCAAGCACGAACGGTGCCTCGAAGCGCCGCACGCCCAGGTGAGCTGCGATGGCCCTGGGTGCCGCGGCGTCCTTGTCCCACGGCGGGTACTTGCCGCCCCAGGCGTTGAATCCGAAGTGCACCATGGCTATCTGGCCGCGCTGATCGGTGACGAACACCGGACCGCTGTCCCGCAGCCACGAGTCGTCGATCTCGATCTCCATCACCTCGAGGCCCGCGCCGCACCGGTTGAGCACCTCCCGCCGCTCGCCGGGATTGCAGACCATGATCACCGGCTCGAACGCGGCGACGGCCCGCGCGACGGCCGCGTAGTCCTGCTTGGCGCGGTCGAACACCGGGCCCCAGAACGCCTCGCGGGTCCTGGTCGGCCACGCCATCAGCGTGGCCTGGTGCCGTCCCCACTCCGGCGGCATGCGGAAGCCTTCCTCACGCGGCGTCGTCATCGCGCCCGCCGGATCCGCCGTAACGCACCAGTGCGACCTCCTTGGTCTCGGACGGCGCCCAGGACACCGACGAGCCGGCCGGAATGTCCAGCCTGAAGCCTCGCGCCGCGCCGCGGTCGAACGCCAGCCTGGCGTTGCACCGCCAGAACGGATAGTGCGAGGACACCCTGACCGGGTGCAGCGAGTCGTTCCGCACGGTCAGCAGGCGCCGCTCCCGGCCCGCCGCGAGCTCCACCTCGCCGTCGGCGGTGCTCACCGCGCCGGGACCGCCCGCGATGCCAGCCCAGGGCCGGTGCAGCACGACAAGCCGCGACCCCTCGTCGAGCAGCACCTCAAGCCGGATCTCCGGCACGATGTCCGCGACGCCGTCCATAAGCTGGCTGGCCCGCACCGCGTCCCGTCCCGCCGCCTCGACCTCCGCCAGCGACGCCCCGCCCCTGGCGGCCAGGTGCATCGCGTCGCAGGCCACCGCGACGGCCTCGGGGGCGCTCAGCCGCAGGCCCTGCGCGAGCGTCCTCCTGGCAAGCTCGGCCGCCATGAAGACCAGCAGCCGATCCTCTTCGGTCGGCGACAGGTACACGACCTCACCCTCCCTCAAGCAGCGTCGCCCGGAGCGGACCGCACGCAGGTGGCGGCCGAGCTTACCGGCTCCACCCCCGGTCGGCGCAGGAAGCGGGTCGCGGGTGCTCTTGCGCTCGCCGGAAGGGGATAAATTGGCCCCTGGATAGGTAACGGAGGCCTGATGTCGGACATGCCGCACGGCACTGGCGATGACAGCTCGGTGCCGAGCGTCGCACGGATCTATGACTTTCTGCTCGGCGGGACGAACAACTACCAGGTCGACCGCGACCTGGCCGGCGTCATGATCGGGCGGGCACCGGAACTGCTCGACGCCGCCAGGGCTAACCGCAGCTTTCATCAGCGGGCTGCCAGGTACCTGGCCGAGCTGGGGATTGGCCAGTTCATTGACCTCGGTTCGGGCCTGCCCACGGCGGGCAGCACGCACGAGGTCGTGTTCGGCGTCCGCGCGGACGCCCGGGTGGCCTATGTGGACATCGATCCGCTGGTGCTCAGGCACAGCCAGTACCAGCTGGCTGGCGACGACCGGATAGCCGCCCTGGTCGCGGACGTCAGGGACGCCGACAAGGTGCTTGGCGAGCTGGCGGCCGCAGCCCTGATCGACTTCAGCCAGCCGGCGGCGGTTCTGATGACCGGGCTGCTGCACCTGATACCTGACGAGGAAGATCCGGCCGGCCTGGTCGCGCGCTACATGTCCGCGGTGGTTCCCGGCAGCTACGTGGTGCTCTCGCACATGACGGCTGACCAGAAGCCGCCAAGGTCGGCAGAGGCCCTGCGGTCGGTCGGCGACCGCACCAGCGGCTGGTTTCCCCGCAGCAAGGACGAGTTCCGACGGATCATCGGCGACCTGGAGATAGTCCCGCCGTATGAGGGCGCCGGGCCGGAGGTTACCTGGGTCGGGCTCTGGCAGTGCTACGACCTGGCGATGGCGGACTCCGACGGTTCCCGCTGGCTCTACT